>Ga0247817_10001588_pt1 | contig 11832 bp, 9 predicted proteins | sample UWRJL212509R1_FD_178010 | JGI IMG/M metagenome (GOLD analysis project Ga0247817, IMG submission 178010) | Plant litter microbial communities from Arlington Agricultural Research Station in Wisconsin, United States - UWRJ-L212-509R-1 | ecosystem: Environmental > Terrestrial > Plant litter >... | reverse complement strand
ACAAGGTCACGATCGACAAGGCAACGCTGGATGCGAAGTCTCGCAGCGGCGCGACCTTGAACGTCTTCACCACCGGCGCCGGTGGCGTCGTTCAGGCCGTCAACGAGCTCGCAGTGCCCATCGCGTTCGCCGCACCGATCCCGGCGCCCTCGCTTGCCGTCTCCAAGACCACGGGAATCAACCCCGCAGGCGAGGAAATCACGATCACCGGTACGAATATCCGCACCGGTTACGCGAACCTCCACGGCACGGGCGAGGCCGGCGTTTACGCGCAGGTCGGCTACTTGAACGAGGTCTGGAAGCCGTCCGAGAGCACCACGGCGGGCATCCGTTCCTACGGTTATTCGACTTGGGTGAAGGAGGTCGCTCCGGCGTCCGCCTACACGGCGTGGACCGACAACGGTAACGGCACGGCGAACTTCGTCTACAAGGTCACGATCGACAAGGCAACGCTGGATGCGAAGTCTCGCAGCGGCGCGACCTTGAACGTCTTCACCACCGGCGCCGGTGGCGTCGTTCAGGCCGTCAACGAGCTCGCAGTGCCCATCGCGTTTGCTCCGGCGATCCCTGCTCCGAGCCTGAGCGTTTCCAAGACGACCGGCATCAACCCGGCTGGCGAGGAAATCACGATCACCGGTACGAACATCCGCACCGGCTACGCGAACCTCCACGGCACGGGCGAGGCCGGCGTTTACGCGCAGGTCGGCTACCTCAACGAGGTGTGGAAGCCTTCCGAGAGCACCACAGCGGGCATCCGTTCCTACGGCTACTCGACTTGGGTGAAGGAAGTTGCTCCGGCTTCGGCGTACACGGCGTGGACCGACAACGGTAACGGCACCGCGAACTTCGTCTACAAAGTGACGATCAACAAGGCGACCCTCGACGCTAAGTCCCGTGATGGTGCAACACTCAACGTCTTCACCACCGGCGCCGGCGGCGTTGTCCAGGCGGTCAACGAGCTCGCGGTGCCCATCGCGTTTGCGACACCGGTTGCGGCCGCGACGTCGACGAGCCTCGTTGCATCCAAGTCGACCGGTCTTCTTGCTGGCGACCGCGTGACGCTCACCGCCGGGGTCACCCCGTCGAGCGCACCCGGAACCCTCGCGATCACCGTCGGCAGCACGACCATCGCGAGCGGGCCGTCCGCCGACGGCAGCCTTGTGGTCAGCACGGGTGCACTCGCGGCAGGGACCTACGTTGCGCGCGCAACGTTCACGCCGACGGATGAGACCGCCTACGTGGCATCCACGTCGTTGAGTGTGAGCCTGACGGTTGAGGCAGCCACCCCGGTTGCCGCCGGATCGCTGACCTGGGGCGTCAAGCAGTCGCTCTACACCTACGTGCTCGGTGGCGACGGTGGCGTTTCGACGTCGCAGGGCGCCGGGGCGACCGGCTCGGTCGTGCGGTTCCCGCAGTCGACCAAGAACTTCGACCAGTCGACCCTCACCGGAACCTCGAACTACAGCGGTCGGGTGACCTACTCCTACCCGGGGCACGGTTTCGAGATCGCCCTGAGCAACCCCCGCGTGAGCATCACGTCTGCCACAGCGGGTGCTCTCTACCTGGATGTCACGTTCAACGGTTCCACGAAGTCGGGCGTCAACTTCGCCACGCTCGCTCTTGCGGGCGCGACGAAGTCGGGCGGGGCAACGACCTACTCGAACGTCGGAGTCACCCTGACGGCGGCGGGCGCGAGCGCGTTCGACGGTTACTACTCGGCAGGCACGGCCATGGACCGCGCGAGCTTCGTCATCGGCTCGAAGGGCACGTCGCTCGCACCGTCGGCCGTCGAAGCTGCTGGGGAGAACAAGTGGGAAGCCCCCGCGACTCCGCCGGCTTCCGAGGGCATCACGACGGAGTCGACTTCGGTCGAGGCCGGCGCTGAGATCACCGCTACGGCTGACGGCTTCGAGCCGAACGAGAAGGACGTCAAGGTAGTCATCTACTCGACGCCGACCGTGCTCGCGACCGACCTCGTCGCCGACGCGAACGGAGCGGTCAGCTGGACCGGCCGCCTCCCCGCGAAGCTCACGGGCGAGCACACGCTCACCTTCCAGGGTTCGGTCAACCGTGGTGTCGTTCTCGACATCGCCGACGCCGTCGTCACGACCACCGCAGTCACCTGCCCGGTGGATGACGCGGTCCTGACCTGGGGCTTCAAGGAATCGTTCCGCTCTTACATCAGTGGCTCGATCGCCAACGGAGAGTGGATCGTCGCTGACGGCGCCACCTATGAGACTCCCGACTTCGGGTTCTCGAACGGCACGGGCAGCTACGACTCCTCCACCGGCGAGGGGCTCGTGACCTTTGCGGGATCGATCCGCTTCACGGGTCACGATGGTGCCCTCGACACGACTGTGGCCAACCCTCAGGTGCGCTTCATCGACGCGGACACCGCGGTCATCCTTCTCGACATCAACGGTGAGACCCAGGATGGCGCGACTGTCGCCGAGACCGAGGTGGAGTTCGTCGAACTCGACCTGAGTGCGGCGACAGTCACCAACGAGAACGGATCCGTCAGCATCACTGACGCACCCGCGACCCTCACGGCCGCTGGCTCCGCAGCTTTCGGCACCTACGAGGAGGGCGAGCCGTTCGACGCCGTGAACATCGCGTTCACGACTCCCGAGTGCGCGGCTCCGGTCGTGACCGAGGAGCCCGAGGCCGAGGTCGAGACTGCTACGGGCGACGCCTTCCCGGCGTGGCTGCTCTGGGTGCTCATCGGCCTGGCCGTGGTCATCGTGGCCGCCGTGGTGATCGTGGTGGTTCGCCGCGGGGCTGCGAAGAAGTAACGCTCTGGCAGGATTGCTCGCATGAGCGATCCTGCCAGCGGCGGTGCCAGTGCGACGGCACAGTGGTACGACCGCTTCGCCCGGCTTGAGGCGCGCGGGCAGTCCCGGGTCTACGAGGAGCTCAGCTCCGGTGTAGCCCGGGACTTCCGCGTTCTCGCCCTCATCGACGAACTCCCGCGCCTGCGCCGCCAACCGAACCTCGTGCTCGCCTGCTCCCGGCTGCTCGGCGCCCCGCTCGGCTCCTACACGGAGTGGAGCGACTGGCTCGTCGAGAACTGGCCCGCGGTGCGTGCCGAAGCCGAGGTGCGCCTGACCCAGACCAACGAGGCGCGGCGGTGCGCGGTGCTGCTTCCCGCCCTGGCCGCCATTGAGGGTCCACTCGCGCTGCTCGAGGTCGGCACGAGCGCCGGACTCTGCCTCTACCCCGATCGCTACAGCTACGACTATGACGGCTCGCTGCTGCATCCAGCCGACGGACCGAGCAGCGTGCTTCTCGAATGCACGACGAACGGTGCGCCGCCCAACCGCATGCCCGAGATCGTCTGGCGAGCGGGGAGCGATCTGCATCCTCTCGACGTCACGAACGCCGACGACGCCCGCTGGCTCGAGACGCTCGTCTGGCCCGAGCAGCACGAGCGCCGGGAGCGGCTCGTCGCCGCCATGGGTATCGTCGCGGCAGACCCGCCGCTGCTGCGCCAGGGCGACGTCAACGACGTTCTATCGCTTGCCGCTGAGGCCCCGGCCGACGCGACCCTCGTCGTGATCTCGAGCGGTGTACTCGTCTATCTCGTGCGGGCCGAGCGCGACGCCTTCGCCGCGACAGTGCGGGGGATGGATGCCACCTGGCTCTCGCTTGAGGCGGCCGGCCTGTTCCCCGTGGTAGCCGACGGCATTCGCGCGGCGAGGGGCCTCGACGCCCCCGACGCACTGGACGGACGCTTTGCCCTCTCCGTCAACCAGCAGCCCCGCGCCCTCGTCGGGCCGCACGGGCAGTTCATCGACTGGTTGTAAGTCAGCTTTCCGGCGCGTACACCGCGCGAGCGAGCGCATCGAGCACGTGGGCGGTTCGCGGCCCGAAGCTCAGGATCTCGCCGTCGGCCATGTCGACGAAGCGACGGTGCTTGCCCGCCTCGGTGAGTCCGATCGCGGGCTTCGTGGTGAGGAGCTCGTCGACGCCGCCGGCGCTCTCCAGACCGTCGGTCATGACGAGGATGAGGTCGGGGTTGGCGGCGATCATCGCCTCGTCGGTCATCGGCTTCATGCCTGCCCAGCCGATCTCGCCCGCGACATCCACGCCGCCGATGCCTTCGATGAGTTCGTCAGCACCTGACTCTGAGCCGAACAGGTAGTAGATGCCGGAGTTGCCGCGCAGGTAGAGAAAGAGCATGCGCACCTTGTCGCCCGCGGCAGCGGGCGTCACTGCGGAGATCTCGGCGATCTTGGCGTCGATCTCGTCGAGGAGGCGTTCGGCGAGGGCGTCACCTGCCGACGGCGTGCCGAGGGCAGCCGCAACCTGGGCCGCGAGCTCGCCGACCCCGGCCGTGCTCGGGTCGGTGTCGACGAAGACCACGGGGATGCCGGCCTCGCGCAGTTGCAGCACGACGTCGATCGGGCCGACCGAGCCGTCGGTGATGATGAGGGTGGGTCGCAGTGCGAGGATCGACTCGCTGTTGATCGAGTGACCGCCCGACGTCACGACCGGGAGCTCGAGGGCTTCGGGAAACTTGGTCGAGACGTCGCGCCCGACGAGTGAGTCGCCGTAGCCGAGGCTGAAGATGGTTGCGGCGATGGAGCCGGAGATGTCGACGCCGAGCACGCGCTCGGTCGATGCGACGGTGACTTCGGTGTCGCCGTCGAGGTCGTGCGACGTGACGGTCACCGGGAGCTGCTGGGCGAAATCGCCGTCGATCGGCTCGATCGCTGCGTCGGCGAGCACCGCAGTCGACGGGCCCTCGTAGGCGCGCGGGTCGGCCAGGAGGTCGAGGTCGGCGAGCGGAATCGACGAGCTCGCGGATGCCACCGGCGCACTGGTTGGCGCAGTGGCAGGGGCAGCGCATCCCGCGAGAACCGTCACGCAGAGGGCGGCGGCAGCGAGAAGCCGCGCGGATCGAGCAAACATGGGCGGTCTTTCGGGTCGGTAAGGCTATCCTAACAAGGTCTGGCCGATTCGCGACGAGCCACCGGATATCGGGAGTACCTCAGCTTTACGCCTCTAGGATTGCGACGACGTAAAGGGGTACCAGTGGGAGCACAGCCGGAGCAGAAGCACGCGCCACAAGCGCAGCTTTCCGACCGTGACGCTGCAATCCTCGACTTCGAGCGGCAGTGGTGGAAGCACGCGGGGGCAAAAGAAGAAGCCATCCGCGAGGCGTTCGGCTTGTCTGCCGCCCGGTATTATCAAGTGCTGAACGCCGTGATCGATTCGCCCGCCGCCGTGCGACACGATCCGATGCTCGTCAAGCGCCTCCACCGGGCGCGGGATGCCCGCACGAGCGCGAGAGCTGCCCGAGCGTTCACGAGTCCGCTTCCCATGGACGGCGACGGAGCCTCCGCACCATCCGAGACGATCGAGTAGACCAATGGCCAAGTACCCGCAAGACCAGTTCGACACGCTGCCCGAAGACCTCGTTCGCGTCGGCGCTCACCGCGCTCCCAAGAAGCGGGGCGGTGGATGGCTCGGATTCCTCTCTGCCGTCGTCGCAACCGTCATCCTCGTGATCGGTGGCCTGTACGCGGTGTCGCTCGTCAACGAGTCTGTCGAGTTCAACTTCCCCGGGTTCGGCACCGAAGAAGAGGCTGTGCCCAGCGCGAGCCCCACCCCGGAGATCATCGCCATCACCGACCCGTCAATGCTGCCCAAGGAACGCAAGTACTCGATCACGATCCTCAACGGCACGACCAACCCCGATCTCGATGAGGCCGCGAGCAAGGCGCTCACCGACGTCAAGTGGAAGGTCGCCGCGACCACCACGGCGTCGCAGACCGACATCGACGAGACGATCGTCTACTACCGCAACCCCCTCGACGAGGACATCGCACGCGGTCTCGTGCAACTGCTCGGCACGGGCGATGTTCGCGAGAGCACGGCGTTCTTCGGGTCATCCATCAACATCGTTATCGGCTCGGATTTCGACGCTCTGCAGTAGCCGATCGGCGCTAAAAACGCGCGTTGTGTTACGCGAAGGTTTAATCCGCGTGACCATGCGACACCTTTGAAGAAAACCCCTGTTTTCGACCCGTTTCGCTCGCTACTATCTGGGATTAGTCGCCCATCCGCCCGGGGGCGCGCTGCCGCACCAGCAGCCACGCCTGGGCGATGACCCAGGAAACTGACGCGACTCGGCCAGAGCAACAGCGCGGCCGTCAGAAACGCAGCAGGGAGTAGAAGATGGCGAACGGAACCGTCAAGTGGTTCAACGCTGAAAAGGGTTACGGCTTCATCACCGTCGAAGGCGGAGGGCAGGACGTTTTCGTCCACTACTCCGCGATCGATATGGGGGGATACAAGGTTCTCGAAGAGGGCCAGCTCGTGACATTCGAAGTGGGCACGGGCAACAAAGGACCACAGGCAGAAGCGGTGAAGCTCGCGCAGTAGCGAAACAATCCGTGGCACGCCCACGCTAACGCCGTCCGCACTCGCGGGCGGCGTTAGTCTTTTGCCGTGACGACAGCCAGAAGGCGGGTGCAGCTCGTGTTCGTGGCGAGCGCTCTGGCGCTTCTTCTCGTCGGTTGCGTGGATGCCCCGGCTCCCGTCGTGCCGCCGGAGCCCGAGTACGTCTCCACCTGGGTTGAGCCGGAGCCGACCGCGATCGCTCCGCTGCGGGGAACCCTCATCGAGGCCGGCGCCGCGACCAACCCGTCGATCGCCGCGAAGATCGACAACCACGTGGGTGCACGTCCCCAGGTCGGTCTCGACCGCACCGACATCGTCTTCGAGGAGCTCGTCGAGGGCGGACTCACGCGCTACGTCGCGATCTGGCAGTCGGACGTGCCCGAGGAGATCGGGCCGGTGCGCTCCATCCGCCCCATGGACCCGGACATCGTGTCGCCGTTCCAGGGGATCATCGCCTACTCCGGCGGTCAGCCGCGGTTCGTGCAGCTCATGAAGGACTCCGGCGTCTACAACGCCATCCACGGCCAGCGCGACACCGCCGACACGTTCTACCGCACCCCGTCGAAGCGCGCGCCGCACAACGTGCTGGTTAAGGCGCAGAAGGTGATCGCTGCGCACAAAGACCTCGCCGCTCCCGGCCAGCAGTTCGGCTACTCAGACGACCTCGCCTCATCGTCAGCGGTGCGGGAGGGCAAGAAGATCAGACGCATTGACCTCGTGTTCGGCGCGGCATCCCGACCCGGCTGGGGCTGGGACGAGACAAACGCCGTGTTCGCGCGCGAGCAGGCTGGCGCGAAAGACATGGCGGCGTCGGGCAAGCGCCTCACCGCGACCAACGTCGTCGTGCTCAGGGTGGGGATCTCGACCGGGCTCGGGGTTCCCAAGACCGAACTCGTCGGTTCGGGAGAAGCCTGGGTCGCGTCGGGCGGTTCGCTCGTGCACGCGACGTGGTCGAAGGGCTCGCGCACCGAACGCATCAGGCTCGTGGATGACACGGGCGCGGCCATCCACCTGGCCCCGGGCAACACGTGGGTCGAACTCGTTCCTGCGAGCGGCTCCGCGAAGTTCACCGACGCCGAGTAGGAGGCTCGTACCGGGCCGCGCGCCCGGTGCTGGGCTGCCGCACCCTCGGGCGCGGCAGGGCCGCGCGCCCGCTCTCCCGTGCCCTGCGCTCACGGCGTACTCGCCTTGCACTCCCCACAGGCGAGTGCTAATTTTACATCTGGCACTCGCAGAGTTCGAGTGCTAAAGAATTCGCAAGTTAGACGTCCGGGAGGGACGAGAAACACACATGGCAAAGATCATTGCTTTCAACGAAGAGGCCCGTCGTGGCCTTGAGCGTGGACTCAACATTCTGGCTGACGCCGTCAAGGTAACCCTTGGCCCGCGCGGTCGCAACGTCGTTCTCGAGAAGAAGTGGGGCGCACCCACCATCACGAACGACGGTGTCTCCATCGCCAAGGAGATCGAGCTCGACGACCCGTACGAGAAGATCGGTGCCGAGCTCGTCAAGGAGGTTGCCAAGAAGACCGACGACGTCGCCGGCGATGGTACGACTACCTCGGTCGTTCTCGCACAGGCTCTCGTTCGCGAAGGACTGCGCAACGTCGCAGCCGGCGCAGACCCGATCAGCCTCAAGAAGGGCATCGAGAAGGCCACCGCCGCCGTCATCGAGGCACTCATCGCTTCGGCGAAGGAGATCGAGACCAAGGAAGAGATCGCTGCGACTGCATCCATCTCCGCTGCTGACCCCGAGATCGGCGCTCTCATCGCAGAGGCCATCGACAAGGTCGGCAAGGAGGGTGTTGTCACCGTCGAGGAGTCGAACACCTTCGGCACCACGCTTGAGCTCACCGAGGGAATGCGCTTCGACAAGGGATTCCTGTCGGCGTACTTCGTCACCGACCAGGAGCGCCAGGAGGTCGTGTACGAAGACCCCTACATCCTCATCGCGAACTCGAAGATCTCGAACATCAAGGATCTTCTCCCCATCGTCGACAAGGTCATCCAGTCGGGCAAGCAGCTCCTCATCATCGCTGAGGACGTCGACCAGGAGGCTCTCGCCACCCTCGTCGTCAACAAGATCCGCAACATCTTCAAGTCGGTCGCCGTCAAGGCTCCCGGCTTCGGCGACCGCCGCAAGGCTCAGCTGCAGGACATCGCGATCCTGACCGGTGGACAGGTCATCGCAGAAGAGGTCGGTCTCAAGCTCGAGAACGCAACGCTCGACCTCCTCGGTACTGCCCGCAAGGTCATCATCACCAAGGACGAGACGACGATCATCGAGGGTGGCGGAGACGCCGACGCCATCGCAGGTCGCGTCAAGCAGATCCGCGCCGAGATCGAGAACACCGACTCCGACTACGACCGCGAGAAGCTCCAGGAGCGCCTGGCGAAGCTCGCCGGTGGAGTTGCAGTCATCAAGGCTGGAGCCGCAACCGAGGTTGAGCTCAAGGAGCGCAAGCACCGCATCGAGGATGCAGTGCGCAACGCCAAGGCAGCTGTCGAAGAGGGCATCGTCGCCGGTGGTGGCGTCGCACTCATCCAGGCTGGCAAGGTCGCGTTCGAGTCGGCAGCCGTCACCGGCCTGACCGGCGACGAGGCAACGGGCGCGAACATCGTGCGCGTGGCCATCGACGCTCCGCTCAAGCAGATCGCACTCAACGCAGGCATGGAGCCCGGCGTCGTCGTGGACAAGGTTCGTAACCTTCCCGTCGGCCAGGGCCTCAACGCCGCAACCGGTGAGTACGTCGACATGCTCGCTGCAGGCATCAACGACCCGGTGAAGGTAACGCGTTCCGCGCTCCTCAACGCCGCGTCGATCGCCGGCCTCTTCCTCACCACCGAGGCAGTTGTCGCCGACAAGCCCGAGAAGAACCCCGCTCCGATGGGTGACCCGTCGGGCGGAATGGACTTCTAGGTCTCATTCACGCAGTAACAACGGGCGGCTTCCCTTCGGGGGAGCCGCCCGTTGGCGTTTGCGTCACGCATCGTCGCTGGGGCGTCTCCTCCGGGAGCGCTGAGCGCGTGGTGAGGTGATGAGCGCCGTGTGTACGCCTCGTGAGGGATTTCGGTGCGGTGGAGACCCGAATGTCCTCACAAAGAGCAGGCGTGCGACACGCGCACCCGCCGCCCTACCGCCCGAACAACCGCGCGTTCGCAGCCTCGATCTCCGCGTACTGCTGCCCCGCGGTGCCGAGCGACTGGTTGAGAGCCGCGAGGTTCTCCTCTACGCGCTGTTGATCGCCCCGCCACTGCTGGGCCGCGGACTGGAATGCTGAGGCTGCCTGGCCCGTCCACGCCCCTTCGAGGGAGGTGAGCTGGCTGGTGAGCGCTGCGACATCGGCCTGGATGCGGCTGATGGTCGCACGAGCCACCCCCGCCGTGGAGTTGAGGGCTTCGCTGTCTACTGTGAATTGAGTCATGGCCGAGACGCTACGCGCGCCGTCACGGCCGCATGACTCAGGACGACGGAACTGTGAGTTGCGCGATCTCCTGGCCGGGCTGGAGGAGAGGAAGCAGCACGCGGAACGTGGCTCCTCCGCCGGGAGTCTCCACGACCTGCACCTCGCCCTTGTGGGCTGCGACGATAGACGCAACGATGGCGAGCCCGAGGCCGGAGCCTCCCGTGTCACGATTGCGCGAGCTATCCGCCCGCCAGAAGCGCTGGAAGATCTTGTCGCGGATCTGCTCGGGAATGCCCTCACCGTGGTCGATCACCGACAGGATCGCGAGCGACGCGGCCTCGTCGACCTCGACGCCGATCTCGATCGGGCTGTCGGAGGGTGTGAAGCGCACGGCGTTGCCGATGAGGTTGGTGAGCACCTGGCGGATCTTGTTCTCCTCCGCGAGCACATAGATGTGGGCGCGGGGTGCCCGCACCGGAGCAGCGTCATTGGCCTCGAGCGGCTTGGCCGCACGCGAGCGCAGCCAGCGCAGGCGGGCGAGGGTCGCACCGGCGATAGCGAGCGGGCGCGTTGCGGCAGGGCGAGGCGTCGCGGGGCGCGGGGCTGCGGCGCGGGATGCAGCACCGCGAAGGGTGCGCGTGCCGCGGGCCGGGGTGGCGTCGGCGGGGGTCTCGGGTTCCGGCTCGACGGGAGGCTCCTCGACCAGCTCGACGGCCGTCGAGTGCACCGACACGACGACGGTCACGGGCCGGTCGGGGGATGCGGCCATGGTGTCGAGCGAGGCATCCCGCGCGATCGGAATCAGGTCGACGGCCGCGAGCTGCAGCGGCTTCGCCTCGTCGATACGCGCGAGTTCGAGTAGGTCGGCGACGAGCTCGCCCATGCGGATCGCCTCCTTCTCGATGCGTTCCATCGCCTGGGCGACAGCTTCATCGTTGGGGAGCGCGCCCATGCGGTACAGCTCGGCATAACCACGCACCGAGACGAGCGGGGTGCGCAGTTCGTGCGAGGCATCCCCGACGAAACGGCGCATCTGGTCGATGGTCTTGGCGCGGTCGGCGAACGCCCGGTCGATGCGCGCGAGCATCGAGTTGAGGGAACGGTTGAGCCGGCCGACCTCGGTGTTCGGGGTCGCGCCGCTCATGCGCTGGGTGAAGTCGCCCGCGGCGAAGCGGGCAGCGGTGGCCTCCACCTCACGCAGGGGAGTGAAGGTCGAGGTCACGAGCAGACGGGTGAGGGCGGCGCCCAGAATGACGACGGTGAGACCGAAGAACAGAAAGATCGCCGAGTATCGCGTGATGAGGGCATCCGTCTCATCGAGGCTGAGGGCGACAGTGTAGAAGACGAACTGACCGGATGTCGGCAGCGTGCCCGGTACCGTGAGCGCGCGCCATTGGCCACGCCCCTCTTCGCTCGCGACGGTGGAGATCTGGTCGCTCGAGTCGAGGAAGGTGCGAATCAGCTGCGCTTCATCGGGCCGTGGGTCGTTCTGGCCGACGTTGCTGCACAGCACTTTGCCCGAAGAGTCGGTCACCGACATGTAGTACTGCGGAATGGGCACGACCTGGCACGAGACGCCGTCGATCGTGTCGGTGGTTGCGACGAGCAGGGTGATGCTGCTCATGGTCGACGCGACCTTCTTGTCGACGACCTCGTCGGTCATGTAGCTCTTGAGCACGTACATCGACCCGAGTCCGGCTGCGAGCAGCCCGAACGTCAACAGGAGAACGGACACGGCCGTCATCTTGTTGCGTAGGGAGATGCTGTTCCAGCGCATCAGGATCCGATCGTGCATCCGTCGATTATCGCGCGACGGAGCTGGTAATTAGACCCGGGCGGCTTTGAGCATGTAACCGAAACCGCGCTTGGTCTGGATGACCGGCTCCTCGGAGTACTGGTCGAGCTTGCGGCGCAGGTACGAGATGTAGCTCTCGACGATGCCGGCGTCGCCGTTGAAGTCGTACTCCCAGACGTGGTCGAGGATCTGCGCCTTCGACAGCACGCGGTTGGGGTTGAGCAT
>Ga0247817_10001586_pt1 | contig 11840 bp, 2 predicted proteins | sample UWRJL212509R1_FD_178010 | JGI IMG/M metagenome (GOLD analysis project Ga0247817, IMG submission 178010) | Plant litter microbial communities from Arlington Agricultural Research Station in Wisconsin, United States - UWRJ-L212-509R-1 | ecosystem: Environmental > Terrestrial > Plant litter >... | reverse complement strand
CGGTAAACGAGATGGTAAAGACTTATAGCGAAGGTAGGGTTAGATCGAAGAGGTAGTATAAACCGTTTTGTAGTTAGTAGTAATAATCCTCGTAGTCTCGTTTACCGCTACTATAAGATAGAGCTAAGAAAGTCGAGTATGGATAGTAGAGTTTTAGGGCCCTAGACCTACCTACGGAGAAAGGGAAGCCAGGACCTAAAATCTTTACTTCCGTTACTTTAAGTAGAAACTTAGTATTACTAGTATACCCGGTAATTAAGGAGAGAAATTATCCAGAGCCCCGAACCGTTTACCTACCCCTATAACTAACTAACCTATACCGTTCTTATCTTTAGCGTAAAGATACTACGAAGCCGAGATCGTAACCTTATAAGACTTCTTCCTAATTAAGCTCGATACTTTGTTTCGATAAAGACGATATATACTAGCCGAACTACCCTAAGACTTTAACTACCGCAACCCTAAACCCCTTAACGTCCACTCCTATATAAAACTAAGCAAAGAATCCTAGTCCCTTAGCCGTAGCTTACTATCCTCTGTTAGTTTTATACAAAGTATTAGTTAAGTTATTATAACGGCTAACGCTAAAGGATCGCCTTAACGTATCCCTAGTAAGACGTTTAAGAATACTAATTTAGGCGATACTTATATAAATACTACTAAGGTCCCTATAGCCCCTAACGATAGGGTAGGCGTAGGTAGGACGTTATATATACGAACTAGTAAGTAACCGAAGGCTAAGAAGTTTATAGGTAGTATATTTAAGGGGAGGGAGATTACCGAGTTTTTGGATACCTTTAAGGAAGCCGTCGAGTCTCTCGACGCGTTTAATAAAACTAAAGCTAATATCTGGTTTACCTAGTATAATATTACCTATAAAAAGATCGCTAAAGACGTCTACGACCAGTTAAAGGACGAACTTAAAGGTAAAAGTAGGTAAGTAGTTTAATAGGCTACTACTAAAGAGGCTTTCTTAAAGTAGTAGAAGGCTAATAACCTAGCCTAGTACGAAAAGCTAGTTAAAAAGTTAAATACGTTTTACTAAGCGATAATTAAGAATAACGCTAATACCTTAGGTAACGCTATCCTAAAGTACGACGCCCTGCTTATAGATATCCTAAAGGATAAGCGTAAGAACTACCGTAACTAAGCCCCGGAAAGGTTCTATAACGCCCTTTTACCAAAGCTTTAAGAGATTATCTATATAAAGTAGAACGTTAAGGAAGACAACGTATACGAGATAAAGTATTAGGTCTTCCGAGATAAGCTTATAAACCTGGTAGTTTAGGGGTTTTCTTATAAAGGTAAGTTTACTAAATATACTATAGTTACGGACTCTAAGGATAGCGAGGATAATTCGGATCTTAAGTCGGAGGAGGAGGAGCTAGCTAAGCGAAGCCGTTTACGTAAGGTAACGCTTAAGAAGAAGGCTAAAATTACCGAAGGAGGATTTAAGAAAAAAGTAACCGTACCGCTTAAGAAGGCTACCCTTATCGAAGAAGTTACTACTACGGTCGCTTTAAATAGCGGTATAAGTACTATTAAGAAGCTAACGTAGTTAATAAAGGAGCTTAAAATTATGTAACAAAACTACTTCGAGAGCTTTAGTAAACCCTAACCTTTACGATTTAGTACGTAGACCTAAGTTAACACTTTGCTATAAGAGGTAATAGGTAATTACTACTAAGGAGCCGGTAGTTTTGGTAAAGGATAAGGCCTAAGAAGCTAGCCTAGATATATAAGCTAAGGTTAACGCCCCCTCTTAAAGTACTTTTTTTATAACGCCTAAACCTACTAGATAAGGACTTACAATAACCGTACCAGCTTTATCTTTATAGGCTTCTTCTATAATAAGTCGATCTGGAATAAGGAGACAGAGCGAGCAATATAGTAATTTTTTCTTAAACCGCTACCCGAGTACGGTAGTAAGCTAAATAAAGCGTTTTAGATTCCGGAGGAACTTGTTAACAACGCTAAAAGGATAAGCTCGATTCGCGACCTAATCGTAGTATATACGCTAGGTACTAACCCAAATCCCGCCTATAACGCCGTAGCGGACTGGCTTCTGTACCGTTACTCTAAAGGTAATAAGGACCTTATCCGATAAGACTTAACGGGAATCCAGAACGGGTAAAAGCCGGCCGTACCCTTAGTAGCCCTTATAAAGACGAACTACCTAACCGTATTAAATACGGACAACGCCCCGAAGTATATATACCCGTAAGCTAACGAAACGTTAGAAGTAATAAGTAAGCTAAGCTCGAAAACGTTCCTATAGACTTTATACCGTAGTAATAGTAGTGGTAAGCCCTTAGTTAACGTTAATAAGAACTTTATAATCTTACGCCGCCTAAGCCTAATAGTATAGCCCCTAATAAAGAATAATAAAGAGGTGGAAGGCGAGCTTTAGAGCCCCGTAGTCCTAGTGTCCAACGCTTAAGAATATAAACGTCGTCGGTAAATATAGGATAATACGATGGATTAAGAGGAGCTTTTTGTATTAATACCTTTGGAGATCCTTAAGAAAGCGGCTACGGTTACTAAAGGCGACGTATAATAAGATACCTTAGGCTCTAAGTATACTAAGGAAAGGGTAAAGCCGGTATTATCCAGTACTAAATAGAAGGGGGAGGACTTTATTTCGACTACTTTAAACCGCTTTTAGAAACTTATAAATACTAAGATCGCTTATACCTTTAGAGATATTCTTATAAGGGATAAGGAAGTTATAGCGTATATTCTAACGCTTACGAAATCGTTACTCTAGGGTAGTATAGGGATCGTAAAGCCTATTAAAACTTATATAAGGTTACTTACCTTTAACCTTAAGGAGGTACCTAAGATAGTCTTACTTAACGTTTAAACAACGAGTACTTTTAAAGAAATAAAGGAACCATTACAGATATATAGTATCTTTAAGCGTAATTAAGACAGCCCGGAGTATTATCTTATTCCTACCGAAGAGTCTAAAGTAGTCTCTTAGCTACTTAATAAGGCCAGCCCGAACTATAAGTCCCTTATATTCAAAAAGATATCCGAGGAGCTTAAGCAGGATATAATTAAGTTACTAGCTTTAAGTATAAAGAAAGGAGCCCGGGTACAAAGTCTCCTAATATTATATTTACATATAAAGAGTAATATAAAGAGGACGAATACTAAGGAGTTGGCTTTCCTCGATAACGGGTCTTAGTACAATACTATATTTAGGGCGTACTAAGAACGTTATGGATTACACCTTAAGACGTATAACGTCCTCTCCAAAGGTATTTACGGCGAAGTAATCCCTTTCTATAGGATAATATCTATATATATCTCCTTCGGAATATAAACGTTAGATACGACCTTCTTTATCCTAAATATACCGCTTATTCTAGGAGGAAGCTACGACTTACTTTTAGGTATCCCCTTCTTTATATAAACGGTAGTAACCTTTAACTATAGAAAGACGACTAAACCGGACGGAGAAACGGCTATTACTATTATTAACCTTAACTTTAACGACGTTATTGTTAAAGCGTCGGTTTTCGGTCCTAATAAAGGTAAGTTACGCGTTTAACGTACCGATAATTACGATATTACAGGGTATTATAACTCCAGTAAGTAAAGCCCTTAACTAAGTAGAGTTGAAAAAAGGGGAGGAACCGGTAGGGTTTATAATAGACGAAAGCGTAAATCTAATTTTTAGGTTTCTTAAAGAAAAGGATAGAATAGGACAGGGAATTAACCGGTTAACAAAGGTATATATAAGCCTTCTATATAAAACGGCGGCCGCGGAACTATTTAGAGGGAAAGACGGAGAGTTAGGAAGAGAAAAGGATAGTTATAAGGATTTTGTCTCTACGTATTTAGCTTCTTTTCCTTTAGGTTAGGGCTTTTTAGGAAAAGAAAAGGGAAGTAGGAAGAGGGTATTACCCTTAAAGTAAGAAATAAGTATCTAGAAAGAGGTAATTATTAATACGCTTTATAAGCTAGCGTAAAAGAAAGTAAAGCTAGTAGATAATAAGCTATCGGATAGTAGTAAACTAGAAAGTAACCCCTTTTAGAAGTAACGAAGACTAACCGTAGTAAAACAAAAAGTAAAATACAGCTACTAATAGGACTTTATCATTACCCCCCGTTTTTTAGATATAAAGCGAGGTAGTAAACTAACCCCTAAACGCTAAGATACGCTAATAGGTAGCATTACCATACTAACCACTAAAAAGAAAGCTATATTCGAGTATATTCTCTATACCAGGGAAGAAGCTCTAGCTTAGGACTTTACGGAGATAGGCAGGATTTACCATAATATATTTCCGCCGTAGGAGATTAAGATAGTCCTTTATAAGGCGTAGTAGTCGAGATTAGTACCTATCCTAAAGGCTAGGATAGCGTAACTTATTAAAATACTTAGAGAAAGGTTAGCTAAGGGGATTATTAAGTACGCCTACGCGTCTTACCGTAATAACTGGTTCCTAGTTAAGAAGAAAGATGGAGGGATAAGGTTAATTAACGATATATAGAAGTTTAACGCCTATACCCTTCGAGATACGTATATCCCCCTAAAAGGTAAAAAAGTTAACGAGGACTTTAGTAGCTATAAGCTTATCTCGCTCCTAAACTTATTCTCAGGCTATAATTATATTAAGCTAAAGCCTATAAGTCACGATATTACAACTTTTTTAACCCTAATTAGTCTCTTCCGTATATATCGTATCCCGATAAATAGTACTAACTTAGTTATATAGTTCTAACGAGCTATATTAGTAATCCTTTACAACCTTATCCCGTACCGTTGCTAGGCCTTTATTAACGATATTTATATCTAGGGCTTTAGGGACGACTACGACAATAAAGAATTCGAACCTGGAATTAGGCGTTTCGTCGTTAAGTACCTCCTAAACGTTAACGAGGTATTACTAAATTGTAAGCTCGCGGAAGTATTAGTAGTAGCTATTAAATCCTAGTAGTACCAAGCGAAGGTAGTATTATTAGGCTACCTTTATAAACCAGAAAGAAAAGAACCAGCAAAGAAACTAGTACGTAAAATTACTAAATAGCTAACCTATACCAACGTCAAGGACGTTCGTACGTTCCTAAGACTTATAAGCTTCTACTATAACTAGATCCATATATACGGTATAATTACCAAAGGTTTATCCGACCTAACCAAAAAGGACGCGGTCTGGAAATAAGGTATTAAGGAGCAGATAACTATAAAGTAGCTTATTAAAAAACTCCTTTCGGTACCGATCCTAACTACAATTGTATTCGATAACGATAAGTATAGGATAGTTTATCTAATAGTTAACGTAAGCCTACTCGGTTAAAACGGGGTTCTGGAACAAGTCGGCCTAAATACGAAGAGATACCTATATAGGTTCGAAAGTAACGTATGGAATTAAGCAAAAAGGGGGTACGATACTATAAAAAGGGAGTTACGTAACCTTCTAAGCGTAATAAGAAGTATACGGCGGTACCTATTTAGGTATTACTTTATAGTTAAGACGGACGTACTAGTTCTGGTATATTAACTTAACGAAGTAGTTAACGATATCCCTAAGGCGTTACTTATATAATAGATTGCTTAGATTCGTATATTCGATTTTACCGTTAAATATATCCCCGGTACCCGGAATACCGCCGCCGACGCGCTCTTAAGGAAGCCACTAAGGTTATTAAACCTTAAGGAACAAGCTATACAGCCAAATATTAACAACTACGTCGACTCTTAGATCTTTAGCCAGATAATCGACGAAGGATATACTATAGTAGTAGAGATATTCCAGTATACCCTAACGACTTTTAGTACCATAAATAAGTAAACGGCCTCTAGCTATATTTAATCCCTCGATAAGGCTAGGCTAATCCTTAAAGGCTACTAAAGTAAGGACTCCTATAATATTACCAAGTTCCTAACTATTATAAACGTTCCAGCATCTATCTATAGCAAAGAGAAGCGACGCGTCTTTCGGAATAAAGCGATAGGTTATTTCCTCTATACCTATAGGCTTTAGCTTTAACCTAAGGATCCTAAGCGACTAGTACGCCGTATCGTCGATACAACCTAAGACTAGTATCTCCTAATACGCGCTTACTACGACGAAGTTAACTATAAGGAAAGGGATAAGACTTAAAAGCGGATTTAACGCGACTACTATTAAAAGGGTATATATTTAGATATTACGCGCTATATTTAAAGCTACCGTAAATGTTAGATATAAGGGATACGACGCTTTAAGGAGCCAGCTTAGTTTATAACCCCTAGTTCTATCCCCTTTACTCGCTAAACCTTCGATATCCAGTACCTTCCAGGACCAGGTAACACTAAAGGACCAGACCGGACGCTTCTCGCTAAAGCACGAGACGACTTAACTAAATAGGTAAAGGTAAAGATTATCTAGTTAACCAAGGTACGCAATCTTATCCCCTTTATCCGACAAGTCTTTTAACGATAGGAAGTACCCCTTATTATAACTATAGATAAAGGATCGGAGTTTAAGGCTAAGGTATACCTTATCTTTAAGTTCTTAAGATATACCAAGATCCAAATCTTAGTATAAAACTTTAAAGCGAACGATATTAACGAAAATAGTTATTTTAACATCGCTTTTACGTTAGCTAAGTTTAACGATAACGTTACGATTCGGCGAGAATAGGAACAGTACCTTCCAGCTATACTTATAGCCGATAGAACGACAATACGTACGAGCTATAGTATAACCCCTTTCTTTCTAATCTATAGTTATAACTTAATTACCGAGATAAAAAGAGACCTTCCTTCGTAAAGGATCTAGCGTTAACAAAATATCTCCGAGATTATAAAGGCTTCCATTCTAAAGGAGCGGCGCGTAGTACGACAGCTCCTAATCGAAGTAAGGGCGAGGACCATTATCGAAGTAATAAATAAATACGAGGAGGTAGCCGAAAAGGTAGTAATAACGAGAAAGAGATAGGCGGAAAACCGGACGTAGATTTTAAAGTATAAAATACGACTAAAGATTAAGTAAATCTAGAAAGGAGATAAAGTACTAGTATATAATAAGGTTTAGCGGACGAGCTTAAGTATAAACTTTAAGCTTTAATAGAAATAAAAGGGTCCCTATTTAGTTTAAGAGATTATAAGTAAGTAAGCCTACCTCCTTACCGAGCTTAACGGAATACTAGTAGTAAATACCTACTACCCGAAGCGTATTAAGAAATTCTTCGAATTTAAGGGGGTTTATCTTTTTAAGGACGAACCGGACTTTACTATATAGCTAGATATTAACTACAGCTTTAAGGGTAATAATAGCGAAGGAGAGATAAAGTTAAGGATAGCGGTAGAGATTAAGGAAGCGGTAAGAGAGAAGGTAATAGGGAGATCGATCTATAATAAAGAAGATAACGGGTTAAGGGTTATAAGGTCGGCGATTAGACGAAGGGAAGAAAAGCTAAAGAGGTAGAAAGAAAAACGGCGTACTAGAGAAAGGAAAAAGGTACGTATCGAGATCCCTCTTAGCTATAGTCGGCTAAAAGGGTAGATTAAGACGGCGGCGTAAAAGTTAAAAGAATAAAGTAACAGTCTTAAAGTAAGGGAGCTTTAGGCTCGGAACGATTTTATCTCTTAGTACTTTACTATCTGTTTTTTAGGTACTTAAAAGCTGTTATAGGAGTAATATAGCTCTTAGAAGGGAAGAGATTAGGAGAAAAGACTAAGGTACGATAACAAAAACCCCTACTATCCCACTTCTATATAGAAAAATACAAAAATAACCTGTCGGGTACTTTAAGGCTAGTAAGACTAATCCTGTTATTTTATTATAATTTAGTTATTTTCCTTATTTCTTTAGTAAGCTAAGATAACAATACGTATTAAAAAGTTACAACTAAGGTAAGCGTTACGTTAAAAAGACGTAAGGCGGTAGCCGCCTACTACTTAAAGTACTACTCGATAAACCCTTATTTATCGCGACGATATAGTATCCGTAGTTAGTAACAAACCAAGCCTGTACGATAACCTTACTATCCTTAAAACGACCGATAATTACAATCTATAATATATAAAGCCAGAAGTAAATAACAGCGCTATTTTATTCCTTAAGATACCTATCGATCCACCCAACTACCTATAACTACTAGCCTAATACCTCCTAAAACCCCAGCCCTTATTAATTTAACTGTATACTTAGGTTCTACGTAACAGTATACCGGGAGTACTAGTAGTAAAAGGGGCTTTTATTCTTAAGCTAGGAGCTTAACTTACGCTTATATACCAGCTACCAAGTAACAGTACACTAACCCCTTACGACAGCTAAAGTAGTAACGGAGTTAACCGTCTTAACATAATCGTATAGCTAAGCGCTTTAATGCCAAACGTAACTACTATAGGTACCTTAAGCTTTAGTCCGCCCTAGTAGCGAGATATACTCGAAGAAGGGTATATTAACGTATACCGTCTAACCGTTAAGCTCGATAAAAGTCGACAAGTACCGATAAAGGTAACAGCTACAAAGGTTCCGATTACTATTATAACTACTATATTAGCTCTACCGTTCTAAGGATAGTAAGACTTTACCGAATAACTTACATCTCGCTAAAGAACTAGATTAGGAGGCCCTTAATATAGTAGCCACGACCTTTAGTAAGCTAATATATCCAACGACTTAACAAGCTACCATTATACGCCTTAACGATAATAAGGCGATAGTAACGACGTAAGGTATTAATAGAAAGGTTATATAAGTCCGTCTTCTTAAAAATACTAAAGATTAAGTTAACGCTAGTATTATCCTTAATAGGTAACTTTTAAAAGTAATACAGGCCGGCCGCGGGCTCTCCTAACTAAAAGACGCGGATTACGTCCCGACTAACGATATACTAATAGATATCTTAGATCTTAACAACGGTCTAAAAGCCAAGCGAAACGGCTAAAGCCTTACTAAGACCAGTACCTCGAGTTAATATATTAACCCAGACGTACTCTTACTAAGTAGAGCGACCCTAGGTACCGTCCTTATAAAAGTCGGTAACGTAGCTGGTAATAATATTAAAAAGAGAGTACAGTTAAGAAGGAACGGATATATTATTAACATAGTATTTCTCAAAGCGACCGCGCGTAGCCTTAACCTTCTAGCCTAATAAGCGGTAAGGAAAGGTCGCGAAGGCCTTACGGAGAGCGTTATAGTCTTCTATATTAACGGCTAAGGAGAAAGCTAAAAATCCAGACAATAGGAGGTTAAGGAAAGGAGGAGGAGGCCCTTCTTATACCCTTTAGAGCGAGAGTAAAATTCCGGTTACCGTTTAAGTAACTTACCCGTTTACCCCTTTCTTTCCATCCTAAGTTTTCTTATCCTAAGATAGGGTACTAAAAACCTACGAAAACGAACCCTACCAGTAAAGGGACGAATAACAATAAACGGATTACTACTTAGTAAAAGTATTAGCGCTTAGTAAAGCTAATTAGGGATCTACTAACCCTTACGAGTACGAATTCCTTAAGGGTATAAAATTAGTACTACCCTTCCTCCCTAAAATATTAACTTTCCACCTACAACTTTACAACCTTAGTAAGGCCGATTATAACCCGTTCTACCGCTCTAAGTAAAGTATTAGTAACCTAAGTAACTATATCGGTAGCCTACCCTGGCAATACGTACCCGCTACCTTAGTCGCGCCCCCTACGTAAGAACGACAACGTCTGATATAACTTTATCCCGCCTATATTCGGCCCTTACACGTTACTACCACTTAAAGCCTCCCGAGTTAAACTTTCCCCCCGTTCGTACAACCCAAACTTATTAAGCCCTATCCTAATAAGCCGTATTACAATCTACTACATACCTTAAATCCTACCGTAGACGCTAGTAGTACTAGAAGTCCTCTCTAGCTCTAGAATCGGACCAGGAGCTATAATCGTAATACGTCTCTGGGATATTTTTATTAAGCTTTAAACGTTAAAGGATTAAGCCAAATAGCTCTCCTTCGAGGATCTCTACCTTATAACCTAACTAAGCCTTACTAGTTTACCTAAAGGCCTCGTTTATATTTACGATATACCGGTCTCTAGCGTAGCGCCTAATAATATTACCTATACGCCTATTAATATACGCTTTATCGTCTTCTTCCTTTATATTAACAGTAACCACTAGGTAACGGCTATCTAACATATCTATACCAGAAAGACCTACTTTTACAACTTACAGACGATATTAGTTAAAAGAGGTACCGATACGGTTTAAACTTACAAGGCTTAATTAAATACGTTCTATAAGGACGTTTCTAAGATTATACTTAAAATAGTTACGAACAAGGACCAACAGTAACGCTCTAAGCATATAGCTACAGGCGTAGTTATCTAACTCTATTATCAGCCCTTAGTAATATAAATAGGTATTTAGGAATACAGTTATTAGTATATAACTAACGTCGTTACCTACTTCCGATTTAGTATATTTCCCACTTCTAGCCTTAGCGTTAAACCTAACATTACGGAATTCTTCGACATTATATAGTATAAACACTTCTCGATAAAAGACTACGACTATACCTATATTATAATCTACCTCTAGTAGCTTTTCCTTACCTCCTCGCTTAACATCCTGTTTAACGCTACCGTTAACCTAGGTAAGACTCGAGCTAAAAAGTACCAGGACGTGATATAGGGATAGCGTACGAATCTACTAATCCTCTCCTAATTACCAGGCTCGCCTCCTCCGAACGTCGTACTAACTCCGACTACTTAAAGCCCCTGCTATTATCCTAGGGTTTCCAGCCCTACGGTCTCCGAGTAGCGCTATTAAACCTCTCTTACGGCCCTTAAGATAAGCGCGCGCTTTAAGTAGATAGAGAAATCCATAAATAACTTAGTATTAACGTCTACGGACCTAAGCTACCCCTCCCTTAAGGAATAAGATTAAGTATCTCGTTAGTTAATACCGTTATCCGTTTAAGCTTATCTAAACGCTACCTCGGCCTATTCCGATATTAATATAGGTAGTCCTACTTTAAGTATAGGCTTTCGTTAGTCGCCCTAAACAGGTACGCCTTAGTAACCCTAGCCTTAGTCGTTTAACACCCCTCGTTAAGACCATACGATACCCTATTCGGACCGTATATCGATCGCCTTAAACCCTTTATCGAACCCTCCTTCCGTTATTCTTACGCCAGTAACGCTTCGCTATTCTTAGCCATAATACTTATCTCGGTCTTCTAACATTAAGTCGGATAACCCGTCTACGATTACTCTACGGATTACGGGGACCAGGGAAGTACCCCTATTTAAGTATTAAGTATCTCCGGCTCGGTACTTATCCCCTAAGTATACTACTAACTTTTATAACTGGGCGGTTTACGTAGTAGCTGGACGAATAGTAGAAAGGGTAGTTTAAAAGAAGGCAATAGCCGTTTAATCCCCTAACGAGCGGCCTATAAGCCGCGCTAATTAACTTACTACCTAACAACGTTGCGGTTAGTTATATCTAGTACTATAAGTAAAAGCCAAAGGGTAACGGAAGACTAAGATTAGGGGTGATTTATAGGCTAAGGGATAGGATTGGACTTTAGATAGCTAAAGGTTGTTAAGCCTGTTCGTAGGAGCTGTTATAAGCTTAAAGGGAAGTTTAAGTTAAAGTATAGGGTATACCTTGTATAACGTTCCCGCCCCTAGGTAGTAGATGTAACGTTTTGGCCGGCTAAGCTACTAACGCGGTGGTATATTATTCGTTTCTCGCGCCTTAATAGTTTTAGTTTAATTATTAATACCACTCCTCTCTTACGCGCTACAGTAGCCTACGTAACTTAATTACGTACAATTAAGCTTATCGGGCCCTCTAAGCATAGCAAGAAGAGTAAGATAGTTAATTTAATTTACATCTTTTGCC
>Ga0247817_10001585_pt1 | contig 11853 bp, 13 predicted proteins | sample UWRJL212509R1_FD_178010 | JGI IMG/M metagenome (GOLD analysis project Ga0247817, IMG submission 178010) | Plant litter microbial communities from Arlington Agricultural Research Station in Wisconsin, United States - UWRJ-L212-509R-1 | ecosystem: Environmental > Terrestrial > Plant litter >... | reverse complement strand
GAACGTCGCTGATCCCTCTTCGTATTTTGGAGGGGCAGAAAGCCCGAAGCCAGACCAATGCAGACTTTCGGAGATAAGCTGCGGCTGGCTGGGCGACCAGGCGCCGCCTAAGATGCCTATTAAACTTGAGCATTCCCCTTCCATATTGTGGACGAGAGAACACTCCACTTTACCGTCAAACTCGCAATCTACACCATGGCGTCCGCGGCATGGAATCATCCCGGGCGAAACCCCCCAACAAATACAGACCCATTCGCCCACGTCCGCTATCTCCCCATGTTCGGCCTCCTCGCAGACGAGGACTTCGCAATCGTAGCCAAGACCCACGAGCATGCAGCCAAGATGGCCGGCTACGTGCAACCGGTCCCAGAGCTCAACATCGCCGAAAAGGTCGTGTTGCACGCCTCGGGAATAGACATTATCAATCCTCGCAAGATCGACAACGCGCTGATCAAGACCAATGTGGCTGCCATAACTTTGACAGCGACCGCTGTCCATGTTGCCATCTTGACGCGGTGGAGTGCCATCTCGGACGACGGCAGAACGGTAGTTGTCGATGTGTATGAGACGCGGGCAATCATGGGCACCCAACTGGGGAACCCCTGGAGTGAATACCCTACTCTCTCCCCTTGTTCAACCCTGCCCGGACACGGGTGTTGGGTATCCTGAGCTAATGTTTGAGGTGTGTAGTGCTCAAATCCAATGTCGACGCCCGACTGCTCGTCGCTGGCAAGCGGAAGGTCAAGACGAAAGCCCAAAAGACTGCGACCAAGACGTGGACGAGAACGCCTGTGGAGGGTCTGGTCATCGTTGGAGCCTCTGGGGGCCGGGACATTGACATGGTCCTTGTTGTAAGGCAGCAGAGGGAGATTTCACCTGCGGAGGGGCCACTGGTACGGAAGAGGTTCAAGGCTTGGGTGGTGCCTGGTAACGGATAAGCGATCAATGATCGCGCCTTAAACCATGGTCGCCGCCTTCCATTTGATGTGGATTCTGGAGCATCGAAGAGGATAAATGGCTCCATACTGCATGGAGTCAGTGTATCTCAAATACAAATATATGTAACAAAATATCTAGACGAACCAAAAAGTTTTTTTTTACAACGCCACACCCGGCGTTGGGGTAATCTTGTAATAATACAAATATATATTCGCCCCGGAATCGGAACCAACACCGTTACCCCTGTTTCAGACTGGATTAACCATAATACCGAAACCTTCAGCCCCCAAATTCAACTCCCCGCCCACTGCATAGGATACACCATCTACACTCCGAGTCCCTATGTTTTTCCTCGGCGTACCGATTTGCAAGTCCGGCACCGTGACCTGCGAGATAGGCGTTCTCCAGGTTACCTGCCACACCCTTATATCTGCACTAGAGTCCTTATTCCGGTTTCAGTCCTTCGATTTGGTCTCGGCCAGGCACGCGAGATCTCTTCAGAGGAAAGGAAAGTCCATGATTAACGATCAAACATTAAGAGGGTGCTGAGATCGACTGCATTAATGTGTCTGTCGGTGGGCAGACAAACGACTTCGGATCAATTCTAGTTCTTCAGGCTTGCGTCAAAACTTCCAAGACACCATGGCTATCGCAATGGTTGTTTCCAATCTTGCGATCTTGGACATGAGCAACGCAGCAGCAGGAAGAGGTCAGAGATTTTCTGTAACACTCAGTACGGCTGATCGGAGCTAGCTAGAGATAAGCAGCGGGGCTGAGCAGGCTGAACGGGGCTCATCCCAGCTTAGGACTACGAACGAAGAAGGGAATCTAGTAGGACCGGATTCGTCTCAGACAACTAGGCTATGTTGTTCAATGCTGGCTTGATTACTCTCGGGGCTATCATGCATGATAAGGTACCTTCTAGTACTTTCCAACTGCTGTCTCAATGTGCGAACTGCATTACCTGAAGAACACCCAGCATTGTAGCCATCCACGCAAAGCTCACAAACAGCCGACCTGAGGAGCTAGCTTTCGTGGGCGTGGTAGCGCTCCCGGTACCAGACCCGGAAGGTTCTCTCGTCACCGGCACTCCCTCAGCCCAGGTCATGAGGCTCGAAACTTTGCGTGCCTGTTCAGGATCCATAGTGACGCGACATGGGTTTGCCGGTTCGGTCACAGTCTCTGGCTCATAGCAAGCAAGCGGTGTAGTTGTCGGGACCACCCAGCTGACGATGGAGGATCCCGTGGCATTGAAGCTGGCCTGTGCCGCCACCGCTGCGCAAGGGGAGGGCTTCAGATCTGGCCAAGGCGCTTCGTCGGCCACGGTAAATGTGAAGTTTCCTTTCCCCACCCAGCCACCAAGGCTATCGAAGCCGCTGCCCCTTTCGTTATTCCAGCACGTTGGCCCGGACGAGACATGCCAGGTGAAGACGTATTCACCCGGCGGCATTGGTTGAATGGGATGGCCGAGAGCCCCGGACTGGTCGCCAGTGCCAGAATAGAGGAATTGATGCGTCAGGCTGATGTAGAGGCCGTCGCGGTCCTGAATGTCGTGTTTTGCGTAGATCCCGACTGAGCCATCACCGAATCCGATTTCGCCAAAGCTGAGAAATTTGGATATGCCGATGTCGTCGGATTCAGGCGATCGGGCCTCCCAGTGGAAGCGCCATCCGTATCGCAGCGCGGCTGCCTTGTTTTGGACCGCGATGACGACAGCAATGCCGCGGTCGAGATTGACGCGATAGCGACCACCGGGACTGGGCGAGATGATGTCAACCTCGTAGGATGTTTCGGAAAGAGCTGCCTGGCAATATTCTGGCCTGAACGACGCGGCTAGGAGGGCGAAGAGGAGGGCACGAGCCATTGAGGAAGCAGCACGGCGCGGAAGGTGATGATCACCGACGCGCTTCGTTGGTGTTGATGGGAAATTGGCGGGTTTCTGCTGATCCTTCGCTGCCTTTGCTGCCTGGGGTGGCAAGAAGGCAAGGACGAGAGGTAGGACGAGTTGGCCCGGCCAATCGCTGTTACGATACTTTTACCCGGAACCAAAACAGAACCAGTCTGCCAGTGCAGTCTGTTCGTTTCTCGACCACCACGAACACTCCAACACTCTTTCCCTCCCTCACCACCTCGTCGTTTGGACCGTCGCATCAAAATAATGCGGAACTTTGCTCTGCAACATAGGTACCTACCTACAACCCCCGCTGGCGTTGGCCCTTCGACGAGAGGTTGATAGCTGGCGTTCCGTGTTTTGATGGCTGTGGTCTCGTCCTCTGGTCAATCTTGCTTGATGGTACATCTCCTTGGGAGCTCGAAATATTCGGTTTTGAGAACAGCCGGCTTGCCTTCAAGAGGCCAAAAGGGATGGCAAATGTAGGTATCGTTGACACCGCGCTTGCCACGTTCCTGGATTCGCCGTCTGTGCTGGAGGGCAGACGAGATTGGCAGCCTTCTGCAGCAGCTCCTCTGACCCTGCTGACCAAAGATCTCTGGAGCCTCTCGTAGGGTACTTGGGCGAGTATATAGTACAAGCACTTGTGAACTTCGGCAGATGCCCAAAGCACTAACTTGATATTCGATAGCTCGACGCTGCCTCCTGATTTTTCAATTTTCAAGTCACTGCAATCTCCCGTATGAGGGGCTGAGCTGGAGGACGGGCTGGTACGGTTCCCATATTGTTCTCAGGTACCAGGCTTGCTCACCCCAAGAACCAGTTCTTGAAGGCTGAGGTGCGCCGCAGCATCCGCAATTATTTCAATTCTAGCCGAGGGAGCCTAGAATTGGTCCCATACATAAAAATGGCCAAATGTGTCCTCGTCTTTGGAAAGCGAATGGTTCCGCATTCCCTGACGTGTGCAAGAACGAGGTGGCATCAAGAATACCTGTTTTGTGCGACGGATCTGGGCACACCAAATTTCCCTTCTCGTGCCTCGCTCACGTGACAATGATCACCCTGGCTTAGGCCCGGCTTAGGATTGGCTCAGGATTTGCTCAGGTTTTGCGCCCGCAATCTTCTCCTTCGGCCTTCGGTCTTCGTTGCGGGAAAGGCCTGGAACGCATCCATACTTTCAGCAAAAGCACCCACCGCGTCCAGTTCCCACGCCACTCTCCAACGCCGCGTTAGCCCTTTAAGACACATGCCAATTTCAGAAATGTCAGTCCCAGAGCCGCTCTGCGAATACTGCGCCAAGATTCCCCTCGATCCTCAAACTCTCTCCGCGATGACACACGGTACCGAGTGGAACCTGGGCTCGGGCTTGAGGGTAAAGGAGAGCGGGTGCCCCTTCTGCAAGCTCGTGGAGCTTACCGTATTCGAGCGCGGAAAGCTCGAAGCCTTCCCGCCGATCGCGCTCGCTGAGATGCCAACAGTGTCAGTGCAGTGGCACTCTATGGGCGGCCAAGGCAACCGAGGCGCGTTTCTTGTTGGCCATAATGACGACTACGGACATACAATATGCTTCGGGTGCGATACCAACCAAGGTGCCGCCTCAGAGGACTGTTATCTACGGTCGTTTCTAGAACCGAAACTCGACTTTGAAATGGTTTCGGCTTAGATATCAACGTGTTCGACCAAGCATGGCAATGGATGCACAATCTTCACACCAACATCGGATTCGGGGTCTTCATCACCATCGAACTCAGAGTCACTTTCATCAAATGCGGAATCACAGTTACCTGACGCGGAGCCGCTACTAGATCTAAGGCCCGAGTCTATCTTGGTGAAGGACGCAATCCCAGGGTTGGATTATCTTCGTCTCATAGACGTGCACCGGAGTTGTCTCACAAAGCAGTGTGCTATGCAGACATATGTCGCCTTGAGTTACGTCTGGGGCGCGGCCACGAATTTCAGACTCACAAAAGCGAACGAGCCAATGCTATCGGAAAGCGGGGCACTCAATCCAAAAGCCGAGTCTAGACACGCCAAGTGGTGGACCCCTTACTACAGGTTGCCGCGCACGGTGCGGGAAGCAATCGACCTGGTGCGTGGCTTGGGCCTTCGTTATCTCTGAGTTGACTCGCTCTGTCTCATCCAGAATGATCCAAAGGAGCTTAAAGCTGGTGTTGCGGTCATGGATAGGATATATGAGCATGCTTGGCTTACTATCGCTGCCGCTGGTGGCCACGACGCCAATGCCGGCCTTCCGGGCGTCCGTCAAGACAGTCGAAGGAGGTCCCAGTTGTGTACAGAAGTAGCGCCAAACACGCGACTTGGTCTCTTTACCACTCCTGACGAGTTGCTGAGTCACTCGGTCTATCAAACGAGGGCGTGGACGTAAGGCTGCTTTATATGGCAGTCCCACGTCAGAAACGGCCACGGCTAACAGGGATTTTACAGGTTTCAAGAAGAGCTCTTGTCTCGGAGGGTCTTGTATTGCATCGACGATAAGATCTTTTTCCGCCGCCAAGAAGCACAATACGCAGAAACCTGTGTAGATACTCGACGTTTGGTTGGACCGACCTATTACACATCGGCACCAATGATAGCCATCCATAGCATGGTATATCCGTTGGAAGACCTCACAACGATGTTAGGGCACTACACACAGCGAGCCCTCGGCAACCAGGGGGATGCTCTTCGTGCCATAGCTGGATTGCTCAGGCGCTTTTCAGAAAGACTCAAGTGCAGTTTCCTCCAAGGACTTCCCGTGGCCGTATTCGACCTCTTTATTCTATTCATGTGCGGCTTGTGTAACATCAATTTACATCGTCGGAGTAGTTTTCCTAGCTACTCTTGGGCGGGATGGAGAGGAGGCATTAAGCTCGAGCTCCCAACCGACGAAGTGAATGAGTGGCTGGCTCTCAAATCGTGGATCATCTGGCACGTCAGAAATCCTGCCGGAGACACAGCCCCAGTGTGGTAGGTGCTATAGGATGCTGGCTAGATACCTTGCTGATTCGATTATGCGACAAGGGACCTCTCAATAAATGAATGGTTCCCAGACCATGACCATGGTTCGGACTACGTTGATTATAAATACCGCCAGCCCTTTCAACCGCCGCCTCTTGTGACCATCGATGAATCAAACACGCAGCCTTCGACCTACTTTGATGATGGCAAACCATTTCGGCGTCCATATCCAGTGCTTCAGTTTTGGACCTTGGCCGTGTACTTCAACATTGAAGTCCGGTCTACCAAAAGAGGCATGTTGGAAGGAATCGCGGGCATTCTTTACCCAGATAACAATATCAGCTGCGGATCCATCTCAATGGATGGCTTTGAGGAGATGCCCTTCTTTGAGTCGCCGGGCCCATTTGAGTTTATTCTTTTGTCCGAGGACTGGGGTCTCTCTGAGACGTACAATGTGATGTTATTGGAATGGGTCGACGGAGTAGCTGAGCGGCGTGGTATTGGTGATCTATCAAAAGATGCCGTCCACCTCAGCCTGGATCCTGGGCCGGTCTGGAAGGAGATATTGTTGGCGTGAAGAGTTTAGTTGGGGTCTGAAATGATGAAGCAGTTCTGGTCAAGAGGCTTGGGTTGCCATTGCTCTTCTTTTGGTTAGGGCGTTTGGTAATGGTGGGGAAAGCAGCGGCGATCCGGGTAATGGAAATCAGGCCAGAGAATCTGCAACTACAGAAATTAAGGGAGGCAAATAGTTGAACCAAAGTTCCAGAACCTCTCAACGATCATCATTTTCATCATCCAATCCTGTCGTTTTCACAAGGTGGGCTCCATCTTGGCATGCTTTCTGTTGGAGTCAAAGTCATCGTCCACACACCTCCGTTTCACCCCCTCGGCGGGGCTAGGGCCTTTCCAGAGTCGGCGGACTTCGGCGCAAAATATACCAGCAGATAGTGTACTAGCCTAGAGCATACAGGTATATAAAATATCAGTGCACAACAGGCTAGCTCAGAAAGTGCACCAGTACTGATACTAGTGCTCGTTTGGCTCGTTATGGTGTTGATGGCGGTGTTATTTGTGATCGCGAGGTTGTTTCTACTTGTGAAGGCCTTTCAGTCGACTTATTTCCTTCCGCCAAACACCTATATTGCGACGTTTGCTAAGAACACGCCTCATGTTGGATGATGGATGGTACCTGTTTCAAGATCATATAAAAACTCCAGGACAACAATAGACTTACAAAAATAATGCTATTATTAGCTCAAGGCTCTATGAAATACTTATTACTTTCCACCATTGCACCATACCCATCGCCAACCGCCAATACTCTTATAGACCCTCAGTACGAATACGTCCCTCACTGAACCCCCTTCACATTCTCATAACACCTCACCTCCTGCGCAAAATCATGCGATGACCTCGCACCCACCGGCAACGCCTCCAGCACCCGCACTCGGGCGGTAAATTGATCGCCACACACCCCTCGGGAACCACCAGATCCGTCCCCGTCGTATTCCTCGTCGTCGTCACCCAGTTAATCACCTGAAACTCTCTCTCGCTCCCATAGTACGGAATCGTACTGTTGCACCCCACAAACATCGGCCCTGTCACCTCGCTCAGAATCGCCAGATACGAATACGGGACATATGAACGCGTGAGCTTCACAGCCTGCGCGCCCGATCCGGCATTGACGTAGATCCCTGCACCTTGAGCATCGGTGCCTTCCCGCTGGTAACTCATTCCTTCGGGAAAGGGGGGACTACCGCCATCGATGGGGAGGGTGCTGAAAGAGGGAGTCTTGGAGGTGCTGTTTTGATAGAAGATCGGGCCGGGTGTGGGAGCGGCGTAGGCACGGTTTTGGGCGGGCCCAATGTGCGCGAGGCCGGATTGGTAGAAGGATTTCTGGAATTTTCAGGTGGTTCAAATTCAGGGGTTCATATACAAAATGCTCCACTCCCCTAACACAAACTTTTTGTTACCTTGACACGATCCAAACTCAGACCGACTGCTTGTCCTTTTGCGCAGCCTCAAAGGCCCTAATGATGGCCGGGTACCATATATTCATCATTTTTGTGTCGCCCGCATCGTTGGGATGAACACCGTCGCGGTTGTCGGCTGTGCCGCCGAATCCCGTGTACTGGTCAACGACCCAGATGGGCGACTCGGTCTTGTTCTGGGCCTGCGCCCATGGCGGAATGGCTGCGTTGAGGGCCTGGATCCTGGTGTTGGCAGCCGCAAAGTTGGAGCCGAGCGGGATGATTTGGGCGACCTGGTAGTGTTTTCTTGTCAGAAACTTCTCATCAACGATCAACCGCCCAGAGCTAGGATGCATACCACAATCTTGATGCGCGGGTTATGAGCACGCATCTGCGAAACGAGAGTCGTAAAGGCGGCGATAATGTCATTGGTACCCCTGTTCCCGTTGACGTCGTTGGTGCCCAGGTGCATTGTGATGACATCGGCCGGGTTCTTCTGCAGCCAGCCCACCAGCTGCTTCTGGTTGGCAATGTTGATGGCCAAAAACCCCGAGTGGCCCTCGTTGTCGCGATCGTACTTTGTGTTGCGGCAGCTGTTCTCCCCGCGGCCGGACCCGACGAAATCGACCTTTGCCCACTCGGTCGACTGCAGCTTGTCCCACAGCTTGGCTCGCCAGCAGATAATCTCGGTGATGGAGTCGCCAAAGGGCATGTAGCGGAGCGTGGCTTTTTGCGCCGCCGCGCCCGCTGCTAGGGCGGAGAGGATGAGGTTGCGGCAAAGCATTGCGGATAAGTCACGGCAGCTTCAGAAGGGGTGGGTGAAGAGGAAATCGGGTGGAAGCTCACAAGCACGTTTCTTCGGAGGATTTTCAACAGGTACCGTCTTTTAAACCCAATTCATGGTATACCCCATTGTTCGGATGTCTTCCGAACTCGAACCCGCGGGGGTGGTAGGCGACGCGAATCAATATCGCGAAAACGGGCATTCGTGGAATTACCCGTCTTGGTTAACCACCACCGGAGGGTCGTTATAGCCTTAATACAGGGGTAGAAAAACTTCGGAGCCATCTAGGGAACACCAGGATTCACCAATTTCTCATATTCACCCAAGTTTACTATCCGGATATAAAGAATGGGCCTCGTTACTGGTGGGGTCAATGGGCGTTCCCGTACATACTGCCATGCCTTCGACCTTTGACACGCTTGGAGTTGATTGCCGAGTTGCATACAACTGCTGCCACGACCCCTCGTTTTGACTGCGATAGCCGCACCACTCACAATACTGCAACTTGTAGCTGCGCAAGTGGAAGTACCATCACTGACTCGGCCGGGACACAACGGTCTGTACTACAATTACCGATCTGGCAACATCACCACTGCAGCCCAGTTGGGATTGGCCTCATTCGAGGAATTGGCGCGCCGCAAAACCACCCCAGGAGTTAATGGTACCCAGTGACTTGTTGGCATAGAAGCTCACAGCAGCCCAGAACTGGCATTTAAAAGTGTGCCTGGGCGGCTTCGGGCTGGTCGTGCAGCCCCAACGGCTTCAGCTTCTTCGAGTGGGTGGCCGGGGCAAGGCTGTGCTGGCTCTTCAAGGGCAATGTCTGGGTGCATTGCTGAGGAGGGATTGGTTTTGCACGACTGGGAACGGGTGGTGTCAGACATATACCATAATCATACTCACTTCAATGATACTTTATGGCCATGTTAACAGCACCGGCAACGGCCCCATCTCCCACTGGCCTTTCAGCGTGTCTGCAATGTCGACGCCCTCCGGAGGTGGTGAAGAAGAGGGTCAGGCTTTGTAACTACAAGGTTCCCACTGGCAGTGGCACCGCATCTGGGCCGACAGCGGTCTGCCGGCGCCGAGATGTCGCTTTCTAGTTGAGCCGGTGATTCCTAAGAAGAGAAGGTAGAAGCGCTTGGTTCCCTATTAGAGTTAGGTAAGGAGCTGTAGGGGTAAGGGAAATGGGGCTGTGGAAGAGGACTGAGAATTTGAAGTATGGGGATTGTATAAAAAAGGAGATGTTGGTTTTTGAGGCGTTGGCAATGGCAGGTTCGGGGCACTACTGGATAGGAGGGCAGAAGGACATTCATTCTCTTGCTTTTTGCCTTTTTGGTTAAGTAGGTAGTTGGATGCTGGTGAATAGGGCTTATTGGCCCTAGGTAGATAGCATGTGAGCTTTAGCCTGGAACAGTTAAATTCTATTTTACGGCTTTGGAGTTACTTGTTTTCGGAGAATTTAAACTGTGTTTCTAGTTTCCTTCCTATTGCTGTGATACCTGTAACTTCGTAGGTGGTGTCTCGCTCGATTTTCAAAGCTACCTATACCACCTCAAAGACACTCAATCCTGTAATTGGGCTCGCTTCCGCATCATAATTCTCTTGGCTGTGAAAGTGCTGCTGCAGCTCATCACCTCCGAATCTCAACCTGCAGGAAGGCTGTGCATTCAATTCAGCTCCAGAGTTTCACGGCTGCCTGGACAAATACAACAACTCACTTCTTCCCTAGCTCTAAAAGCCATCATCCCATAACCTTCGCCTACCGGCAACACTAGCGCCGGCCAGCAGCCATGGCACTCGAGACGGGCCATTGCTATCTACCAACGCATCGATGGTCTCACGTCGCAGATGGCTCAACTCGATCAAAAAATGAAAAGCCTAAACACTTTACTCGTTGTGCACACTTTACTCTTTGTGCTAGAAGACGTCATCAAGGAAAAGCCTACAAACTTGCACCCTTCCACAACCAAAACCTGAAAAGCCGGCTCGAGACCCTCCTCGAGAACATCAAGTAAAACGCGGACAAGATCTACAACTTGCTCGACCGCTATGGAGGGACATCCTTTCGCGCAGCCACGGCCTCGAGTTTCGTCAACGCTGGGCAAAGCAGGTCTGGTCGTCTCAAATCGACAACACCCCGGACAAGATCCAAGCCATAATAGACGAAATCGAGTATGACCGAGGCATCCTCACCGACATTGTGGTTTTCATGAACGGAAATCATCTTGAGCAGCCTCCATCGCACACCCCAACTCGCACCCCAACTCGCTCTCCCGCCGGCTCTATAGCTCCTCCCTATCAGGACGATAAAATCATCTTCGTCGACCTTTTTAATGTCGGTCGCAGTATCGCTTGTGAAGCCCTTACAAAGCTCTACGGCGCCCTCACCCGCCGCGCTAACCTCCCCTGGCGCATAGCTAAGGTCGATTCCGCCGGCCTCTTCGTCCGCAACCGGAGTAACGTGTACGAACTCATCAAATCTCTTCCTTGCTCCCCTCCAGGTATTCGAGGAAAGAAGGCCGAGGCCCTCGTCCACAGCAAGCAGCCACCCAAGGACGAGGCCATGGAAGCTCTCTCTGCTGACTATAACAACAAGCCATTCAACTACCCGTACCCGGAAAAAGAGAGGATCCGTGCCTCGCTTGCAGCTCGCCGATCGAGGGGGCTGAAGAGGGATGTGTTTGCCATGTTTGGCTTTGTCGTTGTGTTTACGGAAAAGGAGTATGATAATGTGGTTAAGCTGAAGGATGCGTTGAAGATGAGGGATGGGGATGGGGTTGCCGAGGGCAAGGGAAAGGTGATGCTACTCGGTGAGGATTGGGTGAAGGATGCCGAGTGGGATGCAAAGGTTAAGAATATGAAAACCCTGTTGAAGAAACATTTATTTCGGCAGGAGATGGGGTGGCTTGAGCCTGGGAAGAGTTGAATGGGGGGAAGGGGGTTCAAGAGCCGAAGACCTAAAGAACGTTGCATCCACAAGCCTTGCAACGTTCTCTACCCAAAGCCCATAGGAGATCAAGCTCTTCGTTGAAACGGGACAAGAGACGATGAGCATTTACCCCAACATTCGCGTTCCTTGCATATTGACTACCCAACATACGGCAGCTGGACAGCAAATCCCCAGTCCATAAAACCATAGAAGAATACCCACGCAGAGCTAGCTAGATCCACTAGCCTTCGAGGCACAATCCTCCCACATCTACTCGAGCCCGTACGTCTCCTCGGCCGCCTTCTTCAGCGCCGCCGCCGCCGCAAGATAGATCTGCGGCCCGACACTCACCCTCGCGACCCCTAACCTCTTCAGGTCGTTA
>Ga0247817_10001584_pt1 | contig 11853 bp, 13 predicted proteins | sample UWRJL212509R1_FD_178010 | JGI IMG/M metagenome (GOLD analysis project Ga0247817, IMG submission 178010) | Plant litter microbial communities from Arlington Agricultural Research Station in Wisconsin, United States - UWRJ-L212-509R-1 | ecosystem: Environmental > Terrestrial > Plant litter >... | reverse complement strand
CAAAGGTTTCTTTGGTAGACGTAAAAACGTTTGGACAGTTGCTAAGAATGCGGTAGAGAAAGCGATGAGCTACGCTTACCGTGACAGAAAACAGAATAAAAGAAATTTCCGTGCTTTATGGATTCAACGTATCAACGCTGGAGCTAGATTAGAAGGAATGTCTTATTCTCAATTCATGGGGAAAGTTAAAGCTAACGGAATCGAATTGAACCGTAAAGTTCTTGCAGATTTAGCTATGAACCACCCTGAAGCTTTCAAAGCAATACTTAATAAAGTAAAATAAACGTTTTATAAACTCAATTTATATTACTTACTTATCATAAAAACCCAGTCTTACGACTGGGTTTTATTTTGGCTATAATTGAAATTCCTTACCTTTAATAAATGCATTTAGCCCTTATTGAACATATTCAGAAATTCGTAACCTTGGAACCTGCTGAAATTGAGATTTTGGACAGCACATTACATGTATCAAAATTGAAGAAGAAAGCACTTGTTCTTCAGGAAGGACAAGTTTGTAACGACATGTATTTTGTTGTTAAGGGATGCTTGCGCCAGTATATTATAAATGCTAAAGGATCTGAACAAACGCTTCAATTTGCAATAGAAAATTGGTGGATGACAGATTATTTGAGTTATCACAACCATATTCCATCACACTTTTATATCCAGGCAGTAGAAAACTGTGAAGTTATCATAATTGAAAAATCTAGTCTGGAGCTATTACTCATTCAGATTCCTAAATTAGAGCGTTACTTTAGGATTGTTGCGCAGAAGTCTTTTGGAGCTGGACAAATGCGTATCAAGTTTTTGTTTACAATGTCAGCAGAAGAACGCTATCATCATTTTAATACACTTCATCCGGAATTCGTACAACGTGTTCCTCAATATATGATTGCTTCTTATCTGGATTTTTCACCAGAATTTATGAGTAAAATCAGATCCGGTAAAGTATAACGTTTATTTCTTGAAGTACTTCAAGTTTTTTTAAGAAGAGATACAGGAACTTTGTATCAAACTTTAAAATGTAAACAAAATGAAACCAAGAATCGTTATCCCAAATGTTGCTCCACAAGCTTATGAAGCTTTAATGAATTTAGAAAAGTATATTGCTACTACTTCCTTAACTCCAATTCAAAAAGAACTGATAAAGATCCGTGCATCGCAAATAAACGGCTGTGCATTTTGCATTAACATGCATACCGTAGATGCTCGTAAATATGGTGAAACTGAAAAACGTATTTATTTATTGAATGCCTGGCGTGAAGCTGATGTATATACGGAAGAGGAAAAAGCTATATTGGCTTTGACGGAAGAAATGACAATGATTAGTAATCATGTTTCTGATGAAGTATATCAAAATGCTGCCAATTTATTTAATGAAAAATTACTAGCTGAAATTATCCTTGTTATTATTACTATTAACTCATGGAACAGACTTGCTATCGCAACTGGTATGAGAGCTATATAATTTTCTAAAAATTCTATATAAATGCCCTCACCTATTGAGGGCATTTGTATTTATAATGTAATCAGAAATATAACAAAAACCGGCACTGAAAGATCTTAAATAAGTGTTCAGATTATTTTCATAAAGGAGAAAATTTTCTATTTTTGATACATGATGCCACAAAAAAAACTATCGTTTTTATATCTCCTTTTTGTATTTATAATTGTTATATCCTGCCAAAAAAAGGAAAAGAACACGGATCTACGAGAAAACAAAAAACTACAAACTGAAAAACTGCTTGTTATTGCAGATCGATTTTATGATAATAAAAAGTTTGACACTTCTTTTTATTATTACAACAAGATACACCTTTTATGCAATCCCGTTCAAGATGCCGACATTAGTGTTAAAGCATTAAACAGGATGGCTTATATTCAACAAATTCACGAAGATTACATAGGCAGTAAATCTACGCTGACTGAAGCATTACCTTATTTAAAGCATATAAAAAACCCTAATATAAATTGGAATACGTATAACCTTTTAGGAAATGGCTATCTAAAAACAGCTGATTATACTACTGCTCTGACTTATTTTAATAAAGCACTTACACTTAAAACTTCCGAATCGAAAAAAGAATCCGTCAAAAAGAGCATTGGATTTGTTTACATGAAAGAAGGAAAACATTTTGAAGCTATCGAGATTTTTGAGCATTATTTAGAAAATAATGATGTTAGTACAAATCCTAAGAATTATGCTCAAGTTCTAAATGATTTAGGCTTCTGTTATCTTCAAATTAAAGATTCGGGAGCTATTTCTTATTTAAAGAAAGCTCTAAAAATAAGATCTGAAATTAATGACAATTTAGGATTAGGTTTTACCTATTATAATCTGGCATTATATTATTTGAAAAATGATTCGGCATTAGCCAAAAGATATATGCTTCTTAGTAATCAAAATTTCATAAATGCCGGAAGTTTGATTAATAGCATGGATGCTTTAAAATTATTAATAGATAATAGTAATGGTACTGATCTAAAAAAACACTCGATACAATATGTCGAAACAGTTGAACGTATTTCTGAGATAAGAAACAGATCAAAGAACAAACTTGCTAAAATTAAATATGATTCTAGAAAAGAAAAGAACGAGAATTTAATTCTTAAAACGTATAAAGCAAGAAACGAATTGCAGCTTGAAAAGCAAAAAACCATAAATATTATATCTTATGTTGTTATTGCCCTAAGTTTGAGTTTGATTCTCACTCTGTATTTTTATCTTACTTCTAAAAGTAAAAAGGTAAAAATTGAAGCTACGTATTTTAGCGAAACTCGTATTTCAAAGAAACTTCATGATGAACTTGCTAATGATATTTACCACACCATGGCTTTTGCTGAGAATAAAAATCTTTCTATAGTTGAAAACAAAGAGCAACTGTTGCAACATTTAGATGATATTTATTCCAGAACTAGAGATATTTCTAAAGAAAACAGTCCGCTCAATACTGATGAAAATTTTATTTTCCATTTAGAAGAAATGATTGAGGGCTTTTCTACTCCAAAAATTTCAATTATAACGACTGCTGCAGCTTCTATAAATTGGAACCAATTTGAAAAAATCAAAAAAACGACGGTGTATAGAGTATTACAGGAACTTCTTGTAAACATGAAAAAGCATAGTAACGCAACGCTTGTTACTATTGTTTTCGAAAAAACAGAGAAGAGTATCATTATAAACTATTCTGATAACGGAAAAGGTACTGATGTCAACACTATAACTTTTAAAAATGGTTTACATAATGTCGAAAACAGGCTTTTGGCTATCAAAGGAACTATCGACATTGCTACTGCGCCAGATCAAGGTTTTCAAATATTTATTAAATTTCCGATATCCTAATGACAAAGTTTTTTCAATATTTAAAAAGTAAAAGCTTTTTAAGGTATCTCATTGTATTCTTGTGTTTTCTGTTAACGGGATGTTTCATTCTGTTATATTCCTATTTTAATGTAAATACTATTAAACTTAAGAAGATTAATAACAGTCAGGAAATTAAACGGCTAAGTGATAGTGCAGATATCTATATGGATAGTAACCGAAAAGACAGCGCTATTTATTTTTTTAATAAAGCCAAAAAACTTTGTGATCCAAAAGTTAATACGATCGATTACGTTTATATTCTTTCTTGTATTGCTGAAATACAAATGAATCACGGGAACTTTATTGACAGTGAGGATCACGCTAATCAGGCAATACCGTACTTAAAATACATAAAAAATCCTCGATACACTTGGATTGTGTACAATATCATGGCAATAAATCATGCCAATAATTACGATGATAACACTGCTATTATCTATTTCAAAAAATGCCTGGCATTAAACTCGAGCGCATGGCGAAGATATTTGGCGACTAATAACCTTGCAGCCAGCTATATGAACCAAGGTAAATTTGAAGAGGCTATCCAATTATTTCTTCCGTTGCTAAAGCAAAAGCATATATCACAATATGAAGATCTTAATACTATAAACTATGCCTTTGTAATAGATAATTTAGGATTCTGTTACTATAAACAGAAAAAATATAAGCTTGCATTGCAATATATGAATGAAGCTTTAAAAATTAGATTAAATGAACCAACTCAAGATGGATTAGTAATTAATTATATTCATCTTATTAAGTATCACGAAAAAAACAATCCAAAACTTGCAGCCCAATATGCCAAAAGTGCTTATGCGCATACTTTAAAAACAAAAAATGCAAAAGATGAGATTAGAGCACTATCAATGCTTATTAAACATACCGATGATAAAAATTTAAAGACTTATTCTAAAAACTACATCAGGCTTATTGACAGTTCGATTGCTACTCAACAAAAAATTAAGGATCAGTCTATCAATATAAAATATGATTCGAAAACTGATAAAGACGAAAATTTACAACTTAAAGCTGACAAAGCAGAAGATGAACTTGAATTAGAAAGGCAAAAGAAAAGAAATATAATTCTGTATGTGATAATTGGTTTTATACTAAATGTTCTTTTGATTCTTATTTTGAAATTAACTTCTATAGGCAGAAAAAATAAAAATGAGGCCATCTTTACAAGTGAAAGCCGTATTTCTAAAAAATTACATGACGAACTTGCTAATGAAGTTCATGATACTATATTGTTTGCCGAAGACAATGATCTCGAAAACGAGGCGAATAAAGAGCAATTCTTAAATAGTTTGGAAACAATATACTCGCATACGAGAAGAATTTCGAAAGAAAATAGCATTATAACTACCGACGGTAATTACGAAATGACATTGAAAGAGATGATTTCAGAGTTTAAAACTGAGGATCAAAATATTCTTATTCATGGTTTTGATGGTATTTTGTGGAGTAAATTAGAAAAAAACAAAAAAATAGTTTTATACAGGGTTCTACAAGAGTTTTTCGTCAATATAAAAAAATACAGCAATCCCACATTAATAAGCCTAACGTTTAAAATAGTAGACAAATATGTTATTATAAATTACATTGACAACGATGTTGAAAGTGGTAACGAGAATTTATTTTTAAAAAATGAACTCCAAAATGTGGAAAGCCGTATAAAAACTATAAATGGAACTATTATTTTTGGCACTAATTCCCGAAGCGGACTTAAAGTAAGTTTTAGTTTTCCTTTATAATATAGACTCATGTTTAAAAAAGTTTTAGTTGCCGAAGATTTAGACACCATAAGTATTGCAGTAATTCAAGCGCTTGAAGATTTAAAAATTGCTGTTATAGATCATGTTAAATATTGTGATGATGCTTTACTTAAAATAAAAAAAGCCTTAAAAGAAGATGAGTCTTATGATTTAATAATCACTGATCTATCGTTTAAATCAGACAGTCGAACGGTTAAACTTTCTAATGGGGAAGAACTCATAGAAGCAGTTAATAAAATTGATCCTGAAATAAAAAAGATTGTGTTTTCTATTGAAGATAAATCGTACCGCATTAAAACTCTTTTTAATGATTTTGGAATAAATGCTTATGTATCTAAAGGAAGAAACAGCATTAATGAATTGAAAAAAGCAATTGAAAAGACGTATCGTAGTGAAGAAAAAATTCTTTCTTCTGACTTGTCCTTCAATTTTAATGATAAAAAACTTTTAGAAATAGAATCGTATGACATTTCTATTTTAAAATTATTAGCTCAAGGCTATACTTTAGATCAAATATCGAATGAATTTAAGGCTAAATCGATCACTCCTAATGGCACGAGCAGTATCGAAAAAAGAATAAATAAATTAAAAATATACTTTAAGGCGAATAACAATGTTCATTTAATTGCTATTGCAAAAGATTTTGGTCTGATTTAATTTTTTTGTGCTTTACGGTTTTCCGTAAGGAAATACTAATTTATAATTCTAGTTTTGTTCGACATCTACTAATCTACCAATGGAACCAAAACAAAACCTAGACCCCGAAGAAGCCGAATACCGGCAATTGTTCACGAAAATTAATACCACAAAAAATAAAATCATTATGAAAACCATGCTATTGTGTCTTTTTCTATCTCTTAGTTTTGCTCTTATTTCTGAAAAAACAGGATGGTTAGAAATTGATTGGAAGATGATCTTTATTCCGGCTCTTCTTGTACTTCAAATAATAATTATAAGTACTGCTCTAAAAAACAGATACAAAAAACATTAAGTATTTCTCTTTTTAAAAAATCTTGGTTTTAAGACGTATTGGCCGAATTTGGAAATGCTTATATTTACTACTTTAAATATTGCATGAAAAACATTCTTAGTCTTTTTATTCTACTTATTACCGTTAATTTATTTTCACAGGTTAAAGTGCTATCCTGGAATTTAGAAAACTTTGGAAAATCAAAGACGGAATCTCACCTTATTTTTACTGCCAATACAGTTCGTGATTATGATATAATTGCTATACAAGAAGTTGTTGCGGGTTATGGCGGTTCGCAGGCTGTTGCTAAACTTGCAGCTATATTGAACGAAAAAGGTTCTAAATGGGATTACCGTGTTAGTGATCCTACCAGCGGAAGTAGTTATAAAAAAGAAAGATATGCCTTTATTTGGAAAACCAGTAAAGCAAAATTGAAAGGGAATTGCTGGCTTGAAAAAAAGTATAATTTAGAAATTGACAGAGAGCCTTATTTTGCCACTTTTGAAATCGATAGGAAAACGATAACCTTAGTCAACTTTCATGCAATCACTAAAAGCAAGCAACCAGAAACGGAAATTAAGCATTTTAAGTTATTACCCGCTGAATACCCAACGCTAGATTTAATTTTTATTGGCGATTTTAACTGCCCACAATCGCATACTGTTTTTAATCCTTTAAAAAAAATGGGGTACACTCCTATTTTAATGAATCAAAAAACGACACTAAAGCGCAAATGTCAAGGCGAAACTTGTCTGGCGTCTGAATTTGATAATATTTTTTACAAAACAACACACTTAAAACATGTTGCTTCTGGTATCATTCCGTTTTATACCAAATTCTCTTCTTTGTTAGAAGCCCGAAAAATTACGGATCATGTGCCAATTTGGTTTGAATTTTCAATAAACTAAACTATGTTTTTAGCTTTTTCTTTCTTGCAGCTGGAAATAAAACGTTATTTAAAATTAATCGGTAGCCTGGAGAATTGGCATGTAAATCTAAAACTGTTGGCGGATCTCCAACCTGATGCTGAAAATCTTCCGGGTCATGACCTCCAAAAAAAGTAAACATACCTTTTCCTTTTTCTCCGTGAATGTATCGAGATTCTCCATTAAGTTCGCACGTTCCCATTATCAGGACATTTGATTTTATTAAATTGGTGTCAAATGATGTGGTTTGCCCCATAAACCCTTTTACAAGCTGGGTATGATTCTGGCACAGCATACTCGGGATTGGGTCCCACTTGGCGGAGAATTCCATTAATGAAAAATAATCTTTTTCCATAGGAATTCTGCGTTTTAATGTCATATCAATATCTGAAAACTCATACTGTTCCGGTCGTCTTTCGAGTGCAAAGTTTTTGAAAGCAAACGAATTTCCGTAATTCAATTTTGATTGATAGTTGGGTTCACTTGCATCACCGTCAAACATAGCTTCACAAATATCTACGCCATCTGCTGCAAGTGCGATATCGAAACTATCTGTTGCCGAACACATTGCAAACATAAAACCACCACCAATAACAAAATCTCTTATTTTTTTGGCTACTGCTCCTTTTTCCTGAGAAACTTTTGCGTAACCTAATTTAGCTGCTAAAGCTTCGGCATCTCTTTTTTGATCAATATACCAAGGAGTATTTTTATAAGCGGCATAAAATTTACCATATTGCCCTGTAAAATCTTCATGATGCAAGTGCAGCCAATCATAAAGAAGTAATTGATCACTTAAAACTTCTTCATCATAAATAGGTGTAAAAGGAATTTCGGCATAGGTTAAAACTAAAGTTACCGCATCATCCCAAGGTTGTTTCCCTTTTGGAGTATACACAGCTATTTTTGGAGCTTTTTCAAGAATTACAGACTCCATGTTTTGGGAAGGACTTGAAATATCACTCAGAATAGAAGCTTCTTCTGCGTCTGAAAGAACTTCAAAGCTTACACCACGAATTTTACATTCTCTACGAATTTCTTCTGCATCCGGTAATAAGAATGAACCTCCTCGATAATTAAGCAACCAACTTGCTTTATAATCTTTACTTAAGCACCAAAATGTAATTCCGTATGCTTTAAGGTGATTTTGCTGCGTTGTTTCATCCATCGGAAGTAAGATAAATGAAGCTTTAGCAGTTAATGACAAGAAGAATATAAAAAGACAAGCTAAACTTTTATGCATCAGAAAATTATTTTAGTAAAGATAATAAAGCAAATATTAAAAATAAACATAAATACAAAAGTGCTTTAGTTAAAACATCATAAAGCAATTCATATAGAAGTAATTATAGAAGATTTACACAAAATCACGTAAATATACCTGTAAAAGAAAAGCTACTTTTAACTAGTTTTGTAACTTAATGTAACCAATTAAATAAATCAATGAAAAATTTAACCATGAAATTTAATGACAGAAAAAAGCAATCAGAGGGTTTAAATATATTACAAAAAGCAGGAATTTGTATATTAGTTTTTACTATAATAGTGTATTACGTTTTATCGATTCAATTTTTAGCGAGCTATTAATTTTAACTTGTTAATAGCGCAATTTCATTTTGTATAGCATAAACAACTAATCCGGCAATGTTTCTGGATTCTGTTTTAAGCAATAAATTATTGCGATGACCTTCTACAGTTCTTGGACTTAAAAAAAGCTGGTCAGCTATTTCAGTTGTTGTTTTCTGCTGGCAAATAAGTTGAAGAATTTCTATCTCCCGAGGTGAAAGAAATCCGGTTTCTAAATTACCTTTATTAGTTTTAGAAGAAATAATAGTATCCTGAATTGTTTTTAAAACAGTATAACTGTAATAAAACCCTTTTCTGGAAACTTCATTTATAGTATGAATCAGATCTTTAGGTGTTGTGTTTTTTATTAAATAAGCTACTGCGCCTACTTGAATCATATTGGCTATAAATGCCTTTGTATCATAACTTGTTAAGGCGATTATTTTTATTTCGGGATAAGATTTACGGATAATTTTTGTGGCTTCAACTCCATTTAAGATAGGCATTTTTAAATCCATTACAATGATGTCCGGTTTTAGGTCATTGTTTTTTAAATTTGAAATAAGCTCTTCCCCATTTGAGGCTTCAAAAATAATTTCGATATTTTCCTCTCTTTGCAATAAAAAAGAAATTCCTTTCCGAAATAAAACTTCGTCATCGACTAAAGCTATTTTAATAACGCTACTCATTTCTATTTATGTATTTGGTTTTGGATCTTCCGAAATTACAAAATATGCTTGAAATAATAAGAAAAGTCGGTTATTTTATCAATAAATTTTATTCTTGCGATTTTAATACTATTTTAAAAAGTAAATACCACCAAAACGCCATTGTTTATTTGGGAATTTATTTGAATTGCTCCGTCTAAAAATGAAATGCGGCTATCTATATTTTTCATCCCCATACCTTTTTGATTTTCAGCATTTGTTTCATCGAAACCAATCCCGTTATCTTTGTAATGACAGGTTTTTATTTCGTCTTCTATTTTAAAATTAATCCAAATTTCACTGGCTTTTCCGTGACGTAACGAATTATTCATTAACTCCTGAAGAATTCTAAAAACATGCAAATGCCTGTCTAATTCTCTTTCTTCAAAATTTATTTCATTTTTATAATGAACCTTAATTGTTTTACTGCTTTCAAATTCCTCACATAATTCTTGTATTCCGGCATGAAGTCCAAACTTTTCGAACACGGGAGGCAATAAGTTGTGAGCAATTTTTCTGGAATTCTCTAAGGCTTTAGAAGTAAGATTAATAATATTCTCTGTTATCTCTTTTATTTCTGTTTCAGTTAAGCCGGGTGATGAAAGTATATGACTATTGAGCGAAACGATATTTAATTTTGAACTAATATCATCATGCAAATCTTGTGCAATGCGTTTACGTTCTTCTTCCTGGGTGATAATAATAGCATACAACTGTTCTTTTTGATACTGTAGTATCAAATCTTTTTTCTCTAATTCTTTTTGAATAATTTTTTTTCTGGAAAAGTAAAAAAATACAATTAGTACGACTGCAAGAATTATAAAAAAGAGAGAGGTATACAGTATTATCGCTACCAGTTCTTTTTCCGGAATTACATTAGCGTTCATATTAATTGTTTTTTATTATTTGATTTTTTATATCTCAATACTTTAGGCTATGTTTTTTTTGATACATTTTTTTTTAGAGAAGCTGACTTTCCATTCGTATAAAATAAACAACTGATACACTAAATATAAAAAAGCATTTAGTGCCCATGTTAGGTATTTAATGTCATTGCTTAAACCTTTAGTTAAATTTCCAAATAAAAATAAAACGGTACTGGCTAATAAATAGATAACTACTCCAACTGTGATGTAGTAATATTGCCTATATTCCGTAAGCATATTATAGAGATGCAATAACGCAAAAACTACTACTACTAATGAAGTTAGTGTAATTTCGAAAAGATTAAATTTTAAAAACTGGCTGGAATCTAAAAAAAACTGAACTAGTAAAACTAACAAAGCTGCAGCCAGACTACATTTTACAAATACTTTTTGGTCTTTTGCATTTAAAATATCATTAAAAAAGAATCCGAGAAATATCATCTGTCCAATAAAATAAACGTTGGTGAGATACAAATTATTCATCTTAATTTGATACATCACTTCCATTAAAAATTGTATCACAATCAGAAATCCTAAGTAACAAATAAAAAATACATTAGCTTTTTCCTTTTGGAAAAAGCTATATGTATATAAAATCATGTTGAGTACAACTAATATGTACCCGCCATATATTAAAATATCATCCATTATCCCATTGGGCTATTTGGGTCACCATAAGGAGGAACTGGACGCGTAGCATCATAAATTATAGGTTCCGGAGCTCTTAAATGAAGTCCGCTTCCATTTACAAATACATCTTCGTAAATACCTGTTTCTTCATTTAATTTTGTTCCTACGAACATTAAGATTTGCTCTCCGGCGTTATTAATTCCTTTGTAAGCACGCACAGCATCAATATCCTGAGCCAATACTAACTTTAAAGTCTCCAGAGGGATTAAATATCCGGTAACTTTCTTTTTACCATCTACATCTCCAAGGCCTTTCTCACGGTAGTTTTTTGCCCATTGTTCACCTTCTGCTAACGGAATCTCTACACTTCCTAAATTTTTAAATTCTGACATAATAATTTTTTGTTTTTGGTTATTCTTAACAGTACGATTCGTTCATTAATCGTTTGGCTAAACTAATGAATTTTCTTAGAAAAACTAAAGTTTAGACATAAAAAAAAGCCTTTAAAAAAGGCTTTTACAATTTGTTAAAATGGAACATCACTATCGTCGTCATCATCATTTAAATTACTACCAAATGCTTCATTTGGAGAAGGAAGGTTTTTAGTTATAAACGAATTTTCATCATGATTCATTTTTGATGGTAAATCATCGTAACTTCCTGAAAAATCATCAAGGTTATCAAATTTTCCAAGGTGTCCAATAAATTTCAATCGAATGTTTTCAATACCACCATTACGGTGTTTTGCGATCATGATCTCTGCCTGCCCTGCAGTTGGAGATGCTTCATCATCATCCCATTCTTCAATTTTGTAATATTCCGGTCTATATAAGAAGGAAACAATATCAGCATCCTGCTCAATAGCTCCAGATTCACGAAGATCCGACAGTAACGGACGTTTACTTGATCCACGCGTCTCTACAGCACGCGATAACTGAGATAGTGCAATTACCGGCACATTTAGCTCTTTTGCCAAGGCTTTTAAA
>Ga0247817_10001583_pt1 | contig 11856 bp, 10 predicted proteins | sample UWRJL212509R1_FD_178010 | JGI IMG/M metagenome (GOLD analysis project Ga0247817, IMG submission 178010) | Plant litter microbial communities from Arlington Agricultural Research Station in Wisconsin, United States - UWRJ-L212-509R-1 | ecosystem: Environmental > Terrestrial > Plant litter >... | reverse complement strand
AATGCCGAAGGTCATCGTGCTCGAGCTCACGATGCGCTTGTACTCGGTGACGCCGACGCACAGCACCCGGGAGTCGCGGGTGCGGAACACCCAGAGGGCGGCCGACCAGGCGACGACGATGAGGGCGATGATCGCGGCCTGGCGCAGGGCGTTGTCGGGGGTGAGGCCGGCCGGCAGAAGAACGAGCGGAACGAGGGATGCCACGACGGCGACGCCACTGACGATGGCGAGGTCGCTGCGCTGGAGCCGACGACGGAACTCGCGGGTGCGAGCCGGCCCAGAGTCGCTTGAGCGCAGGGCGAGCGGCGGAGCCGGGTGGGTGCGAGGGGCTACGAGGCTCAGTCGTGGCAACTCGAAGATGCCGGGGGTCACGGCAGCAGTCACTTCAAAATCGTTCATCAGGTCCTGGCTTGGGGGGAGCAGGCTGCGATGTTCGGGCGCCGTGGACTAACACGGCAACGACAGGGAAGGGTCGCGGGAAAAGGGTCTAAATCGGGGTACCCCCTTTCGGGGGATGACTGAAAGTAGCTCTCGTTTGCGTATCCCACAAAGCCCCCAGTTTGGGGGGTGGACTGATCGGACTGAGAAGGCTAATCTCTTTCACTTTAGTTGGCGAGAACAGGGTGAAAGCTGGGCATTCCATCGCCCAGCCGCCGCTTAGGTAAACTTCTCGAGACACGAAGGAGTTTGCTGTGATTAGCGACGTACTGGCCGAGGCCAAGGACAAGATGGACAAGGCGCTCGAGGTCGCGAAAGACGACTTCGGCACCGTGCGCACCGGCCGCGCGAACCCGCTGCTCTTTCAGAAGATCCTCGTGGACTACTACGGCAGCCCGACGCCGCTCGCGCAGCTTGCCTCGCTCAACAACCCCGAAGCGCGCACGCTCATCGTGACGCCCTTCGACAAGTCCGCGCTCAAGGAGATCGAGAAGGCCATCGTCGCCGCTCCGAACCTGGGTGCCAACGTCGGCAATGACGGCGAGATCGTGCGCGTCACGCTTCCCGAGCTCACCGAGGAGCGCCGCAAGGAGTTCGTCAAGCTCGTGCGCGACAAGGGCGAGCAGGCCAAGGTCGCACTGCGCAACATCCGTCGCAAGGCAAAGGATGACCTCGACGCCCTCAAGGAGGTCGGCGAAGACGAGATCTCCCGCGCGGAGAAGGACCTCGAAGCTGCCACCAAGGCGCACGTCGACGCCATCGACGACGCGCTCAAGCGCAAAGAATCCGAACTCCTCGAGGTCTAGATGCCCGATGCCGAGGGCCAGCAGGCCAAGAAGCACCATGGTCCGTCCCGTGCGGAGATCGACGCGACAGTAGCTGACATCGAAGCGCAGGTGCGTGCGGCGAACGACAAGATCAACGAGCGCTCCGGGCGTCCGATCATTGCCGCTGTCATCGTCGGCATCGGCCTCGGCGGTGGGTTGCTGTTGAGCCTGCTCTTCGTCAAAGAGCTCTTCATGCTCTTCGCGGGCATCCTCATCGCGTTCGCGGTGTGGGAGCTCGCGAGTGCGCTGCGTTCCTCCGGGCGTCGCGTTCCGCGCATTCCCGCGGTCATCGCCGCCGTTGCGATAGTGCCCGCTGCCTTCTACTGGCTCGAGAGCGGCCACTGGCTCGTGTTCCTCCTGGGCGTCGCATTCGTCACGCTCTGGCGCCTCGCCGAGTTCGCGCTCCCGATCGGCCGCACGAGCCGCAGAGACCTCGCCAAGGATCTCGCGGCCGGTGTGCTCATCCAGTCGTACGTCGCGTTCTTCGCCGCGTTCGCCGTGCTTCTGACCGCCGAGCCGGGCGGCCAGTGGTGGACCCTGACCTTTCTCATCGTCGTCGTGTCCGTCGATGTCGGCGCCTATGCCACCGGCATCAACTTCGGCAGGCACAAGATGGCGCCGCGCATCAGCCCCAAGAAGACCTGGGAGGGTTTCGCCGGCTCAGCGATCTTCGCGATCGTCGCCGCGATCCTCCTGTCGATCTTCCTGCTGCAGCAGCCCTGGTGGGTCGGACTCATCATGGGTGCCGTGCTCACGCTCTCCGCGACGGCCGGTGACCTCACCGAGTCGCTCATCAAGCGCGACCTCGGTATTAAGGACATCAGCACGCTCCTGCCCGGGCACGGCGGGTTCCTCGACCGGCTCGATTCGATCCTCCTGTCGGCACCCGTGGCGTTTGCGCTCTACCTCGTCATCACGTAGGGCAAGATAGACACGTGAGTACAACATTCCCCCGCACCCGCAGATCGCGCCGTGGATACAACGTCGACGAGGTCGAGGACTTTCTCGAAGACGCTCGCCGTGCGTACTCGCAGGAGGGTGGGGTGTCCGTGGTCAACGCGGAGAGCATCCGCACCATCGCCTTCGCCATGCAGAAGGGCGGCTACTCCACGACCCACGTCGATGCCGCACTCGAGCGCCTCGAAGACGCCTTCGCCACACGTGAGCGCGACCGTGCCTTCGCCCAGAGCGGTGGCGACGCCGCTTGGTACGGACAGGCGCGCAGCACCGCCCAGGTCATCCTCGATCGTCTCGCCCGCCCGGCCGGCGCTCGCTTCACGCGCGTCGGTGCACTCACCCGTGCTTACAACGTCAAGGAGGTCGACGACTTCGCCGACCGCCTCGTCGACTACTTCCAGCACGGCAAGCCGATGAGCGTCGACGAGGTGCGCACCGTCGCCTTCTCCGCGACCAAGCGCGGCTACAACGAGACCCAGGTCGACCTCCTCCTCGACTCGGTCATCACCGTGATGTTGGCTGTGCGCTAGGCAGTTCCTGCCCGTTTGTCAGCCTCATGGGCTAAAATCTTGTTCTCGTGGGTAAACGTCGACTCGAAACGTCCCCTCCAGTTCCGTTCACACCGGCACGGGGGAGCTTTCATGGACGCCACACGCGGTCGCCGCGATCCCTTCCGGTCTTCGCGTTTCTCGCCTGCATGACCCTCCTCTTCGCCCCGGCGATCGATCCGACGGCTGCCTTCGCACTCTCGGCCTTCGACGAGGAGGAGCAGGCCAAGGCGGGCCCGCTCCAGTCGTTCACCGCGACAGAAGACGGCGACACCAAGGCATCCCGCGACGCGTTCAAGGTCACCGACGCTCCGGTTGCTGCAGCGGCGGGAAGCCACACGGCTCCCGCGGCGGGCACCCCCGATCCGGGCAGCGCTAAGGCGATCGCCCACGACATGGTCATGGCCAAGGGCTGGGACGAGAAGCAGTACGACTGCCTCGTCGCCCTGTGGAACAAAGAGTCGCACTGGAACATCTACGCCTTCAACGCCGGCAGCGGCGCCTACGGCATTCCCCAGGCGGTTCCCGGCAACAAGATGGCGACCGCCGGCGGCGACTGGAAGACCAGCGCCAAGACCCAGATCACCTGGGGCCTCGGCTACATCCAGGGCCGCTACGTCAACCCCTGCGGTGCGTGGACGCACTCGCAGAACAAGGGCTGGTACTAGCCCACCTAGGCTGGGCTCATGGAATGGGCCCTGTTCGGTGTCATCGGCGTTGTGACGATCGTCGCCGCGGGTGCCTTCAGCACGAAGCTCGGGGTGGCGGCACCCCTCATCCTCATCGTTCTCGGCTTCGCCTTCAGCTATATCCCGGGCGCTCCGGTCGAGGTGCCGCACGAGCTCATCCTCATGGGGCTCCTGCCGCCCATTCTGTACTCGGCGGCCATCAACGTGCCCGTCGTCGACTTCCGTCGCAACTTCAGCAGCATCTCCGCGCTCAGCGTTGTGCTCGTCGTCGTCACGGCGCTCGTCACCGGCTTCATCCTCTATTCGATCTTTCCCGACCTCTCGCTCGCGGGCGGCATCGCTATCGGCGCTGTCATCAGCCCGACGGATGTCGTTGCCGCCACAGCCCTGGGTAAGAGGCTCGGCCTGCCACCGCGGCTCCTGACGATCCTCGAGGGCGAGGGACTCGTCAATGACGCAACGGCCCTCGTGCTCCTCCGCTCGGCGGTCGCCGCGATCGCCGCGACTGTGTCGTTCTGGGATGTCCTCGTCGACTTCGCCTACGCGGCGGCCCTCGCCGTGCTCATCGGCCTCCTCGTCGGGTTCGTGACGGTCAAGGTGCGCGCGCGGTTCAGCGACCCCATGCTCGACACGGCGGTGTCGTTCGCTGTTCCGTTCATCGCGTTCATCCCCGCCGAGTACTTTCACGCGAGCGGCGTTCTCGCCGTCGTGGTCGCGGGGCTCTACTCGGGCCACAACAGTGCGAAACGGTTCTCACCGCAAGCCAGGATCTCGGAACGCCTCAACTGGCGCACGGCGCAGTTCGTGCTCGAGAACGGCGTCTTTCTGCTCATGGGGCTCCAGCTCTCCACGATCATCGCCGCGGTCGAGGAGGACGACCTGAGCGCGACCCAGGCCGTCGAATACGGACTCCTCATCGCCGTCGTCGTCATCGTGCTGCGGTTCCTGTTCGTCGCGCCCCTCATCTACCTCCTGCGCCGTAGCGAGCTCGCCACCGAGGTGCGCAACACGCGGTTCGCCCTCATGCTCGAGCGACTGCGCTCGAGGCCATCCGCCGGCACCCGAAGGGATCAACGCCGTGAGCGCGCGCAGGTCGTGCTCGAACGCCGCACCATCGACAACGTGCAGTTGCGCGCCGAAGGCTTCGGCTGGCGTGGAGGGGTCATCCTCGGCTGGGCGGGCATGCGCGGCGTCGTGACGCTCGCCGCGGCGCAATCGCTGCCCGAGATGCCCTACCGTCCACAGTTGATCCTCATCGCCTTCACCGTCGCAATCGTCACGCTGCTGCTGCAGGGGCTCACACTTCCGTGGGTGATTAGGCTCACCGGCATCCGCGGCACCGATCGTGAGGCTGATCGCCGCGAGCTCGCCACCCTGCTCGACGAGATCGGGGAGGCCGGCCTCGGGGTGCTCGACAACCCGAACTTCACCCTGCCCGAGGGCGAGGCGATCGACACGTCGGTGATCGAGCGCGTGCGCGCGGACACCCTCCTGAGCGCGGAGTCGGCGTGGGAGCGCGCGGAGCACGGCGCCGGCGTCGATGGACTCACCCACTCACCGCAGCGGCAGTACCGTGCGCTGCGCCGCGAAGTGCTGCAGGCAGAGCGCGAGGCGCTGCTCGAGGCTCGGGAGACCGGGAGCTACTCCTCGCGCATCCTCAGCCGCGCACAGGCCATGCTCGACCTCGAGGAGACGCGCCTCGAACAGATCGACAATCCCAGCGGGAGCTGAGCCGGGGTTAGGGTTGAATCATGCCTCGCTCCAATCGTCCCCGCTCACAGCGAGGCGGTCAGCGGCAGGACAGCGAGCCCGAGATCGATCTGTCCCGGGTGTTCAGCGGGCGCCTCCGCACCGAGGTCAAACGCGACGGACTGTGGAACGTGCAGCCGCTCGCCGCGGCATCCGCGACCAAGTACTACGTGTGCCCGGCGTGCAGCCTCGAGATAGCTCCCGGCGTCGCCCACACCGTCGCGTGGCGCGCCGACGGACTCATGGGGGAGGCCGACGACCTCGCCGCCCGTAGGCACTGGCACGCCCACTGCTGGAAGATCAAGAACTGAGGATGCAGTGACCCACCCGACACCGGCACAGCCCATTCGCAGCGCCACTGAGCTCCCCGCCAGCCGCGAGGACATCGAGCTGCACACGAGCGACGGACTCACGCTCGTCGGCGAGCTCGCCACACCCCTCTCTGAAGCCCCGTTCGCGACCCTCGTCTGCCTGCACCCGCTGCCCACGCACGGCGGATTCATGGACTCGCACATCCTTCGCAAGGCTGCACTGCGCCTTCCTGCACTCGCGGATGTCGCGGTGCTGCGCTTCAACTTTCGTGGCGTGACCTCTCCCCGCGGTACGTCTGAGGGCAGCTTCGGCGACGGCGAGGCAGAGCAGTTCGACCTCACAGCGGCGATGGACTTCGTCGCGCAGCGCGGACTCCCGCACCCGTGGCTCGTCGGCTGGTCGTTCGGCACCGAGGTCGCGCTCAAGTTTGGGCTGCAGCATCCCATCGATGGAGCGATTCTGCTGTCGCCGCCGCTGCACCGCGCGAAGGCTGCGGATGTCGCGGCCTGGGCCGGCGCCGACCCGCGACTCGTCGCGGTGATCCCCGAGTTCGACGACTACCTGCGACCGGAGGAGGCCGCTGTGGCTTTCGCCGCCGTGCCCGACGCGGAGCTCGTCGCGGTCGAGGGTGGAAAGCACCTCTGGGTCGGTGAGACCCAAACTTCTCGCGTGCTCAACGAGATAGTGCGGCAGGTCAACCCCGCCGCACTACCGCTCCCCACGGAGTTCTAAAGTTCGTTCTGCCTCGGGATGATCACGTCTTTCATGATCAACTGAATGGCCGCGGCGACCGGGATCGCGATGAGGGCGCCGAGCACTCCGAGGAGCGTTCCGCCGACGAGGGCGGCGATCACGACGACGACTCCGGGCACCTGCACGGCGGAGGCCATGATGCGCGGGTTGATGACGTAGGCCTCGACCTGCATGTAGACGACGTAGTAGATGGCGACGGCGATGAGCTGCCAGCCCGCACCCTCGAACAGCAGGGTCGCGAGAATGATGATCACGGAGGCCGAGAGCGTTCCGACGAGCGGGATGAGCGAGCCGAGGAACGCGATGAACGCGAGCAGTGCGGAGTTCTCGACCTGGAAGATGAAGGTCAGCACGATGAACGACAGCACACCGTTGATAAGTGCGAGGCTCACCTGGCCCATGACATAACGACCGACGGATGCGGTGATCTGCTCCGCGAGGTTGATGAAACCCTCACGCTTCGACGCGGGAACGAGGCGGTAGACGCCGCGCTTGAGGCTCGAGAGCGAGGCGACGAAGTAGATCATGAGGATCACGACGATGATCGCGCCGAAGGTGCCGCTCGCGATGCCGACACCGACGTCGAGCACACCCTTGCTGATGTTGGCGATGTTGTCGGGGTCGGAGAAGAACGTGCCGACCTGGTCGAAGATCGTCTGGAGCGTCGCCTTGTCTGCCCAGGGGATCGTGTTGGCGATGTCGTCGACGATCGTGCCGTTGGTGACACTCGGCACGATGTTATTGGTGACGAGTTCGACGACATTTCTGATCTGGCTCACGAGTACCGGGATGATCGAGAGCACGAGGCCCGCGAAGACACCGAGTACGAGCACGAGCGCGATGAGGATCGCGATCGGACGCTTCACCTTGCGCTTCTCGAGCCACGAGATGAACGGGTCGAGGCCGAGCGCGAGGAAGATCGCCGCACCGATGTAGGTGAGGATCGTCGCGAGAGACCCGACAGCTGTTCCGATGACGATCGCGACGAGTACGCCGAGACCGGCGAGAAGCCCGAGTCGGAAGGGGTTCTGGATCTTCATGCGGGCTCCCGGCTGTCTAGTCGTCTTCGCGGTCTGAGGGCGACTCTACCTGCTCGGCTGAGGTCAGAAGCCCGCGCAGATTCTGGAAGTAGCCGGCGACGGCGTCGCGCTCGATCCGGATCTTCGAGAGGCGGTCTTCGGCGTCCGCGGTCACAGCGTTTGCCTGCGCTGTGGCCTCTGCGACAAGCGCGCGGGCGCGTGCTTCGGCGTTGCTGAGAACCTCGGCGGCAGTCGTGTCGGCCTCGTTGCGAGCGGCTGTTGCGGCGGCGCGAGCGTTGTCCTCAAGGGATGCAGCCTCCGCACGCTTGTCGGCGGCGCGCTTGGTCGCGTCATCGAGCTGGGCCTGGGCTTCTGCGAGGTACTTCGCCGTCTGCTGCGTTGCTTCTTGCTGCTTGGCGAGGAACTCCTTCTCGGCCTCGTCGCGACGGGCCTTGAGCTCGACGTCGAGGTCGAGGCGAGCCTGCTCGGCGTCGCGCACGTTCTTAGAGCGCACCTCTTCGGTCTCGAGTGCAAGCTGGGCGCGCACCGTCTCGGTCTCGTGGGCGAGCTCGCCGCGCTGGCGGTCGACGTCGCGGGCGACGTCGCTACGCTGCTGTTCGACCTCGGTCGCGAGTGCCGCGCGGGCCTCGGCGACCTCGGCGTCAAACTCAGCCTTGGTGCGTGCGGTCTCGGCTTCGAGCTCCGACCATGCCTTCGCCGTCGCGGCATCGAGAGCGGCCTTTGCCGCGTTGGTCTCTGCCTCGAGGTCGGCCCTGGCTTTCGCCGTGGCCGCCTGCAGCTCGGAGCGGGCCGCGCTGACCTGCGCCTCGGTGTCGGCGCGGAGCTGGGTGGTCTCTGCCTCGGCGGCAGCGCGGAGCTGCGTCGTCTCGGCCTCGGCGGCGGCACGGAGCTGAGCGACCTCGGCGTCGGCCGTTGCGCGCAGCTGGGCGCTCTCGGCCTCCGCGGCGGCGCGAACCTGTTCGGCCTCCGCAGCTGTGCTCGCACGCAACTGGGCGGTCTCCGCCTCGGCGAGCTCGCGCAGCTGCGCGGTCTCTGCTTCGGCGACCTCACGCAACTGGGTGGTCTCGGCCGCGACGGTTGCACGCAACTGCTCGGTCTCGGCGACGGCGTCGCCACGGAGCTTGGCGACCTCGGCAGCTACGCTCGCGCGTGCCGCCGTCGTCTCGTTCTCGAGCGCTGCACGTGCTGCTGCCGTGCTGTTGTCGAGCTCGGTGCGGCGCGCGACAGTGTCGTTCTCGAGTGCCGCACGGGCTGCCGCGGTCTCCGCCTCGAGGCGGGCGCGCTCGGCCGTCGACGACTGCTCGAACTCGGTGCGGGCTGTCTCGATGTCGCGGGCGAGATCGGTGCGGCCCTGCTCGATGTCACGGGCGAGGTCGGCGCGCTGGCGCTCGTTCTCCGCCTCGAACGTTGCACGGCCGTGCTCGGTGTCGCGGGCAAGCTGTGCTGCCTCCTCGCGGGCGGCCTCGATCTCGCGGCTCGCCACGGTCTTGAGCTCAGCGGCCTCGCGCTCGCCCTCGGCGCGCAGTGCTGCAGCCTCGCGCTTGGTGATCGCGCGGGCCTCCGCCGCTTCCGTCGCGACGGCACCGCGGATGGATGCCGCTTCGCGGGTCGCGTCCTGCACGATCGACTCGGCCTCGGCGCGGGCGCGCTCGACGAGGTTAGTGGCGTCCGCCTGCGCGTCACCCAGCGTCTTGGCGGAGCGCTGCTGTGCGTCGGACAACAGGGCGTCCGCTGCATCCTTCGCCTCGCCGTAGTGGCGCTGCGCTTCTGACTGAACCGAGGCGCGCAGCTTCTCCGCGTCGATGTCAGCCTGGCTGATGAGGCGAGTGGCTTGCTCCTCGGCGACCCGGAGGGTGCTCTCGAGCTTGGTGCCGAGGCCCGCGTAGGTCGGGGTACCCGACTCGTCGAGCTCTGCCTGCAGGTCTTCGGCCACCGCGGCGAGCCGCTGGGCCTCCTTGACTGCGTCTGCACGGTCGGCGTTGGCCTTGATCAGGTCACGCCTGAGGTCCTGGATCGCCTTGTCGACGGCTTCTTTGCGATAGCCGCGCATTTCCGTACCGAAGTCTGTGTCGTCAGCCGCCACGATTGCTCCTTGTCGATGTAACCGGACTTTCCGAGTTTAGTGGGGTGCGAGAGCCTCCCGAGTGCGTCGATCGGGTGAACGCCTCGCCCTTTGCCAGTCGATTCCCAGCGCAACAGTTAGGCGGCACCAGCGGTCATCCGGTAATCTTGGACGTCTTTGCAGTTGCCATCCCGAACACCGGTTCGGGCGCATCTTCTGCTCGTCCCCTAGTGCGAGCGCCCGCTTTTCGCGGTGGAGAGGCCACGATCTGATCTGGCTGGCGGCTCGAAAGGAGAATGTCCGTGCGATTCGTACTCGCCATTGTGAGCTTTGTGCTCGCCCTACTTGCTATCGGTCTCGGGATCGCCCAGAAGACCGTGTTCGCCCTGCCCGACGACGTTTCAGCACACATCGCAACTGACACGAGCGCCCCGGTCACCATCATCAAGGGCTCGACCCTCAATGCGCACCCGCGGAGCCAGACGATCACCATCAGCGGCTCAGAGACGGTTTTCGCCGCCTACGGCCGCACGGCCGATGTCGAAGGCTTCATCGGGGATGCCAGCTACAACGAGATCTCGTTCGATCCCGAGACCGGCGAACTCGTCAATAAGCTCTCGCCGGGTGAGGCCACGCTGCCGAACGCGGCGGGAAGCGACCTCTGGCTCCTCGACTACTCCAACGAGAACGACCTCAAGATCACGATCAACGTGCCGGAAGACATCTCGGTCATCATCATGGCCGACGGCGTCGCCGCAGCGCCGTCGAACATCGCCATCGTCTGGCCGCTCGACAACTCCACGCCGTGGGCTGTCCCGCTCGTCGTCGGGGGAGCGATCATGCTCCTCATCGGCCTCGTCTTCTTGTTCTGGGCGATCACGCACATGCGCAGCGCCCGCGGCCCGCGCCGCAAGTCGCAGAAGATGCCGAAGCTTCCGCGGCAGCCCAAGTACAAGCCGTCGCGCGTGCGTCCGAAGGCGCTCGAGTCGCCGAGCAAGGGCAGGCGCTCCGCCCGCACCACCATGGTCGCGATCGTTCCGCTCACCCTTGTCACAGCGCTCGTGCTGAGCGGCTGCAGCGCCGACTTCTGGGCCGGTCGCAACGCGCAGTCCGAACTGCAGGTCACGCCGGAGCCGACGGCGACAGCCGCCGACGGCACTCCGACAGAGGCCCCGGCTGTCACCGAACCGCAGGCCAAGCGCATCATCGCTCGCATCGCCGCGGTCGTCACGGAGGCGGACACCGCCGCCGACAAGGAACTCGCGGCGACCCGCCTCGCCGGCCCCGCACTCGACCTGCGTCTCGCCAACTACAAGGTGCGCAAGAGCGACAAGACCTTCAAGGCGCTGTCGCAGATTCCGTCGGGACCGGTGCAGCTCGTGCTCCCGCAGCAGCGCGACACCTGGCCCCGCACCGTCTTCGCCGCCATCAAGGATGAAGACCCGACAGTGCCATCCGTCGCCCTCGTGCTTATTCAGCAGAGTGCACGCGAGCAGTACCTCGTGCACTACGCGATCACGCTCGAGCCCGGGGCCGAGATCCCGCCCGTCGCGTACCCGACCGTCGGAACCTTCCGTCTCGACGCGGACAACGCGCTGCTCGCGATCCCGCCGTCGCAACTCGCCATGTCATACGCGGACGTGCTCATGAAGGGCGAAGAGAGCGAGAACTTCGACCTCTTCGAAGCCGAGGGCGACAGCCTGCGCGTCGACGTCGGTGTCGAGGCCAAGCGTGCGCGCATGAAGAAGATCCCGAGCACGGCGAAGCTGAGCTTCGAGAACGTTCTGGGCACGGGCGATCCGGTCGCCCTCACCACGAACGACGAAGGCGCGCTCGTCGCGGTGAGCCTCAACGAGGTCGAGACGATTCGGGTGGTCGAGGCCGGGGCAGCTGTCAACGCGCCCAAGTCGGTCAAGGCACTGCTCGGCAAGTCGCTCAGCACCAAGGGGCTCGTCGCGACCTACGGCGACCAGTTGCTGTTCTACGTGCCCAAGATCGGTTCAGACCAGAAGATCGTGCTCCTCGGCTACAGCCAGGGCCTGATCGCCGCCTCCGAGTACAAGAAGAAGTAATGACAAACCTGCCCCCGAGCGCGGCGAGCCTGCGTGGCGCCGTCGACCTGTCGTCCCTCGTCAACCCGCCCGCGAAGGCTGCACCGGCAGCGGGCGGCAATTCGCTCGTCGTGGATGCCACGGACGCGACGTTCTCGAGCATCCTCGAGCTGTCGAGCACCGTACCTGTTCTCGTCGAGTTCTATGGACAGGGCATCCAGCCGACCCTCGGAGCGGTCGTCGCCAGCTACGGCGGACGCATCGTGCTCGCCACGGTCGACGGAACCCGCAACCCGCAGCTCGTGCAGGCCTTCCAGGTCTCCGAGGTGCCCGCGGTTGCCGCGGTCATCGGCGGTCGCCCGCTGCAGCTCTTCGTCGGAGCCCTTCCCGAGCAGGAAGTGCGCCAGGTCATCGACCAGGTGCTCACCGT
>Ga0247817_10001582_pt1 | contig 11857 bp, 10 predicted proteins | sample UWRJL212509R1_FD_178010 | JGI IMG/M metagenome (GOLD analysis project Ga0247817, IMG submission 178010) | Plant litter microbial communities from Arlington Agricultural Research Station in Wisconsin, United States - UWRJ-L212-509R-1 | ecosystem: Environmental > Terrestrial > Plant litter >... | reverse complement strand
TAAATTATTCTGATAGTATACAAACACATTTGAACTGCTTGCCTCACACAAAAAACCATTCTGGTTAAGCAGTAAAACATCATCCAGGTTGTTCTGACTTTTGTGTATCCCTGCAAGCACGTAAACAAGCGAGTTGCAGGTTTTTATGTTCGACAGAAAATTGGTGGGTTTTGATAGTTCTGTAAAAACGTCAATAATAAGCCCTTTGCTGTTTAAAAAATAACGTGGCTCATCAACAGGCTGAATCTCTAGCAGGTAACCGGCTTTATTTTGCGATGGCGTGTAAAGCCCTTCAGCATCGCGATACACCGTAAGGCGCAAACGCCCGTGTTTTATTTTGTTAACCGATGCCAGTTGTTCGGCTTTCTCCTTCAAAAACCAACTATCCATTTGCGAATAGCCGTCTATTTTTAAAGCCTTCATACCCTTTTGCAAGCGTTGAGCATGCTCGTTAGCAAATTTAAGCTGCCCTTTTAACATCCGCATGCTTTCAAACAAACCATCGCCATATTTAAAAGAGCGGTTTGCAACAGTAAGCACTTTGGTATCTGCGGGTAATATTTCCCCGTTAAAATTTATAAAAAGCATTGGCAGCAGCAGAACTTTAAAAACAACGTTTTGACATAGGTAGTTTTGGTAATGTTACAAAGATAGTCCGTTTACCATCCAATTATGCCGGGGCGGCATACTTTCGCCATTTTTCTAACACTCCTGAAAAATCTGCCGGAACAGGCGCTTCAAAGTTGATGTATGTTTTTTTTGAAGGATGCATAAAGCCAAGCGTTTGCGCGTGCAGGGCTTGCCTTGGCATAATTTCAAAGCAATTTTCAACAAACTGCTTGTATTTGCTAAACACGGTTCCCTTTAATATTTTATCGCCGCCATAAGTTGCGTCGCTAAACAAAGGATGGCCTATATGCTTCATATGGGCACGAATCTGGTGTGTGCGCCCTGTTTCCAATTGGCACTCAATTAGCGTAACATAATTAAGGCGCTCTAAAACTCTGTAGTGGGTTACAGACCATTTTCCTTTTTCCGGGTCGTCATAAATAGACATTACGCGCCTGTCTGACACGCTGCGGCCAATATAGCCTGTAACAGTTCCATCCTGCTCCAGATCGCCCCAAACCAAGGCAATGTATTTACGGGTGATGGTATGATCAAAAAATTGTTTAGCCAGATAGTTCATGGAACGTTCGTTCTTGCTGATCAACAGCAAACCCGATGTATCTTTATCAATGCGATGCACCAAACCGGGGCGACCATCATTGCCGGGCAAAGTAGGCAACTGCTGAAAGTGGTAAACCAGCGCGTTAACCAAAGTACCTGTATAGTTATTATAACCAGGATGCACCACCATGCCAGGCTCTTTGTTCACTACCAATACATCGTCATCTTCATACGCTATATTGATGGGTAAATTTTCAGGGTAAACCTCTGTATCTCGCGGCGGATGCGGCAACACAACAGAAATAACATCAAGCGGTTTTACTTTATAACTGGGTTTAACAGCCTTATCATTCACCAGCACATTTTCTGCATCAATGGCGTTTTGTATGCGGTTGCGCGATGCATTCTCAACCCTATGCATCAAAAACTTATCAATACGCAAAAGCGACTGGCCCTTATCTACAACAACACGCAAGTGCTCATAAAGGTCTTGTTCTTCCTGCTCAAATACTTCCGCATCATCGTTCATAGCGACAAAAGTAGTTGTTTTTTAATATCTGTGGTTGTGAGAATGTTGGTTATGCACCAATTTGCAGTTATTCTTTTAGTAATAAATATGTATTACTTTTGGTGTAAATCACTTTAAATCACAATTATGAAAAAACTTTACTCTCTGTTAGCAGCGATAATTTTATCTGCTATTACCTTCACTGCCAGCGCGCAGTCGGATGATGGCATCTCAGGTGTTTTCGTCGGAAACCCAAGCGATGTGAATAAGTTACTAAACGCTTATGCAAACCCGCTATTTAAAGGCTTTGGAAACAGCTTAAACGGTGGATGGACCAACTCTGCAAAAACACTAAAACTTCTGCATTTTGATTTAAGAGTTAGTGCTACGGCAAGTATAGTTCCTGAATCTGACAGAACTTATGACGTAAACAAGTTGGGTCTTACTAATATCAAAGCTGCAGGCTCATCTATAGCGCCAACTTTTGGCGGTAGTGATCAGTTAAAAACATCGGTAGTGGTTTCTGATCCTAGCGACCCCAACAACCCGTTAAAAAAATATAATACAACTCTACCTACAGGCGTTACACAATATGTACCTGCCCCGCAAATACAATTAACGGTAGGTGTAGTGAAAAACACAGATGTAACATTGCGTTTAATACCAACTACAAAAATCACTGATGACGTGGGTTCTGTTGGTATGTTTGGCTTTGGAGTTAAGCATAACATAACCAATGATTTTGGCAAAAACGCACTTGTGCCATTTGACCTTGCCATTGCGGTTGGATACACAAATTTAAAGTTCAACAAATCATTAAATGTACGCCCGAATAACTCAAATGTTTCAGGCAGCCAAGACTATAGCAACCAAAGTTTAGAGGGTAACTTTAGTGGCTGGAACGTTCAGGCTATCATATCAAAAAAACTGGCTTTTTTTACTCCATTTGTCGCGGTTGGCTTTTTAACCAGTAAAACAGATGTTGGTTTAAAAGGTAACTATCCGTTTGTAACCGGAGTTGATATTGCGGGTAAACCAACATATACCACCTTTGCAAACCCTATTTCTATAGGTGGCACATCAGCCTCGCAAGTAAGCGGATTACGTGCTGATGCTGGTTTTCAGCTTAATTTAGCTATACTACGCATATACGCGTCTGGAAGTTTAGCAGAATACAAATCTGTCAACGCAGGCATAGGCCTGGGCTTTTAACATCCGTTAATGCATATTGATTTAGATATTTATAGCCCCGTTCATCAGCTAAAAGATAAACTTTTTGATGAGCGGGGCTTATCTGTTTTTATAAAGCGGGACGACCTGATACACCCCATTATATCAGGCAATAAATGGCGCAAGCTTAAATACCTGCTAAAAAAAGCACGGGCCGAAAATAAGACCCATCTGGTAACATTTGGCGGCGCGTTCTCTAACCATCTACTAGCTACAGCGGGTGCTGCCGCGTTGTTCGGCTTTAAAGCCACCGGATTTGTACGCGGTGAGGTGGTGGATAACGATATGCTTTTTATGTGCCGCCTGCACGGCATGAATCTGATCTTTACCGACAGGGAGAGTTATCGGGATAAACAGGCATTATTTAACCAACACTTTACCAACGATACAGAGGCTTTCTTTATTGATGAAGGCGGCGCATCCCCCGAAGCGGCGCAAGGTTGCAGCGAGTTGGTTGGCGAACTGACGGATACCTACGATCATATTTTCTGCGCCTGCGGCACCGGCACTATGGCGGCAGGAATTATCAATGGCCTGCATACTAATCAGCTAAGCACACAAATGCACGGCATACCTGTTTTAAAAGGTGGCGAATTTTTGAGAAAAGAAATTGACGCGCTTTTATTGCAACACCACGAATACGAGCTACACACCGACTACCATTTTGGCGGCTATGGAAAAACCACGCCCGAATTGATTGCCTTCATCAAGAAATTTGTAGCGCAAACCGGGATCCTTATTGACCCTGTTTATACCGGTAAAATGATGTATGCTATTTATGACTTGGTAGCGAAAAACAACTTTGCACCCGGGAGTAAAATATTGGCTATTCATAGTGGTGGTACGATGGGATTATTGGGCATGCGACATAAGTTCGCCGTTTAAATCGCTCAATAAACCACTTATTTAACTTGACTAGTTAGATGTTATTTTGCATTTTTTCGCAACTTTGAGTGGATTCGTACGTTCTATAATCAGGACCATTTTTAAATCCAAAAGACCGTTTCTCTTAATTGCCGCTTATGTATAACTTGTCTGTTGCACCCGAAAATGTTATTGATTCATTACGTAAACACGTTTTAGCTGATGGCTACGACCTTACTTTTGATATGGAAAAAAGTAACGGCGTTTACATTTACGATTCAAAGAACAAACGTACCCTGCTTGATTTTTTCACCTGCTTTGCTTCTGTTCCATTAGGCTATAATCACCCTAAAATGCTGGGCGATGAAGCGTTTAAAAAGAGCTTAATGCTGGCGGCATTGACCAATCCGTCTAACTCAGACATATACACAACGGAATACGCCCAGTTTGTTAAAACGTTTGAACGCGTAGGTATGCCAGACTACCTGCCCCATGCATTTTTCATATCGGGGGGTGGTTTGGCTATAGAGAACGCGCTTAAAACGGCAATGGACTGGAAGGTGCAGAAAAACTTTGCCAAAGGCTATACTACCGAAAAAGGTTTTAAGGTACTTCATTTTGAGCATGCTTTTCACGGCAGAACCGGCTACACGCTTAGCTTAACCAATACCCTCCCCGTTAAAACAAAATGGTTTGCAAAATTTGATTGGCCAAGGGTGCCGTTCCCGGCTGTAAAGTTTCCGCTTGGTGATGAAAATTTGGCTGATGTCGAAAAAAGAGAAAAAGAATCCATCCAAAAAATAAAGCAGGCCTTTGCCGATAATCAGGATGACATATGCGCCATTATTGTTGAACCAGTACAAGCCGAGGGCGGCGACAACCATGCGCGTAAGGAGTTTATGGAGCAACTGCGCATTTTGGCTGATGAGAATGATGCTTTGCTGATATTTGACGAGGTACAAACCGGCGTGGGGCTTAGCGGTAAATTCTGGTGCCACGAGCACTTTGGCGAGAACGCACGACCGGATATAATTGCCTTTGGTAAAAAAATGCAGGTGTGCGGCATCTTAGCAGGTAAACGGGTTGACGAGGTGGAACACAATGTATTTAAGGTACCATCGCGTATAAACTCAACATGGGGTGGTAGTTTAGTTGACATGGTGCGTTCTACCAAAATATTAGAGATAATTGACGAAGACCAACTTTGCCATAAAGCTGCTGAGAACGGCCTATACCTTCAGCAGCAATTAAACACTATTGCCGGGCGAAACTCTAAAATAAGCAATGTACGCGGCAAGGGTTTATTAACCGCGTTTGATTTTGCGGATAAGCCACAACGCGATAAATTTATAACAGAGGGGATGAAACGCAACGTAATGTTTTTAGGTTGTGGCCCGCATACCATACGCTTTAGGCCCGCACTTATTATTGAAAAAAATAATATTGATGATGGCCTCAATATCATGGAAGAAATATTACAAACGTTGTAAAAATGTAATATTATTGCTACAACAACGTATTTTTTAGTGGTGTAATACCCTTGCTTATTGTTTTAAATACGTATAACGTATGTTTGCATATAATCGTCTCACCGCGATTGTTTTTCAGCAGGTACACTCCCTAATATAGCCTGTTACGCTACCAAAAAAGCAGCACCTAAAATCCCTATGTTTATGAGCAAGCCAATTGAAAAATTAAAAAAACAACTTATTGAATTATCAGAGGTTGTTAATGCGTTCCGATCCGAAGCCGTACAGGTAAAAATAGTAGACAAGCTTTTGGATGCTATGATAGACTTTGAAAAAGGCGAAGCAGATAGCAATGGCGAAATATTTGCCAGAAAAAAGCCCGAACGCCATGTTGCCAATACTTTAGCTTCGCGTAAAAAGCCCGGCGCAACAAGGGTGCTGAATCAACTGATAAATACAGATTTTTTTAAAACCCCGCATTCTATAGCAGCTATTGCCGAGTACTGCAAAGCAAAGTTCGATTCTGATTTTAAAACGTCTGAGCTTTCGGGCATTTTACTCAAGTTATCTAACGAGAATAAACTGATACGCCAGCGCAATAACGACAATAACCGGTTTGAATACGTTAAAGTATAAAACGCTTACTTAAGGTTAAATAAGCTGTCAACTCCTAACACACGGCGGGATGTAAATCCTTCGGCGTAAGTTACACCCATTATTTTTCCAAACTCGCGTGCGCGCCCTTCAACGCCTTCAATAAATCCAGGTGATGAAATGTAGGTTTGCGGTTCGCCCTCGTTCCAATCAGGATTGTAGAACTGCGAACCAAACGCTTTTATACTTTCTACCTTTTTATCCCAGTGTTCGGTAACATCAACCAATATATCAGGTTGTATATACTCGTCCTGTATAAAATTCAATAAAATATTGGGGCGCCATGGCTGCTGTAAAACGCCATCGCTATAGGTTTCAATTTTTCGCAGGCCGGATAAAAAGCATGCGGAATCTATTAACTGATAAGCGCGACCATGATCCGGGTGCCTGTCGGTTTTTGCATTGCCTATAATTATTTCGGGTTGATACTTTCTTATAACTTCAATAACCCGCAATTGATACTCACGGGTGTTTTCAAAAAAACCATCTGGAATACCCAGGTTCTCGCGTGCGTGCAAGCCCAAAATAGCTGCAGATGCAGCAGCTTCGGCAGCGCGTATTTCTACTGATCCGCGGGTACCTAATTCGCCGCGTGTAAGATCAACAATGCCCACTTTTTTTCCTTCCGCAGCATGTTTAAGCAGGGTGCCCGCGCAACCTAACTCTGCATCGTCGGGGTGTACTGATAGTACAAGAATATCTAATTTAAGCATCGGTTTAAATTTCGTTTACCAGGTGGCCTATTCTTTTCCTGATCTTTTTTGAAGTAGGCTTAGTAAAGGGATAAAAAAAATCGGTTACAACGCCCATACGGTCAACCAAAAATTTGTGGAAGTTCCAACGTGGTGTTGACGATAGCACGCCATTTTGCATTTTATCAGCAAAAAATTTATAAAGCGGATGCGCATATGGCCCGCGCACTCTTATCTTATCAAAAACATGGAAATTGGCACCGTAATTTTCGCAAAATTGGATCAGTCCTGTTCCTTCAAGAGGCTCCTGCCCGCCAAAATCATTTGACGGGAAAGCCAATATTTCAAAATCTAGCCCTTCAAACTCTTTTTTAAGCTCAACCAGTTCTGTCATTTGTGGGGTAAAACCACATTGCGAGGCGGTGTTAACTATCAGAAGTACTTTGTTTTTATAAACGCTCAAACTCTCTTCCAGTCCGTTTAACATGGGTACGTTAAACCTGTAGATGGTATTATCAATCATTAATTAATATTTATACGAATCGTATCCCGCCTGTTGCAGTACATACTCAATATCGCGTTGTTCTTCCCTGTCGTACTCTTCCTTCAAATTGTGGCCAAATATACGCGCTGCCGATTGCAGCAAAAATGCATTAAAGCCACCCTTTAATTCTTTAACAAGGGTATAGGTAGTATTATCAGTTTCGCGGTCTATTAATTTGATCAAAATCTCGCCCTGGGTAACCGTAAGATTTTCTATCTCTTTTTTAAACATGTCCTTTATCTGCACCTCACAGCCTTTTATTAAAGCCTTTTGCTTTTTCTTATCAGCTGTAAGTGCAAGGTCGCGTTCTAACTGGCGGTATCTTTGTCCGGCAAAACGGGCGTAAGGAATAACTTTATAAACGTTGTATTTTAACCGGCGGTACGCATCACGGTCAGCCTGCGTTCTGAAAATACGCATATCAACAATCTGTACTTCCGGCGCCACCATCCAGGGGATACGTTCGCCTTCGTACTCAACAGAATACGTCCTTATAGTGTCATTTTTGCCCAATACCGGGTATTGTGTGGCATCCTGGGCCTTAACAAGGCCGGCCAGGCAGCAGCAAACTATAAATACACCGATAAATTTCATAACTTTAAGCTCTGCAAAATTAAAGCAATTTTTTTCTGTATTTTATAAAGTTACGGCAAATAAAATGTTTATTGCAAACCTGTGATCATTAAATTTACAATCGCGGTATGAAAGAATTAGTGATTGATATAGAAGCCGAAAAAACCGAGATACTAAAAAGATATCGTGCTTTACTGCGTGCCAGTAAATCTACCCTGCAAAAAGGCGATAAACGCATGATACGCAAGGCTTTTGATATGGCCTTGGAAAGCCATAAAGACATGCGCCGCAAAAGTGGCGAGCCTTATATTTACCACCCCATTGCAGTTGCCCAAATAGCCGCCGAAGAAATTGGCCTGGGCACAACATCTATAGTATGCGCACTGCTGCATGATGTGGTTGAAGATACTGATATAACGCTTGACGAGATTGAGAACGAGTTTGGAAAAAAGGTAGCCAAAATTATTGACGGCCTTACCAAAATATCAGGTGTATTTGATACCAACAGCTCGTTACAGGCAGAAAACTTCCGCAAAATGCTGCTTACCCTGGCAGATGATGTGCGTGTTATTTTGATAAAACTGGCCGACAGGCTGCACAACATGCGTACCATGGAGTTTATGCCGCGCGATAAGCAGCTTAAACTATCGTCAGAAACAGTATACCTCTATGCTCCCCTTGCCCATCGCTTGGGTTTGTATGCCATAAAATCAGAACTGGAAGATTTGTCCATGAAATACATGGAGCGCGAAACCTATCAGTTTATCAAAAATAAACTTAACGAGAAAAAGACCGAGAGGGAACGTTTTATTCGCGATTTTATTGAGCCGGTAAAAAAAACGCTGAGTAGCCAGGGTTTAGACGTTGATCTGTTCGGCCGACCCAAATCTATCCATTCTATATGGAACAAGATGAAGAAAAAGGCGGTGCCTTTTGAGGAGGTTTATGACCTTTTTGCCATCAGGATAATTTTGGATAGCACGCCCGAAAATGAAAAGGCTGATTGTTGGAAGGCTTATTCTGTTGTTACAGATCTTTACCGGCCCAATCCAGACAGGCTGCGCGACTGGATATCATCGCCTAAGGCCAATGGTTACGAATCATTACACACCACGGTGATGGGGCCACGCGGGCAATGGGTTGAGGTGCAGATACGCACCAAGCGCATGAACGAGATTGCCGAGAAAGGTTTTGCCGCGCACTGGAAATATAAAGAAGCATCAACAGATAGCGGCCTTGACCAATGGGTTAACAAAGTGCGCGAAATGCTGAAAAATCCTGACGCGAACGCGCTGGAATTTTTGGATGATTTTAAAATGAATCTCTTCTCTGATGAGATCTTCATCTTTACACCAAAAGGTGCGCTTATACAATTACCGCTTAACGCTACTGCACTTGATTTTGCTTTTGAGATACACACGGATGTGGGTGCCAGTTGTATTGGTGCCAAGGTAAACCACAAACTGGTGCCGTTAAGCTATAAACTGCAAAACGGCGACCAGGTAGAGATCATTACCTCAAGCAAGCAGATACCCAAAGAGGATTGGCTGAATTTTGTGGTTACGGCTAAAGCTAAGTCAAAGATCAAATCGGCTTTAAAAGAAGAAAAACGCAAAATAGCCGAGGATGGTAAGGAAATTCTGGAGCGGAAAATGAAATCGCTAAAGATCACCTACAATTCAGAGAATCTGCACAAGCTGAGTTTTTACTTTAAGTTATTATCCACCCAGGATCTGTTCTTCAATGTTGCAAAAGGATCAATTGATATTAAGGACCTTCGCGAGTATCAACAGTCTGAAAAAGTTATTGAAAATAAACCACAGGAAAAAATAGATACAGAGCAGGTGCACACCCTGCTAAAAAATATCAAAACCAAAGACAGCGACATGCTGCTGATTGGTGAAGATATGCAGAAGATAGACTACAAACTGGCCGCCTGCTGCAACCCTATCCCGGGTGATGATGTTTTTGGATTTATTACCGTAAGTGACGGTATAAAAATACACCGCACCAACTGTCCCAATGCTGCCAAATTAATGGCAAATTATGGCTATCGTATTGTTAAAGCCAAGTGGACCAATCAGCAGGAACTGGCATTTTTAACAGGCTTACGCATTACAGGTATTGATGATGTTGGCCTTATCAACAAAATTACTACTGTAATATCCAATGATTTTAAGGTAAATATGCGTTCTATAACTGTTGATAGTGATAACGGCATATTTGAAGGCTCCATCATGGTATACGTTAATGATACCGAACATTTGGACAACCTGATAAAAAGGCTCAAAATGGTAAACGGCGTTAATAATGTAACCCGCTTTGATACGGCGATTGAGAAAGCATCTTGAGCCGAGAATCAAGAGCTAAGAAACAAGAGCCAAGACTCTTTACTCGTTTAATCATTAATTGTTCATAAAATCTTGATTCTTGACTCTTGACTCTTGTCTCTCTTAAATAATTAATAACTTTGGCTCTTTAATAAAACACTATGCCCCAACAGGAAACTATAGAAATGGTGAAAAAAATTTTCGAGGCCTACCTTGAAAATAAAAGTTTGCGCAAAACGCCCGAACGCTTTGCTATTTTGGAAGAGATCTACTCGCGTAGCGACCATTTTGATGTGGAATCTTTATACATCCACATGAAAAACAAAAAGTACAGGGTTAGTCGCGCTACGGTTTATAATACTTTAGAGTTGCTTGTATCGTGCGATCTTGTTACCAAACACCAGTTTGGCAAAAACATGGCGCAGTTTGAAAAATCATACGGCTACCGCCAGCACGACCATATTATATGTATTGATTGCGGCAAGGTAGTTGAATTTTGTGATCCACGCATTCAGCAAATACAAAGCATGATGGGCGATCTGCTGAAATTTGAGATCAAACACCATTCCTTAAATCTTTATGGAAATTGTGCAAAACTTAGAGAAGGTTTCTGTGACAGAAAAAATTAACTTTGCGACCTTTAATGTAACACTATAATTTCATAATGGCTGTTGACGTATTATTAGGCCTCCAGTGGGGCGACGAAGGTAAAGGAAAAATTGTTGACGTTTTAAGTGCAGGTTACGACCTGATAGCCCGTTTTCAGGGCGGCCCTAATGCAGGGCATACTTTAGAGTTTGACGGAAAGAAATTTGTACTGAATACCATCCCTTCGGGAATATTTTTTGAAAACACGCTTAACCTTATTGGTAACGGTGTTGTAATTGATCCCATCACCCTTAAAAAGGAGTTGGATAAATTGAAAGATGCCGGCCACGACCTGCTTGCCAAAAAGAACCTGGTAATAGCTAAAAAAGCTCACCTTATATTGCCTACCCACCAACTGCTTGATGCCGCCAACGAAAAACGCATGGGCGATGGCAAAATTGGTTCAACCCTTAAAGGTATTGGCCCAACTTACATGGATAAAACCGGTAGAAATGGCTTACGCATAGGTGATATCACCCTACCCGATTTTAAAGAGCGCTACCAAAAACTAGTTGATAAACATACCTCAATGCTACAGGCCTTATATGGCGAGGTAGCAGATTTCAGCGAACGTGAGCAGGCGTTTTTTGAAGCTGTAGAGTTGATAAAACAATTCCCGTTGGTTGATTCTGAGCATTTGGTGAACGGCTATATTAAAGAAGGTAAAAAAGTATTAGCAGAAGGCGCACAAGGCGCTATGCTGGATATTGACTTTGGTTCGTATCCGTTTGTAACCTCGTCAAATACAACCACTGCAGGCGCATGCACCGGCTTAGGTATCGCACCATCAACCATTGGCGATGTAATTGGCATTTTTAAAGCCTATTGCACACGTGTGGGCGGCGGTCCCTTCCCCACTGAATTGAACGACGAAACCGGCGAAGAACTGCGCCGTATTGGGCATGAGTTTGGTGCTACCACAGGCAGACCACGCCGCACAGGGTGGATTGATCTGCCGGCTTTAAAATATGCTATAATGCTAAACGGCGTTACCCAGATGGTAATGACCAAAGCTGACGTATTAAGCGGTTTTGACAAAATATACGCGTGTACGCACTATAATTACTTAGGCGAGAAAATTGATTACATGCCTTACGATATCTGCTCGGTTGATGCGGAACCTGTTTTGCAGGAAATTGACGGCTGGAACGAAGACTTGACCGGCATTACAGAAT
>Ga0247817_10001580_pt1 | contig 11866 bp, 9 predicted proteins | sample UWRJL212509R1_FD_178010 | JGI IMG/M metagenome (GOLD analysis project Ga0247817, IMG submission 178010) | Plant litter microbial communities from Arlington Agricultural Research Station in Wisconsin, United States - UWRJ-L212-509R-1 | ecosystem: Environmental > Terrestrial > Plant litter >... | reverse complement strand
CAAGTCGGTGACTGCGCGGGTGGCTAGGCCAGGCGGGCCGCCAGGTTCTTGTCGAGGGTGTCGAGGAACTCTTCCGTGGTTTCCCACTTCTGGTCCGGGCCGACGAGCAGCGCGAGGTCCTTGGTCATGTGACCGGCCTCAACGCTCTTGATGACAACGTCTTCCAGCGTCTCGGCGAACTCGGTGAGAGCCGGGTTGCCGTCGAGCTTCGCGCGGTGCGCGAGTCCACGCGTCCACGCGTAGATCGACGCAATCGGGTTGGTCGACGTCGGCTTGCCCTGCTGGTGCATGCGGTAGTGACGCGTGACCGTTCCGTGGGCGGCCTCGGCCTCGACGACCGATCCATCCGGAACCGACAGTACAGAGGTCATGAGCCCGAGCGAGCCGAAGCCCTGGGCGACGGTGTCGGACTGCACGTCACCGTCGTAGTTCTTGCAGGCCCAGACGTAGCCGCCCTCCCACTTCATGGCCGAAGCGACCATGTCGTCGATGAGGCGGTGCTCGTAGGTGAGTCCGGCAGCGTCGAACTTGTCCTTGAACTCGGCCTGGAAGATCTCCTCGAAGATGTCCTTGAACCGGCCGTCGTAAGCCTTGAGGATGGTGTTCTTCGTGGAGAGGTACACCGGGTAGTTGCGGCTGAGGCCGTAGTTGAGCGAGCTGCGCGCGAAGTCGCGGATCGATGCATCCTGGTTGTACTGCACCTGGGCGATTCCGTCATCCGGAGCGTCGTAGACCTCGAACTTCATCGGCTCCGATCCATCTTCGGGGGTGAACTCAACCGTGAGCTTTCCCTTGCCCTTGAACACAAAGTCGGTGGCGCGGTACTGGTCACCGAACGCGTGACGACCGATGATGATCGGCTTGTTCCAGCCCGGGACAAGGCGCGGGATGTTCGAGATGATGATCGGCTCGCGGAAGATCACGCCGCCGAGGATGTTGCGGATGGTGCCGTTCGGGCTCTTCCACATCTTCTTGAGGCCGAACTCGACAACGCGGTCTTCGTCCGGGGTGATCGTCGCGCACTTGACGCCGACGCCGTGCTTCTGGATCGCGTGCGCCGCGTCGATCGTGACCTGGTCGTCGGTCGCGTCGCGGTGTTCGATTCCGAGGTCGTAGTACTCGAGGTTGACGTCGAGATAGGGGTGGATCAGGGTGTCCTTGATCTTCTGCCAAATGATGCGGGTCATCTCGTCGCCATCGAGCTCGACGACCGTGCCTTCTACCTTGATCTTTGCCACGGGGTGCTTCCTCTCTTAGAGCCGCACCAATCTTACAAGTACCGGTCAAGTATCTTGACGTCGAGATACCTGTGAATGCCGACGGATACAGGAACACGAACATACTGCTGCGCGCGACCTGCGCGCGGGTTAGCCTATGAGCATGGGTGACCTGAGACTGGAAGAACTGTCGGCCTCCAACATCGTGGCGGCGAACAGCCTGACGCTGCGTCCGGGGCAGGAGCAGTTCGTCACCCCAACCTCCTACGCGATCGCCGACGCCTACATCAACCCGCTCACGTCGTGGCCCCGCGTGGTGCTCGACGGAGACCAGGTCGTCGGCTTCGTTCGCGGCAACTTCGACGAGGAAGCAACCCAGGAAGAATTCCGTAGCTGCCTCTGGCGCATCAACGTCGCCGCGGACGCCCAGGGTGCCGGTGTCGGAAAGTTCGCCGTCCACGCGCTCGCCGAAGAAGCGAAGAAGCGCGGTTTCTCGCAACTCACCGTCATTTGGGAACCCGGAGAAGAAGGTCCGGAAGACTTCTTCCTTCGCATCGGCTTCGTCATCATCGGCCAGACCCAGTACGGCGAGAACATCGGGGCGCTCGAGATTCGATGACCGGTCCGGGCGAGGACTTCGTGTCGCGCGTGCTCGAGGTCGTCGACCAGATTCCCGAGGGTTCGGCCATGTCGTACGGCGACGTTGCCGCCGCGATCGGTTCGCGGTCGGCTCGCGGAGTCGGCCAGGTGATGGCCTACTACGGGTCGGATGCACCGTGGTGGCGCGTTGTCCGTGCGAGCGGTCACCCGGCCATCGGCCACGAGTCCCGTGCCCTCGAGTACTACCGCTCGGAGGGCACCCCGCTCAAGTGGTCGGCCGCCGGAACCTTCCGCGTCGACCTCGTCCGCGCCCGACCGGCCTCCTAACCGTTTATCGGACGCGGCGGGTACGGTGAACGGATGCCCGTTCGAAAAGTCATTGCCGTCGTCACCGCCGCAGCCGTACTGATTGGCGCCGGTAGCGCGGCCGTCGCCGTCGCGGACTCCGTCAACGAGACATCCGCTCGATCGACCTCGGTCAACTACCGGGATCTCTCCGTCACCGGGTACGTCGAGGCGCAGGGCACGAGTGTCGCGACGCTGAAGAAACGCTCGGCGAAGCTCACCTCGGTCGGCATCGATGGAATCAACTTCACCGCGGACGGCTCGGGAATCACCGACGTGACGCGGGAGGCGTACGCGCTGCTCGCGCAGGCGCATCGCCAGAACGACACCGCGGAGTTGCTCGTCGGCAACTACGACAACGATTTCGGCGATTTCTCGCCTCAGGTTGCAGCCGCCCTGCTTTCGTCTCCGACGAACATGGAGGCGACGGCCAACGCGCTCGTAACCGAGGTCGCCGAGCACGGGTGGGATGGCATCCAGGTCGATCTGGAAAGCCTCGAGTCGATCGTTGATGCCGACCCGTCCTACACCGACGCGGTGACGAGCTACCTGGCGTTGCTGCGCGCGAAGCTCGACGACGTCAGCACGAAGAAGACACTCTCGGTCGCGATCATGGCGACCACCGGCGACTACCGCGACCTCGGCTATGACCCCGCGGGGATCGCCGCGTCCACGACGAGCATCGTGCTCATGGCGTACGACCAGCACGGCCCGTGGGAGCGAACGGCCGGACCGGTCGGTGGCCTTCCCTGGGTAAGGGCAACGCTCCGCACGCTGCTGAAGTCGGTCGATGCCTCAGAAGTGCAGCTCGGCATCGCCGGCTATGGCTACAGCTGGCCGCGCACTGGAGCGGGTCGCCACTACTCGCCCCACGCCGCGCGCGCTCTTGCGGCGAAGGACAAGGCCGTCGTCCACTGGAGCGGCAACCAGCAGGAGCGCTACGCGACCCTGAAGAACGGCACGCGACTGTGGTGGTCGGATGCGCGCGCGGTCGACGCCCGCGTGAAACTCGCCGCGTCGTTCGACCTGCGTGGCGTCGCAGTCTGGAGCATCGGGCTCGCGGACACCCTCGACTGACCGCCCCTTCCTTTCTGCGCGCTACACGAGCGAGTCGCGCCAGGCGGCGTGCAGCTTGGCGAAGCGACCGGTGCCACCGATGAGGTCGCGCGGTGTTCCGTCTTCAACGATGCGCCCGTGTTCCATGACGAGCACCCGGTCGGCGATCGCGACCGTCGAGAGACGGTGCGCGATGATGACGGCCGTGCGGTCGGAGAGCAGCGTCTGCAGCGCTTCCTGCACCAGCCGCTCGCTCGGGATATCGAGAGAAGCCGTCGCCTCGTCGAGGATCAGCACGACCGGGTCGGCGAGGAACGCGCGCGCGAACGACAGCAACTGGCGCTGGCCGGCCGAAACGCGACCGCCACGCTTGTTGACGTCGGTGTCGTACCCCTTCGGAAGCGACTCGATGAACTCGTGCGCACCGACCGCCTTCGCCGCGCGAATGATCTCCTCACGATCGGCTTCCGGCTTGCCGAGCGCGATGTTGTCGGCGACGGTTCCCGAGAACAGGTAGGCCTCCTGCGTCACCATCACGATGGCGCGTCGAAGGTCTTTCGGATGCAACCGCCGAAGGTCGACGCCATCGAGGAGTACCCGTCCGTCCGTCGGGTCGTAGAACCGCGACATGAGCTTGGCGAGAGTCGTCTTGCCCGCGCCGGTCGAACCGACGAGCGCGATCGTCTGGCCGGCCGGGATCGACAGCTCGAACTTCGGCAGCACAACAGCGTCGGGACGGTAGGCGAACGACACCGAGTCGAACGTCATCTCACCCTTTGCGCTCCACAGGTCGATCGGCGTTGTCGGGTCGAGAACACTCGGCGTCTCTTCGAGCACTCCGGAGATCTTCTCGAGGGCGGCCGCGGCCGACTGGTACGAGTTGTAGAACATCGCCATGTCCTGCGCGGGTGAAAAGAACTGGCGCGAGTAGAGCAGCGCCGCGAGCAGCGCACCGATAGCGAGCGTGCCATCCGCCACCCGGAATCCACCGACGAGCAGCACGATGGCGAGCGACACGTTGCCGATGAACATCAGTCCGGGGTCGAAGATGCCGAAGAGCTGGATGACCTTCGCGTTGACGTCGCGGTAGTTCTCAACGACCGCGCCGAACTCCTTCTCGTTGCGCTTCTCCTTGCGGAACGCCTTGACCGCGCGGATTCCCGTCATGGTCTCGACGAACTGCACAATGAGGCGCGCTGACGCGACCCTGGTCTGGCGGAACAGCGTCTGCGACCGCTGCTGGAACCAGCGCGTGAGCAACGCGAGAGGGAAGAGCGAGACGAACAGTATGACGCCGCTCACCCAGTCGACGAGGAACATCGCACCGGCGACAAACAGCATGTAGAGCGCACCCTGCACGAGCTGGTTGATGCCGGAGTCGAGCAGCTCACGAATCGAGTCGAGGTCGCTCGTCTGGCGCGCGATGATGCGACCCGACGTGTAGTTCTCGTGGAACTCGAGTGAGAGCTTCTGCGTTTGCAGGAACACGCGCTTGCGCAGGTCGAACAGGATCGCCTGGCTGATTTGCGCGGTAAGGATCGTGTACCAGGCGATGAGCCCGGCGCCGATGATGCCGGTGAACAGGTAGGCCCCGACGGTCAGGCCGATCGGGAACCAGTCCTCGTTCACGAGGGCCGGGAGACCACGGTCGATGCCGAACGCGATGAGGGCGGGGCCGGCGACCTGGGCGGCCGTGCTGATGACGACGACGACCATCGTCAGCACGAGCTTGAGCCGCAGCGGGCGCACGAGAGACCCGAGCAGGGTCAGCGAACGTCCGCGGATCTGCCTGCTCTCACTCTTGGTGAAGTCGTCGCGCTCTTCACCCTCTACTCCGGTGACGCTCATGACTGCACCTCCGTCTCGTCGCTCAGTATTCGTAGATCGTCCGGTTCATCGAGCGAACGCTCGTGCGCTTCGCGCGCCTCTTCGTCTTCGAGGCTCGAGATGACGAAGCGGTAGTGATCGTTGGTTCGCAGAAGCTCGCTGTGGGTTCCCACCGCGGTGACCCGTCCGTGTTCGAGCAGCGCGACCCGGTCGGCGAGCGTGACCGTCGACGGGCGGTGCGCCACGATGAGCGCGGTGGTCGACGACAGCACCCGGCGAAGCGCCTCCTCAACGAGTGCCTCGGTGTTGACGTCGAGCGCCGACAGCGGGTCGTCGAGAATCAGCACGGAAGGCCGCGCCGCGATCGCCCGCGCGAGGGCGAGGCGCTGTCGCTGTCCACCGGAGAGACTGAGTCCCTCTTCACCGATCGTCGTATCGAGGCCGTTCGGCAGGTCGTAGACGAATCGCGCCTGTGCGATGTCGAGCGCCTCGTCAAGGTCGGCGTCACTCGCTTCGGGGCGACCGAGCAGCACGTTGTCGCGAACGGATGCCGAGAACAGTGTCGCGTCTTCGAACGCCATCGCGAGGTGGGTTCGCAACTCCGAACGACGCAGGTCGCGGATGTCGACGCCATCGATCGTGATGGATCCACCGGTCACGTCGTACAACCGCGTCGTGAGGGCCGTGAGAGTCGACTTGCCCGACCCGGTGATTCCGACGAGCGCCATCGTTTCGCCCGGCTCGAGGGCCAGATCAACACCGTTGACGAGGTCGGGAACGTCGGAAGGGGCATCCGGGTAGCGGAAGTGCACGTCGTGGAAGACGAGTTGACCGTGCGGCTCGGTGATGGTCTTCGGGTTCTCGGGGTCGGTGATGGTGTTCTCCGAGTCGATGACCTCGAAGAAGCGGTCGGCGGCGGTGCGCGCGTCGAACGTCATCGACAGCAGGAATCCGATCGACTCGACGGGGAACCGCAGTACGGTCGCGGTCGCGAAGAACGCGACGAGGTCGCCGACCGACAGTTCGCCCTGCACCGAGAGCCAGACACCGACGAGCAGGCAGATGGCGAAGGTGACATCCGGCACAAGCAGCAACCAGAGCCAGATCCCGGCGATCGCGCGCGCCTTCTCGATCTCGGTTCCGCGCAGGTCTTCGGCTTGTGAGGCGAAGCCCTTCAGTGCGTACTTTCCGCGACCGAAAGCCTTGAGAACACGGATGCCGTGCACCGACTCCTCGACGGTCGTCGCGAGGTCGCCCGACTGGTCCTGGCTACGTCTGGCCACGGTCGAGTACTTCTTCTCGAAGAGGTAGCCGTAGATCCAGAGCGGAATCGACAACACCATGAAGATGACGCCGAGCACCCACGAGATCGACACGAGGAAAACGAACCCGATCAGGATCGTCACGATGTTGACGACGAGCAGCACGATGCCGAACGAGAGCCAGCGGCGAATGAGGCCGAGGTCGCTCACGGCTCGCGACAGCAACTGCCCGCTCGCCCACCGATCGTGGAAGCTCACCGGGAGGTCCTGCAGGTGGGCGTAGAGGCCGTTGCGCATGCGCGCTTCTACGTGGGTTCCTGGGGTGAGTACGAACCAGCGGCGCAGCGCGATCAGGGCCGCTTCGAAAACGCCGAGGGTGAGCACGAGCGCGAACGCCGGCCAGACCTGCGCGGAGTCGCCGGTAGACAGCGGGCCGTCTACGAGGTCGCGAAGCACCCGCGGGATGAGCAGCGCGACAACACCGGCGAAGAGCGCCGAGACCATGCCGAGCACGAGTCGCGGGACGGCGGGTTTGACGTAGGGGTAGAGCCGGGCAAGCGCGGCGAACGTTCCGACGGGACGTTCGGCTGAACGTGATGAAGTCATGAAAAAAGCATCCGATGGTGGGGCGCGGCCGTCGGGAACGGCCAGAATCTTGAGTGTGGTGGGTGGCGTCGGGTATTTCGACGCGTGACGGACGACGTGGTGGTGCGGCGTGCTGTGGCGGTGATTGGCGGGCCGTGGCCCGTTGAGCTAGTGCGCCTGGCGCTTGTCGCTGATCAGCGCCGGGGACCAGCCGCGACCGGCAAGCGGAGCGGCAACCGAAGGTGCGCTCGTGAATGCTGCCTGTGGCATGGTGTCCCCCTGGGGTATCGGAGTCGGTTCTGGACGTGCGCCCCGCGCCGTTTCACAGAAAAGCGAACGGCCCCGAGCAGCCTTTTAGACTAAGCCCGGGGCCGCTCGAAAGACAAGCGAAATTTGTGCGCTAGCGGATACGCACCGACAGGCAGGTCACGCAGCCCTCGAGTTTCTCGAACTCGGAGATGTCGACGGTGACGACGCGGTAGCCGAGGTCGGCGATGAGTGCCGCGCTCTCGGGGGCGGATGCCGCCATCAGTACGGTGTCGTCCGCGAGCACCACGACGTGGGCGCCGGACTCCTCCGGCACCGCGAGGAAGCGGTCGAAGATCGCGATGTCGTCGACGAGCGGCGGGTAGCCGATGACGGTCCCGTCGGGCAGCGCGGTTACGGCACTCTTCAGGTGCAGCGCTTTGCTGGTGGGGACCGCGACGACGGTGTAGCCGAGCTCGGCGAGGATGCCGCGAAGCTGGAGGATTCCTTCGGCGTTCGTGCGGCCGCCGCGACCGACGTAGACCGTCGAGCCGACCTTGAGCACGTCGCCCCCGTCGAGGGTTCCGGGAAGTTCGATGCGCTGGACGTCGAGGCCGAGAGCCTCGACACTGCGCTCGACAGCGTCGATCTCGCCGCGGCGGGATTCCGAGCCGGGGCTCGCGATGACCGCGGTCTGGCCGAAGATGACCACGGCATCCTCGACAAAGACGGAGTCGGCGAGCTCGGGCGCCGCGTCGACCTCGTTGGTCGACCAACCGTTGTCGAGCAGTGCGGTGACGTAGGAGTCCCACTGCTGCTCGGCAAGATCGGTGTCGACGAGGGTGCGTGAAATGTGGGTGACCTGGCCGTCGGCGAGGTTGGATGCCGGCACGCGGACGAGCGCGATTTTCTTGCCGTCGACCGCTCCCGTACGCCTTCCGATGCGGCTCGCGCGCGTCCAGATCGAGCGGCCGATGGTGACGGCGACGATGATTGCGGCGGCGAAGAACGCGAGGTTCACCGAGAGCAGCGTGGCGAACAGCGCGCCGAGCACGTCACTCGTAAGAGCTGACCCGACCGTGAGCGAGCTCGCGGTCACCGCCGCGAGCGCTCCGCCGATGATGCCGGAGGCCAGCGCCGTGTACCAGGTGGTGAAGCCGCCGACGAGGGCGAGCAGGAACGTCAGCAGGAACAGCAGCAGCGATGCCGGGGTGAAATACCCGTTGACCGATGCGACCGCACCTTCGCTGAACGTGCTCGCCACCGTGAACACCAGGATCGTGGCGACGTGCACGCTGACCGCGACGACCGCGGCGGTGATAACCGACGCGACGAGGCGACGGGCGACCGACAGTCGCGCTTTCGAAACAGCAGGGCGCACGGAAGCCGCGGACGGCGATGAAGTCATGAAAGCGACCCTACTGGACGATAAATAAGGAAGACCTGAGAGCGCGGAGCCCGATTCCTAGTGGAAGAAGTGGCGCTCGTTGGTGAAGTACATCGTGACTCCGGCAGCGGTCGCCGCAGCGATCACTTCTTCGTCGCGCACCGAGCCACCGGGCTGGACGACGGCGGTCACACCGGCGTCGAGCAGCACCTGCAGTCCGTCGGCGAACGGGAAGAACGCGTCAGAGGCCGCGACCGAGCCGGCTGCGCGGTCACCGGCGCGGGTTACCGCGAGGTGGCACGAGTCGACGCGGTTGACCTGGCCCATACCGACACCGACGGATGCCCCGTCGTGCGCGAGCAGGATGGCGTTCGACTTCACGGCGCGAACGGCTCGCCAGGCGAATTCGAGATCGGCGCGGGTGGCGGCATCCGCTTCTTCTCCCGCTGCGAGCGTCCACGTCGACGAGTCGAAACCGTCGTAGGTGTCGGTCGACTGCACGAGCATTCCGCCGGAGATCTGCTTGAGTTCGCGCGAGCCGCGTGCGTAGTCGGCCGGAAGTACGAGCAGGCGGAGGTTCTTCTTCGTGGTGAGCACGGCGAGCGCGTCATCGTCGAAGGCTGGAGCTACGACGACCTCGGTGAAGATGTCCTTGATCGACTCGGCGGCCGCGAGGGTGATCGGTCGGTTCGCGGCGATGACTCCGCCGAAGGCCGAGACCGGGTCGCACTCGTGCGCGCGACGGTGAGCCGAGAGCATCGGGTCGCCGGTGCCGCGGGCGACAGCGATGCCGCACGGGTTGGCGTGCTTGATGATGGCGACGGCCGGTTCATCGAAGTCGAACGCTGCGCGCAGTGCCGCATCCGCGTCGACGTAGTTGTTGTACGACATCTCCTTGCCGTGCAGCTGGGTGGCCTGGGCGATGCCGGTGCCGTTCGTCTCGCGGTAGAGGGCGGCTTGCTGGTGCGAGTTCTCGCCGTAGCGCAGGGTCGAGGCGAGCTCGGCCGAGTAGCTGAGCGTCGGCTCGAAGCCGTTGTCGGCGACCGGGTTCTCGGCGCGAACGCCGACGTTGGTGGCGAACCAGGCGGCGACCGCGGCGTCGTACGCCGCGGTGTGCGCGAAGGCTTCACCGGCGAGGCGCTGGCGCTGGGCGAGGGTCGTTCCGCCGAGCGTGAGCGCCTTGATGACCTGCGGGTAGCTTGCGGGGCTCGTCACGATGGCGACGTTGGCGTGGTTCTTCGCCGAGGCGCGCACCATTGCCGGTCCGCCGATGTCGATCTGCTCGATGGCCGCGTCGCCGGTGATGCCTGCGGCGATGGTCTCTACGAACGGGTACAGGTTCGAGATGACGAGTTCGAACGGCTTGATTCCGGATGCCGCGAGCTCACTCTCGTGGGACTCGAGACGCAGGTCGGCGAGCAGGCCGGCGTGGATCGCGGGGTGGAGCGTGCGGACGCGGCCGTCGAGCGACTCCGGGTAGCCGGTGACCTCGGCGACCTCGGTGACGGGGATGCCAGCTGCGGCGATCGTCTTGGCGGTCGAGCCGGTGGACACGATCTCGACGCCGGCGGCCGCGAGAGCAGTGGCGAGTTCGACGAGGTCGGTCTTGTCGCTCACCGAGACGAGGGCGCGCTTGACGGGAATCGCGTCGCGGTGACGGTAGAGGGAGGGGTCGTGGCTTGGGCCGCTCATCAGCTGGCTAGCTCCTTGAGGTTGATGTGTCCGTTGGCGATGTCGAGAACGGCCTGCACGAGCAGGTTGCGTTCGACGACCTTGATGCGGTCGTGCAGGGAGGATTCGGTGTCGTTCGAGAGGACGGCGACCCTCTCCTGCGAGATGATCGGGCCGCTGTCGACGCCGTTGTCGACGACGATGACGCTGGCGCCGGTCTGGTCGACGCCGGCAAGGATGGCATCCCGAACGCCGTGTGCTCCGGGAAACTCCGGGAGGTAGGCGGGGTGCGTGTTGATGAGCCAGGGGCTGAGTGCGGCGACAACCCGCGGAGGAAGCAGCTTCATGAAACCGCTGAGCACGACGAGGTCTGGATTCCAGACCTTGATCTGCTCGAGCAGCGCGTCACCCCAGCTCTCGCGGTCGGGGAAAGCCGACAGCGCGCACGAGAAAGTGGGGATACCGAATTCCTCGGCGTGGGCGAACCCATCGGCGTCGCGATCAGCGCCGACGGCGATCACGCGAGCGGGGAACTCGGCGTCCTCCGAGGCCTCGAGAAGGGCACGAAGGTTCGACCCGCCCCCCGAAATGAGAACGACGAGAGAAAGCACGAACTGAGCCTACAGCGCGTGGTGCGGCAGCCCGAATGGAGCAGGGTTACTCGCGGGGCTTCTTGCCGGCGGTGAAGAGTCCGATCACGGCGGCCACTCCGACCTCGGCCGCAACGCAGGCTCCGACGAGCAGTGGGTCTGGCCCGACCTCGATGAAACGACCGGGGCCGGCCGCCCCCGTCGAGAACCAGGCCAGCAGACCGAGAACGAGGCCGGCGACGAGGCCGATTCCGATACCCGTCCCGATCGTCCAACGCACCCGAGGCGCGGCACCGAGACCGGCGGCGAGGTGCGGCTGCACGACGACACCGACGAGGAAACCGGCGATGACCGGGATGATCAGCCCGACGAAGCCCCAGTCGAGCGCTCCCTCGGGAAGTACGCCGAGCAACGGGATAGCCGGAACCGGGCCGAGCTGGGTCGCGATAGGGCCGACGGTCGAACCGGTGCCGATCGCGAACCCCGGCCCGACGAGCCAGGAGGCCGCCCAGATGACGAGGTTGGGCAGGAACGCCAGTTGGGCGATCGTCAGGGAGATCCCGCCGAGGATCTCGGTGTGCAGGCTCTCGTAGAGCGAAATGATGCGCGCGTAGTTGATGAGCAGCAGGGCGGCGAGAGCCACAGATGCCGCCGCAAGCAATCCCGCAACGGCGGCGCTTCCGCCGCGAAGGGCCGCACCGACGGCCGCGCGGGCCTGCGGACTCCAGTCGTTGATCCAGTCCTTGATCGAGCTGCCGTCGTCGTCACCCTCCGGTCGCCGCGTGCGCAGCGACCCGATGAGCACGCCGATCCCGAACACCGCGGTCGGCAGTAGCGCTCCCTGCCAGATCGACGGGCGGGCGAATTCGTGCAGAGCAGAAAGGGTGGCGCCGAGCGACAGCACGCCGAAGGTGCCGACCGCGACGAGTTCACCGAGAAGACGGAAACGGGTCTCTGAAACCCGGCGGCCGGCGCGGATGCCGAGCAGAAGGGTGAGCAGCGCGAAACCGAGGATGGCGATCGTCACGACGAAGCGCGTGTCGCCCGACGACACCCCGAGCGCTGAGGCGAGGGTCGGAT
>Ga0247817_10001577_pt1 | contig 11874 bp, 10 predicted proteins | sample UWRJL212509R1_FD_178010 | JGI IMG/M metagenome (GOLD analysis project Ga0247817, IMG submission 178010) | Plant litter microbial communities from Arlington Agricultural Research Station in Wisconsin, United States - UWRJ-L212-509R-1 | ecosystem: Environmental > Terrestrial > Plant litter >... | reverse complement strand
GTCATAACGACGAGCTACCCGTCATCCCAGGCAAACGCTACTTCACCATTGGTGAAGTTAGCGAGCTGTGCGCAGTAAAGCCACACGTGCTGCGCTACTGGGAGCAGGAGTTTCCTCAACTCAACCCTGTCAAACGCCGCGGAAACCGCCGGTATTATCAGCGACAAGACGTGCTGATGATCCGGCAGATCCGCGCGCTCCTTTACGATCAGGGGTTCACCATCGGCGGCGCACGCTTGCGTTTATCCGGCGATGAGGCCAAAGACGACACCACTCAGTACAAGCAGATGATTCGGCAGATGATTGCTGAATTGGAAGATGTGCTGATTGTTCTCAAGAAATAATTTCTGCTTTTAAATACTTCCAGTTTTCAAAAGCTTGCGATATATTCTTGAGCGTTCTTCGAGATGAAGGACGAGTTTCACGCCTAGTCGGGGCGTAGCGCAGTCCGGTAGCGCACTAGCATGGGGTGCTAGGGGTCGAGTGTTCGAATCACTCCGTCCCGACCATTATTCCTGAGTAAATCAGACACTTAAGCCGATCAGACAGATCGGCTTTTTTGTGCCTGCGCAAAACCCGCGCAAAACTGGCGCAAATTCCTCGCCCGCCGTTCACTAGCAGGCAGCAGGCAGCAGGCAGGCTGGTAGATGGAAGAGGGGTTAGACTGGTTCGGCGGGCGGTGGGTGACTCTTGCCGCTCGATGACGTCAGCGCTGAAGTCCATGCATAGCGCCGAACTCCCAGTGGTAGGTGAAAGGCAGTGAGTGGCGCTCGCACCGAATCAGGATCGTTCCGCAGGATACCCGCAGATCAATCATGCCCACGCCGGGTCTTCTTCTGGGGCAGCGCCATGCGATGCGCTGCGCGTCCTTGGTTCAACGCAGTGATACCAAGAGCCGCTATGCAGTGGAGGTGAGAGGGAGGTATCGTCTACCCGGGGTAAACAGGAGCTGCGACGTGGTTCTTTGAGCTCTGTCACTCAATGTTAAGGATTGATTTGTGCCGAACTCAGTGGTTATTAAGAGAAAGGTATTGTTCGGGGACTGTGATCCGGAGGGGATTGTCTATACACCTAGGTTTTCGTACTTCGTTGTTGAGGCCGTTCATGATGCACTTACAGTTTGGCTGTCCGGTCCCGGATTAAGAACTCTGTTAGGTTTTAATTTACTGCCTCCGGCAAGGGCCTTCTCGCTAGAGTTTCTTCATCCGGTCACTTGGGATGACGAGCTTTCTATAAAGGTAAGTGTTTCCAGTGTTGGGCTTCACTCGTTCACATTTCTGGTCGAGGGTAATGTAGCGCCAGATGTTTTGGCATTTACTTCTAGCCTCACACACGTTTGCATCTCACCGGTTACCAGGGAAGTTATTGAGGTTCCTGAGCAACTGAGGGCGTTACTCCAGTCTTGAGCGTTGTAGCTGCTCGGACAATACAGAGCGGGCTTGGCGACGGTCTTACGCTCTACCTCAACCAGCCAAAGCCTCCGCGACCGGACTGAATACCGTTTTCTTACGCCCGCCGAGCGCGGGTCTTTTTTTGTCTGGGGTAACATCGTGACTGCATCTGAAATAGAGCGCGACATTTGCGCTCGAACCTTTTGGACGGGGGCTCGCGGTGAAGGCTTGGCCGGCCAGATCGCCATAGCGTGGACCATCCGTAACCGAGTGTTCGATGGCCAAGCTAAATCGTAGCGGGGAGAGGGCGTATGCCAAAGCCCTATCATTTCAGCTGATGGCACAAGTACGACCCGAACTACGTCTGCCTGAGCGGCACGAAGCCGATTCCGTCCCGCGAGTTCGCCCAGGCTCAAATTGCTGCTGACCAGGTGATGGCCGCAAAGGTGACGGACCCCACCGGCGGCGCGACTCACTACTGCGCGACCAGCATGCCAAAGCCGCCAGTTTGGGCGAAGGGTGCAAGGCAGAAGCTAAAGCTCGGCAACCACATCTTCTACAAGAATGTGCCATGACCAGGCGAACTGGTTACGAGCGCTGGTCTAAGCTGCAAGGGCTGATTTTCTTCGACTGGAAAAAGTAATACATCGGTGCGGCGCCTATTGCTGATTCCAAATTTATTTAATTATTTTTCTGTTGAAGTAGCCATATTGGACGTCGGACATTTTCCAAGCACTGAATTAAATTATAGATAAGATGGCTTGGCTACTCGATCGTGAAGGTACGACTAATCAATCATAGTGTGCAAGGCTATTAGCTTTATAGTGAAATATTATATTTTTTAATTCAAAGCTGTCTAAGCTACAGCTGATATAACGTTATGAAGTAGAGGAAAGGAGCAAAGGTAATGAGTAAATTACTCACTCTGACATTGGTATTGATATGCATGGGCGGATGCGCTTCTGGTGGGCATCAAACTACAGCAGCGGACGCACACTCACCACCGCCCGCGAACGCGAAGCAGCTGAGCGGGGGCGAAATAAATTCAAAAGTTATTGGTAGAACACACTCAAGTGTCACCACGACCGGCTACCAGTTTACAGAAATACTTAATCCCGACGGCAGTGCGATTATAGAGATTTCAAGTGAAAGCAAACAAAAAGGAAGTTGGGTATTAACAGATGATGTGATTTGTGTTGAGTATCAAAAGTATGGTAGAGAGTGTAATAAGGTTTTTACCGATGGTGTGCGGATCTGGTTTGTCGATAGCGAGAAAAATACAACTAATAATACGTTTACTGTCAAATAATATGCCGGGAGTTTTTGGTTTTTACATCATGCTAAATAGGTGGCTCTGTGATTGGCCGAGCGATGTGTCCAGTTGCGGCACCTCAGCTAAGACAGGTAGCCTATCAAGCCACCCAGGCGCGAATGGTCATCAGTGACTTATTGCTAATTACGGTGTTTCAAATTTTAGTACGTGAAATAAGTACTTGGCCGGACGCCCCCGTCTTTAAATTCCCGACTCACCGAGCGCTTCGTGCGAGCCTGGGTCATGAGTCATCGCCAGGCTTGAGCACGATGAACGCATCGTTCCGGTAGTAGTATTCAAAGGCCATGAAGTAATCATCCAGTGTGGCCTGGGCCAGTTGTTGGTCTGTGTTGAAGATAACATCCTCGATCATGGTCGTTTCCAGAGTCGCTACCCAGCCTTCATTAAGCACCTGCGGTGGCAGGTGTTCGTTCGAGTTGGCAGGGAAATCCCAACTGTCCAGTGAGAACGCGCCGAGTGTATCCAGTGTCCACCCGGTATTGAGCAAGTAGAACCAGGCACTGGGCATGTGCTCGATCTGTTGTAGAACTTCGCGGATGCTGTAAGTCTTCATAAGGTCCTCGTGACGGGCTGCTCAATGATGTCGTCCAGCGCCGGTGATAAGCAGGATTAGCCTACAACTTCTTTGATCAAGGCATCGATGGATGAAAAGGTCAGCCCATCGTTAATGGACGGGCACCCTGAGTCCAGCAGATAAAAACGTTCTATAACAGATCTGTCGACCAGTATCAGCCGGCCGCCCGAGTCATCACCGATCAACAGATATTCGGGGAAGTACTCGGCTATTTCGTATGTCTGTTGACGCTCGGCTATTTCATCCGTTGAATAAATTTTCACAAGGTCTTCGATCATTGCGCCGTCGCAGGACCACCAGAATCTGGTTATCCATGAACCTGGGTTGATGGACAGCTGCTGCGCTGTGCGGGTGATCTTTTCAACGTCTGCAGGCGGGTTTTTTTCTGTATAACGCACGTTCATTCGGATGCACCAGATGAAGGGTTTTTAGCCCACTCATTCAAAAAAGAACTTCATGAATCCGTCCACGTCCGCACCTGCAACGGTGCCCAAAACTTCCCGGACTCTGTGTAGGAAAGCGGGTGTGTAGTTCTGCTCTTCATCGATTGTTTCGTTGTTGAATTCCTGAACTTGCACGGAAATGCCCGCCTGCAACGCGCCGATCAACGCCATGATGTCTGTCGCTACCTTGAACGACCTTTTCTGAATCGAGCCGAAGATCGGCGAATGCTCATCGCCGCGATCAAAAACCAGCACATCACCATTTCGATCGGCAAAGACCGTGAAGCCGTCCTTCCATCCCCATGCCGGATCTTCCTTCTCCCTGGTATGCCAGCCTTGTTGCGCTTTTGCCAAGCTCTCGGGACCGTAAAGCTGCAAGCCGAAGTCCGCGCCGATCATCGGTCGAGCCGAGAAGCCTATCCGTTCGAAATAATCGCGCATTACCCCGCTTTGAGGGACTTCTGCGATGGCAGAAATATTGGCTGGTGTCTCGTTGTATTTCAGTTGGCCGAGGGAGTTTGGCCATGAATTAAACAGAGCTACAAAATTTTCAAACACCTTCGACCGGTGATCCATCCTGTTTTCCTGCATTGCGTTTACCGGGGCCTGTGATGCATTAAGAGGCTTCGCCTCGACTGTCAAACGGTTCGAAATCCCGCTCGGTAAAGGCTTCTGTCAGGATGTTTGAACTGCACAGCCATTCAATGGCTTCCACCAGCCCGTGGCCGGCAACCAGCGCGGCTTCGCTATGGCGCGGCAACACATAGATGCGCTCAGGATCGCCAGGGTGAATGATGAGTTCGTCACCGTCGTAGGTGTCGCCAATGATGATGCACTGCAGGGCCTTTTCCTTGGGCATCAGTTCTTTGTCGTCATCCCAGAACCAGTATTGGTTAATGCGTTCCAGCCAGTTGGCCTGGCTGTTTTCACCGTGCAATATCTGATGGGGCGGGTATATCCGGATGTACACGCCACCGAGAATGCCTTCGCCAAATTGCGTCACGTATTCACGGTAACCGGTGGGAAATCGACTACCCAGCGCATGTTCCGCTTGATCGACTTCGGCGTCTGTCGACAGCACCCTTGGCTCGCCTGTGACTTTGATGTTTTCGAACAATCCATGTCTCCTGATGTGATGAATTGACTGCACGATATTTAGCGCAATCGACCTTGAGTGAGCAGGGTGCCGGGCATGTGCAGTTGCACGTAGCCTATGACAATCACCATCGACACGCACAGCCCCCATTACAGCCCTTCGAGTACTCAGTATCTGCTAATGAGACTGACAAGCCAAAACCATAACGTTGTGCCAATATTGAATTTGGACGCAGGTTTTTAAACTAAGGAATAAAAATGGCTGAAATCAGCAAGGTGTCTGCCGAGTTGGCAGAGGAGCTCAAAGTTTTGAGCTATCAGGGGCTCGAATTACTGAGCCTTACTCAGGATCATGCTTCGGTTGATGTGGTCGCGGCGATTACGGAGCGGGTGCGTGATTGCAAAGCCAATGGCACAAAGCTGCCCGAGGGCGAATTATTTGCGCTTGGAGCGTTGCTTGGCAGTCAGTACGTAGAAGGGCAAGGCTGGCATTGGGGCGATGTCGTTTGGGATTTTGATGAGACCACTGCTGCAGTCGGAGTGCTAAACCACGACAACTCATTGTTCATCAACCCTATTGGCTGGGTGGCTGAGGTGATGGATTCAGAGGGCGGCGTCGGCTTCATGCTCAACTACAACATGGTCAGCGCGCACCAGGTTCCGGTATGCGAACCTGATAGCGCCACAGGCCTGTACTGACTGATTAATCTGGAGAAGCGTGCCGACCTAAAATTGAACGCTGGTTTTGGTACCGAATCAAGCCACGGTCTGCATTCCTCATTCCGCCACTTCCGTGCGCAAAGCGAAAGAACCCGAATTATCCGCTCGATCGAGATGTTGATCGTGCGAGGCGCCGCCGGATATTGATCAAGCAGTTCCGCTTGGCTGGTGGAGTGCTGTCGTAAAACATGATTGTTCAGGCAAAAAAAATCCCGCTGATCGCATGGAGACAATCATCGGGATTTTCAGAACTGCGCAAGTGAACGTGTCAAAAGCTTTCGACAGTCGAACGTGAGGGTCGATGATCACTGAGCTACAGGAAATTACAGGTGGAAATCCCCTGCAGCCTCCGGCTGGTAAAGCACTTTCCTGATCTCAATCCGTCGGGTCCGATCAGAAACTCGCCAGTCGACGGCGTCCCCCTCCTGATAGCCCAGGATGGCTGCACCGATGTCGGAACACACGGAATGCTTGCCGGCGTTGCTGTCCGCGTCTTCAGGGTAGACCAAGGCCACTTCGATCTCCTCGTCGTCCAGCTGCAGCAAGGCCCTGGAGTTCATCGTGATGACATTGCCCGCCACCTGCTGCGCCTTGACGACAATGGCTCGCTCAAGTTCATGTTCGAGTTCAACAACGGCCGGGCCTTGCTCGAGCGCGATCAGACTCTCGAGCTTGGCCTTGTCGATTTCAGTGATGTAGATCCTGGAGGAGTCGCCAACGGCACCTTCGCGCAAGAGCTGGAGATATTGCCCGGCCGTCATGGAAAATGACTTCAATGTCGGCGTTTCGCTTTCAAGCACAAAGCCACTGCGCAGAAAGGCTTTCAGCGAGCGCGCGTTGTCCGGGTGGATCTTGGCGATAAGCTTCTCGGCCCGCATGTCAAGGAAGGCCAGTTTCATGCCTTCGCGGATCGTGCGTGCGCCAAGGTTTCGGCCCCATTTGTCGCTGTCTCCGATGACCAGGACTATCTCGCAATTTGAGCCGGTCTTGATGAGACGGACAAAGCCCACAGGGGCGTCATGTCGGTCATAGGCCATGAAGAATCGGCCGCCCCGGTTGAATAGATGGGTCAGGATCGGCAATTGAGTCCGATCGATGGCTTGCTCAATGGAGCGCGAGACATGACGCGAATCGCTCAGGTAGCAGGTGACGCGCTCATTCTCCAACCAATCCATCAGCTTCAACGCGTGCGCCCGAGTAATTTCCGGGCACAGCGAAATGAAAGGCTTGTTCATCTTCACCACACATATTTGTAAAGGATGAAAGCCTGTCATGGCTATGGCCATGAGGGTTCTTTCGCCAACCGGCTATTCTAAGACATAGCGCGAGCAATGCCGAACAGCCTGGAGAGTTCGAGGAAACCACCGTTTTGCCGGACACCAAAGAGCGAGCAGCAGATGGTAAGGAAAGCGCGGATGTGCGGCACACTGTATCGTCAGGTGTGCGAATTCAGGGAGGATTGAAATGTTTTGGTATGGCAGCGAAAAAAACAGGTTCCGCGCTCAGCGTTGGATATCAATTATCGTGCTGTTTTTCGCACTCATTCTTTTGATCTCGAAAATATACCAGTTCGTTGCAGGCGACGGGTCCGGGTATGAGATATGTAAAGGGCTCGTCGCTACCGGCGTTGGTTTCCTCATGCTTTACCTTTCCAATAAGTGGTGAGAGTCGGTGCCGCTCTCCGTGGCCGAGGGGGGCAATTTGATTTTGGCTAGGGCATTACGAGTGACCGCCACCCGCCACCCGCAATAACCAGTCCTACATCCAGCCCCTCACCAACCAGTAACCACACCCCCACATCCGCCATCTCCATACCGCTTGACCTTCCCCTCATGACAAGCCGGATAAGACCTCAAACCCAGGTCTGTCCTGAAAATCACAAGGAGGTACGCGATGTATGGCAAGCGATTAACCCTGGTCGCTGTGGCGGTAGCGGGCGTGTTCACGCTGGGTGGCTGCAAGGAGGGTGTGCCTGCGGCCGAGGCCGCCAGGCCGCCTGGTGTGCCGGTGGCCGAGGTGGTTGCGCAGCCGGTGACTCCGTTTGTTGAATACACCGGTTCGTTGACCGCGATTGATCAGGTTGAGCTGCGTCCGCGGGTCAGTGGTTACCTGCAAAGTGTCAGCGTGCCTGAGGGGCAATCGGTGGCCAGGGGCAGTCTTTTATTTGTGATTGACCCGCGGGAGTTTCAGGCTGCACTGAACGCTGCCAAAGGGCGTTTGCGTGAGGCTGAGGCCAACGCGTTGCTGGCCCAGGCCGAGCATAGCCGGGCCGAGCAACTGTTCGCCAAAAAAGTGGTGGCGCGTGATCGTCTCGACACCGCCATCGCCTCGCTGAATGCCGGCAGGGCTCAGGTCGACGCCGCCAAAGCCGCGCTGGACGCCGCACAACTGGACTTGAGCTACACCCGCGTTACCGCACCCATCAGCGGCCGCGTCGACCGTGCCCTTGTCACCGAGGGCAACTACGTTACCCGTGGGGTGACGCCGCTGACGACAATCGTCTCCATCGACCCCTTGCATGTGTATTTCGATGTCGACGAACGCACCTTTCTGCGCTCGCTTGCCGCGACTCGGGCGGTTGCCGCTTCGAAAGGGGAGAAGGCCGCCAAGGTCATGGTGGCGATGCTCGACGATGCGAGTTATGCGCGGGCCGGGCGGGTGGACTTCCTGGCGAATGCGGCCGATCGCAAGACCGGCACCGTGCGCGCGCGTGCCGTGGTCGACAACCCGGATGGGCGCCTGACGCCCGGGCTGTTCGCCAAGGTCAAGCTGGACACCGGCGCGCCGCAACCACGGGTGTTGGTGGCCGATCAATCCATTGGCACTGACCAGGGTCGCCGCTATGTGCTGGTGGTCGGCGCAGGTGACAAGACCGAGTACCGTCCCGTCGAGCTGGGGCCGATGGCCAACGGTCTGCGGGTGATTGAGCAGGGCCTGCAACCGGGCGAACGCATTGTCGTCAAGGGGCTGGTGCGCCCGGGCATGCAGGTGACACCGCTGGCCGCCAGCATTGAGGGCGCGCTGCTGGAGGCGCCGCTGGTCCTGGGGGGCGTGCAATGAACTTCCCACGCTTTTTCATTGACCGGCCGATCTTCGCCATCGTGCTGTCGGTGTTGATGATGATCGCTGGCATCGTCGCCTTCTTCCATTTGCCGCTCAGCGAATACCCGGCCGTGACGCCGCCCACCGTGCAAGTGACCGCTTCTTATCCGGGCGCCAACCCGCAGGTGATCGCCGAGACGGTAGCGGCGCCACTTGAACAGGTGATCACCGGGGTCGAGGGCATGCTGTACATGACGTCGCAATCGGCGACCGATGGCCGCATGATCCTGACCGCGACGTTTGCCCAGGGCACGAACGCGGACATGGCGCAGATCCAGGTGCAAAACCGTGTCTCGCGGGCCCTGCCGCGCTTGCCCGAAGAGGTCCAGCGCCTGGGCGTGGTGACGCAGAAGACGTCCCCGGACATCCTCATGGTGGTCCATCTGCTGTCGCCCGACCAACGTTATGACCCGCTCTACATCTCCAACTATGCCTACCTCCAGGTGCGCGACGAGCTGTCGCGGATTCCGGGAATCAACGACGTGCTGGTATGGGGGGCGGGCGAGTACAGCATGCGTCTGTGGCTCGACCCGGACCTGATCGCCGCCCGTGGCCTGACCGCAGGCGACGTGATTACGGCGGTGCGTGAACAGAACGTGCAAGTGGCGGCCGGCTCGGTCGGCCAGGCGCCTGATTCCAGCGCGGCATTCCAGGTGACGGTCAATACCCTTGGACGCCTGACGGACGAGGAGCAATTCGGCGACATCATCATTCGCACCGGCGATAACGGCCAGGTGACGCGTCTGCGCGATGTGGCCCGTATCGAAATGGGGGCCGATGCCTACGCGCTGCGCAGCCTGTTGGACGGCGAACCGGCAGTTGCCTTGCAGATCATCCAGAGCCCGGGCGCCAACGCGCTGGATGTGGCGCAGGCGGTGCGCGATACCATGCAGCGCCTGGAGGCCAACTTCCCCGAGGGGCTGGTGTCGCGGATTGCCTATGACCCGACCGTGTTTGTGCGCGCATCGCTGGAGTCGGTTGCCATCACCCTGATGGAAGCGATCCTGCTGGTGGTCCTCGTGGTAGTGGTGTTCCTGCGTAACTGGCGCGCGTCGCTGATCCCGTTGATGGCCGTGCCGGTGTCGATTATCGGTACCTTTGCGGTCATGCACCTGATGGGGTTTTCCCTCAATACCCTGTCGCTGTTCGGCCTGGTGCTGTCCATCGGGATCGTGGTCGACGATGCCATCGTGGTGGTCGAGAACGTCGAGCGGCATATCGAGAACGGCGAGGCGCCTGCGCAGGCGGCGCGGCGAGCGATGGGCGAGGTGACGGGGCCGATCATTGCGATCACCTCGGTACTCGCTGCCGTGTTCATCCCCACGGCGTTCCTCAGTGGCCTGCAAGGCGAGTTCTACAGGCAGTTCGCGCTGACCATCGCGATTTCCACCATCCTGTCGGCGGTCAACTCCTTGACCCTCAGCCCGGCGCTGGCCGGACTGTTGTTGCGCCCGCGCGGCGCAGCGGTGGTGCATGACCCGAGCAGCCTGCGCGGTCGCGCCGCACACCTGGTGCAGGTGCTGGGCCGGCCGTTTCACCGTGCGCCGCAGGCGTATGGCAACACGGTGCGCAAGGTGGCGGGCCGTCGCGGTGCAGCGTTGTTGGTCTATGGCGGGTTGCTCGCGCTGACCTGGTTTGGCTTCAGCGCTGTTCCGGCGGGTTTCGTGCCGATGCAAGACAAGTACTACCTGGTCGGCATCGCCCAGTTGCCCAATTCGGCTTCGCTGGATCGTACCGATGCGGTGGTGCGGCAGATGTCGAAAATCGCCCTGGATGAACCGGGGGTCGAAAGCGTGGTGGCGTTCCCTGGGCTGTCGGTCAACGGCTTCGTCAATGTCCCGAATGCCGCCGTGATGTTCGTCATGCTCGATCCGTTCAAGGAGCGTACCTCTCCCGACATGACGGCGGTCGCCATCGCCGGGCGCCTGCAAGCTAAATTCGCAAGCATTCCCGACGGTTTCCTCGGCGTGTTCCCGCCGCCGCCAGTGCCCGGCCTCGGGGTCACCGGAGGCTTCAAGCTGCAGGTCGAGGACCGTGGTGGGGTCGGGCTTGAGGCGCTGGTGCAGCAGACCCAAATGCTGATGACGAAAGCCACCGAGTCGGGCCAGGTCGTCGGGTTGATGACGAGTCTGGACGTCAACGCGCCCCAGTTGAATGTTGATATCGACCGCACCCAGGTCAAGAGCCAGGGTGTGCGACTGGCGGATGTGTTCGAGTCGTTGCAGGTCTACCTCGGTTCGCTGTACGTCAACGACTTCAACCGTTTCGGCCGCACCTACAAGGTCACCGCCCAGGCCGATGCGGACCACCGCATGCAAGCCGAAGCCATCGGCCGCCTGCAGGTGCGCAATGCGGACGGGGAAATGCTGCCGTTGTCGGCGTTTGTCACCGTCACCCCGGGGTCCGGCCCCGATCGGGTGATTCACTACAACGGCTATCCTTCGGCCGACATCTCCGGTGGAGCGATGCCCGGGGTCAGTTCCGGACAGGCCGTGGCACTCATGGAGCGCCTGGCGCAAGAGGTGCTGCCCGAAGGCGTGACCTATGAATGGACGGACTTGACCTACCAGCAGAAGCTCGCCGGGTCATCGGCCCTGTTCATTTTCCCGCTGTGTGTGTTGCTGGCCTACCTGATCCTGGCCGCGCAATACAACAGCTGGCTGCTGCCCCTGGCGGTCTTGCTGATTGTGCCCATGTGCCTGCTCAGCGCGATCATTGGGGTCTGGCTGGTGGACGGCGACAACAATGTGTTCGTGCAGATAGGGCTGGTGGTGCTGGTCGGCCTGGCTGCGAAAAACGCCATATTGATTGTCGAGTTCGCGCGCAGCCTTGAAGCCGAAGGCGCCAGCCCGCTGGAAGCGGTTATCCATGCGTGCCAGTTGCGGCTGCGGCCGATCCTTATGACCTCGCTGGCGTTCATTGCTGGCGTGGTGCCCCTGGTATTCGCCAGCGGCGCCGGGGCCGAGATGCGCCATGCCATGGGGGTCGCAGTGTTCGCCGGCATGCTGGGGGTGACGCTGTTCGGCCTGTTCCTGACGCCGGTGTTCTACGTGGTGATGCGCAGCCTTGCGCTGCGCCTGGAGCGCAAGGGTTCGAGTCCGAAAGTGCAGATGGAGGAGCGCGTGTCATGAAATTGGCCTATCAAGCGTTTCTGTTGTCGTCGCTCCTGGTGTCCGGCTGCGCTGCGGTGGGGCCTGATTATTCCACGCCCGTGCT
>Ga0247817_10001576_pt1 | contig 11874 bp, 6 predicted proteins | sample UWRJL212509R1_FD_178010 | JGI IMG/M metagenome (GOLD analysis project Ga0247817, IMG submission 178010) | Plant litter microbial communities from Arlington Agricultural Research Station in Wisconsin, United States - UWRJ-L212-509R-1 | ecosystem: Environmental > Terrestrial > Plant litter >... | reverse complement strand
AATTATCGCCTCTTTATTACTCCGCCTTGGTTGGTGTTCCTGCCCGCACAGATCAAACATAGAGAACATAAGCACACGCAGGGTCACCAACCAATTGTTCCGCAACCCACCACCACAATTATCGCGCCTTTACTATTCCGCCTTGGTTGGTGTTCCTGCCCGCACAGATCAATCATAGAGAACATAAGCACACGCAGGGTCACCAACCAACTCTTCGCAACCCACCTCCTCAATTATCCCATTTTTACTACTATCGCATCGTATTTTTAGCGAAATTAGGATTACATCAAACAGCACGATCCTATGAGAAAAATAATTGTTTTGTCCATGATCACATTAGATGGAGTCATGCAAGCACCGGGCGGACCTAAAGAAGATACATCCGGTGGTTTTGAATACGGTGGCTGGACGACACCCTATGGCGACAAAGTGTATGAGAAGGCAATCAAGAAAGAGACCAAACCTGCAGACTATCTCTTGGGCAGAAAGACCTTTGTGATCTGGGCGGGCTATTGGCCGGAGCACGGAGACTTCTGGCCGGGCATTAATAGCGGAACGAAATATGTATTTTCTAAACACTTGAAAAAATCAGCGCCGCTAATTACCGGATGGGAAAACTCCGTACGGATAAACAGTGTGGCAGATATTAAAAAACTCAAAAAATCAAAAGGCGGGGACATACAGGTTTGGGGCAGTAGTAAACTTATTCAGCTCTTACTGAAGCATGACCTGGTCGATGAACTTCGACTTAAGATTCACCCGCTGACTCTTGGTAAAGGGAAGAAGTTGTTTGGCAAAGGCGTGATCCCGGCTGCATTTACATTGACAGAAAGTATCATTACACCAAGCGGTGTTATACTTGCAAGTTACACGCGCGCGGGTAAAGTAAAGACAGGTACTGTTGAGGTATAAGGGAAAATGATTGTTATCAATATTGAAGATTTGCTATGCGATTTTTTGTACGGAAGATATATCAAATTAGATAAAATGTATCCAGGGGATAACTATTTTGTGTATACAATTGTTTTTATAAGTTAAAGATAAGATATTGAAGCAGCAGCTAATTTTTTGAATGGATAAGTACTTTTTTAAGTTTTTAAAATTCAAAAATCAGTATTCGATTATAACGGGATATTTCCGTTTAATGAGACGGATAAGTTAGCGATATATGAAATATACATGCAAGTAGGTGCCTTGTATTCACTAGTTGTGCCCCATTTGATAAAATTATGAATAAAGAAGAATATTTTTTTGATGAATTAAAAAAAAGAGTGGATAACCTTCATTTAAATCCTGATAGAGATAATGAATCAAGTCGTCACGATTTACTTATATATCCAACTTTAACAAGTGAATATGGACTTGGTTGGAATCCAATTGATTTAATTTCTCAATCAACTATTAACATTCCTAAAGAAAGTGTAGATAGTTTAATTTTTAGAGGGGCAGTTCCTAAAATACGAAAGCCAGATATTCTAATCGTACCCAATGAAATAATCAAAAATGTTGCTGTTATTGAGGAAAAGAAAAAACAAAAAAGTCTTGAGTCTCTTGCTAACCATAAACTTCAGTTGAATGAATATCAAGCAATTTACGAATGTACTTGGGGAGTTTTAACTGATGGAGAAAAATGGATTATAAAAAGAAACTTTGAGACATTTCACGAATTTTCAACAATCGATGAATTACGAAAAGGCATTACTGATTTTAGACATTGTATCGGAAGTAAAGAAATAAAAGAAAGATATAATCAATACAATACTTTTGATTACATAATAATATCACCTTTCCTAAATAATTTCAAATTCGCTTTCCCTGAATTTGATAATATTCCAGTAATTGTTTGTGGAATACACGAAGGTAAAATAACCAAAAATGGAGGTGGCTTCAAGAATTATAATAACTTAAAAAGTGCTTTGTTAGAATATCCAGACTTGCACCCAAAGCTTCAGACAAAGCGATTCACTTGGGCTATGAAAGAAATGGAAAATGATATTATACTAAAGTTAAGGTTTGAGACTTGGAAAGCTTATGATGTTTACTCAAGCTAAAAAACATGGCACAACAACAAGTAGTATTTATTGTCGGCTTCTTTGATAATATTAATTGCGGTGCTTTATAGTCCGCACGAAATAATTAAATTTAAAAGGTTGTGCGGGTTTGGTGTTCTGGAAGTCTTGGCGCTTTCAAGGCCTACAACAAACGCCACCAAACACGTTACCTGCAATAAAATAAATTCGAGACAGTAACCTGCAAATATAAAAACATGGAAGTAACAAAAAACTTATACATTCAACCTGAAACAATAGAAACCATATATGGATATTTTAAAGAAGACAAACTTCTTGTTAATAGACGGTATCAAAGAAAATTGGTATGGACTGCAGAAGAAAAAGAAAGTTTCATTGATTCAATCTCTTTAAATTTTCCAGTACCTCTTATTTTAGTAGCGCAAGTAAAATTTAAAGATAAAAGTAGATTTGAAATAATTGATGGAATGCAAAGGCTTGATGCAATTGTTTCCTTCATTGAAGGAGAGTTTAGCTTAAATGAAAAATATTTCGATCTTGAATCAATAGCTTCAACTAAATATCTTTTAGACAATGGGGTTGTTCAACAAAAACTCCCTAAGCTTGATAGGGAAGTTTGTAAAGATATTGCTACCTACCAAATTCCTATGTCAATATCTTCATTTGAAGATGAAAAAACCATTGATGTAATATTCAAACGAATTAATTCAAACGGTAAGCATTTATCACAACAAGAACTAAGGCAAGCTGGCTCGGAAAGTCGTTTTGCATATTTAGTAAGAAAACTTGCTGAGAGTATTCGAGGTGACGTTTCTATTGGAGACCGACTTTATTTATCCAAAATGAAGAACATTTCAATAAATAGCAAGGATTTATCCTACGGAATTAATATGGGTGGAGTGTTTTGGAGAAAGCATAACATTGTAACTAGTGAAAATATTCGTCAATCAAGAGATGAAGAACTTATTGCTCACATATTAGGTACACTTCTGATTGAACCAAGACCAAGTGCGACTTCAAAAAACTTAGATGCGTTTTATGGGTCAGAAAATGCAGTATTAGAAAATCAAATAAAAAAAATTGGTGAACAAGCTTGTATTAATAATTTTGAAGCGGTTTTTGAAGAATTAAGAAGAACATTTGATGCGTCAGGAAAATCATTTCATAAAGTGCTTTTCAAAAAAGACACTTTTTATATAAATAGATCATTTCATGTTTTATTTTTAGCATTTTATGATTTGTTAGTAAAAGAAGGATTGAAAATTACCGACTATAGTAAATTAACAGCAGGACTTGAAGGCGTTGGCGACAATTTACTAACTCCAAACGCAGAAGAATTAAATTTATCTAAAACACGTGAAACTGCTGTGAGTGCCATAAAAGGTATTATACGAGACTTTACAGTAAAGCGAAACACAAACGATCCAGCATTAAACAATGGTGTTACAAAACTGGAGAACATATTGAATGGAATAATTGCAGAAGGAACAAATGTTGATTTTAAGATAGGTTTTCATAGATTAGACAGCAAAGGTGATTTTGACAAAAATGCTCTCGAAAAAGTTCTAAAATCTTTAACTGCAATGGCTAATGCTGGGAAAGGTAGTACTGGTTATATAATTGTTGGAATTGCTGACGATGCTGAAGACAACAAAAAGTATGAAAAACATTATACCACTAAATCAAAAAAATATAAAGAATTTCACATAACTGGTATAAATAAAGAAATTGAGAAATACTCTAAAGCAGAATCTTATAAAGAACTAGTTGAAAATAGTATTCGTAATTCTGAAATTGGACCTTCATTATTTAAAGACCAACTTTTAAGAAATATTGACTGTTTTAATTATTATGATAAAACAGTTTTGATTTTAAAAATTGAAGCTGATAAAGAACCTTGTAAGTATGGTCAGAAATATTATGAAAGATTAGGGACGCAAACTACCGAAATTCCTGAAGATAAAATATCTAATCTGTGGAGAAGATTTTTAACAAGTTAGAAAAATACAGTAGGTAACAATACATATAATTTATAGCGGTTCTTGCTCAAAGTGGTCTGTGGCACACAGAACACCAAAGACAAATTGAGTTAAGAAAGGAATTATTTGCTATTATTAAGGTTGGGTTATGGTAGTATTTATAAAATTGCCTGTGAGTCACAGGCAATAGAGATAAGATCCTTAGTTAAAAACATACATTCATGAATATAGAAAGTAAACTAAAAAATCTTAGGGTGAAATTGAGACAGAACTCTAAAGAAATTATGAATGATGTTTTAGTGAGACATGTTTCGAGAATTAGTTTAAAAGATAAATCCCCAAAAGAGATATGTGTTTTTTGTGCAAATAAAGATGATTTAACAAAAGAACATGTATTACCCAAATGGGTATTTGAAAATTGCACTAAAAAGTTCTTTGTAACTGATATAAATGGTAGCGAACAAACATATAATAAAACGACAATTCCAGTTTGCGCAGATTGTAACAATGATTTATTGAGTAGTGTTGAAAGCTATATAATTTCCATTTTTAATGATACTGATTTATCAAACTCATTTTTTAATAATGAGCAATTGCAAAACATAATTCGTTGGTTAGAAATAATAGAATATAAATTTCAATTGTTGGAGATTCGGAGAAGATTCATAAAATCAAAGTCGTCTCAATATTTAGAATATCTAAGAGATATTCCTGTATCTATTATGAGAGAGAGCATTGATTATTCTCCAAGTAAAGCGGTAACTGAAATTAGACTTGCGCAGAAAAGAGTAACACAAAAATCTAAAGCTAATAATCAAAATTCTTTAATTATATTTAAAACAAGAAATGAAAGTTTTCATTTCTTTCATCACTTAAATGATTTCATTTTTTTAGAACTTCCAAAGTTTGGTATAGCATTATTTTACTTCTATTCTCTAAAGTTTGAAAATGTCGAAGATGCTAAAAATAAAGCAAATGGAATTATAAAGACAGTTTACTAATAAAATGGCTCTCTCCGTGGTCTGTGGCACACAGAATACCAAAGATCGATTGAGTTAAGAAAGGAATTGTTTACCGCTAATCAGTTCTGATTAGGGCAGTATAAATAAAATGGTCTATGAGCCGCAGAGGCAAGCAATATACTTATCTCTATGACCCAAAGTGGAAGCCCTTATGAAAATGCAGTCGCTGAACGGGTCAATGGCATACTCAAGAATGAGCTTGGTTTAAATCAGACATTTCTTTCTTATAAAGATGCTGTAGGCCCAACACACAAAGCTATCGATACCTATAACAGATTAAGACCACATATGAGTTGCGGATATATGACTCCGGAAAACGCTCATAATTGCAAAGAGATACTTCAAAAAGCATGGAAGAATAAAAAATATGTAAAGGCTATTTAGGAATTACATCTCAGGTGTAAACTTATTTTAGTAATATTAATCAAACCTGTAAAGCCTATGCAGGAATAATATGTTAGATGTAAAGCTTTTTCTCTCACCGTGGTCTGTGGCACACAGAACAGCAAAGACCAATTGAGTTAAGAAAGGAATTGTTTGCCGCTAATCTGTTCGGATTACGGCAGGATAAATAAAATTGTCTGTGAGACACAGGCCATGGTGATAGTATGCATGACATACCCTAACACCATGCCTTAAACATACATTCTCCCTATAAATACCCTGTCATTACCCTAAAAATACCCTGCCAATAGTATGAAGTATGTATGGTTTAGGTATGACAATAGTATGAGTTAAGCATGACAATAGTATGAGTTAAGCATGGATATAGTATGAGTTAAGTATGAGGATAGTATGAACATAGTATGAAGGTAGTATGAGGATAGTATGAACATAGTATGAAGGTAGTATGACCATAGTATGGATATACCATGGAATAAGCATAGAACTACCATGCCTTAAGTATGAAATCAGTATGAACATAGTACCACCCAGGCATTAGGCCCTAAGACTTCCGCATTTAGCCCTTAAAGGCATCGGATTTAATAAAACTCAGTCGTAATACTCACACTGCTATTACGTCCTCTATCATCGCTGCAGGATATTTTTGAGATACCTTCCTTCGGTAAGAAAAAGACCTCTTCTTTGGGCGAAGCTTCTTTGTAAAACTTTCCGTTGATATACCAATACACTTTTAATACGTCGCTTGGTGTGATGCACTTCAATTGAATCTCAGTCGGCACTGCACGTTCAATTAAATATTCTTTGTTGTGTATCGGCATTACGATCTTCGGATTGTTATCTTCCATAATACGCACACACATGGGATTGTGTATGGGAGGCTTTTCGTAAGGGATATGCTGTGAGTCGTAGAAGTCAGCCAGAGCAGCAGATAGGTTGGGATACGTTCTGGTGATATAGCCGCCATCTGGTGTGCACGAAGTACAGTAACTGTATGCCAGATTTGCAGAGACAACATACTCTTTTAAATGCTCGCATTTTTGATTGGTTGATATTTTAGGCAGGTATTGATCGATCATACTTTCGGTACAGAATTCTCCCATCGGTAGTCCGCTGTAGGTACAGACTATCCGTAACTCCAACTCCTTCGGTTTAAAGAACCAGTGCTGCTGCGAGTTGTAATCAAGCGTGTTAAATAATTCGAAGAGTAGCGGCGTTGCAATATCAGCACCTGTTAATTCATGCACACCTGTGGCGTCAAAATTACCCAGCCAAACACCAATCGTATACTTTTGATTGTAGCCTACACACCATGCATCTTTTCGTCCGTACGAAGTGCCCGTCTTCCAGGCAATATGCGGCACGTGAAAACTGCTTTGCATGTTGTTTGGCAGATCCGGTCGGGTGATCTGTGTAAGTATTTCAGAGATCATATAAGCAGAAGATTCCGACAATACAGGAGTTGATAGGGAAGAGGAGTCTTGCTGCAGGATCGGATAGTTGTATAACAATCCTTTCTGCGCAAAGATGGTATATAGATGTGCCAGTTCTTCGAGTGTAACACCGCAACCGCCAAGCGATAGAGAAAGACCAAGATGTTTTTCGTCGCGCTTGATCTGTTTAAAGCCGCTTTTAACTAAGGTCTTTGTGACAGCAACCGGGGTTAGCTGTTCGATTGTTTTAACCGCTGGGATATTCAATGAATACGCCAACGATTTTTCAACCGATACCAAGCCATTAAAATGTTCATCGAAGTTTGTAGGCACGTATCCATCAAAGTTTGTGGGAATATCTTCGATCACCATTTTGGGAGTCAGAATTCCTTTGTCGAATGCCATTCCATAAATAAACGGCTTAAGCGTGCTGCCGGGAGAGCGGATGGAATTGACACCATCTACCTGTCCATCAAATGGCAGATCATTAAAATTCTGCGAACCGATATATGCTTCTGTTTTTTTTGTCTCGTTATTAAAAATGATCAATGCGCTGTTATGTATCGCAAGCTGTTTGATACGTGCCATGTAGTTCTCAAGTATGATCTGCGCACGTTCCTGCGTCGATAGTTTGATGTTGGTATTGATATCGGTAAGCAGCGGATATTTTTTATGAAGACGTATGCTAAGATGCTGCGCGCGTTTTGGCAGTGCTTTACGTTGGGCATATACCTGTTCTTTAATAGCATCCTGTATGCGGGAAGATTCAAACAGTTCTTCTTCGGCAAAACGCTTAAGCCACTTGTTGCGTTGCACCATCAATACATCCGGGTGTCTTTGTGGATTTAATGATACAGGCCTGTTGGGAATGATGGTTAGAGAGACGATCTGTGCCAGACTCAACTGCTCGGGCGACTTCTGAAAGTAGAGTAGTGATGCTGCTTTTACGCCTTCAATGTTCGATCCATAGGGCACAAAGTTGATGTACAATTCTAAGATCTCTTCTTTGCTGTATGTTAACTCCAGCTGCAGTGCTCTGAATATTTCTACAAATTTATTCAGATAGGTGCGTTCGCGTGGCTCTAACAATCGTACGACCTGCATCGTGATAGTTGATGCACCAGACGTTTTTTTATTTTTAAGAATGTTGTTGAATGCTGCGCGTGTAATTGCGATCAGATTAATACCCGGGTGATAATAAAAATATTTGTCTTCCTTATTGATGAAAGCTGTTTTTAGATCCGCATGAATTTCTTTCGTGCTTATTTTAAAACGCCATTTATCATCTTTGCTTAAAAATGCATGAATGATTTCTCCTTTATCTGCTGTAACAACGGTAGAATATGTGGGGATAGGAGGAGGTTTAAAAAAGAAATTGAGGATAAAAAATAAAACAACAAGGCTTGCACCGATCAGTGCAAGCCTTGTGAATACTTTTTTAAATGAAATGCGATTCAATGGTGTTGAAATTTAGTGGTCAGTTGTCAGTAAACAGTTGTCAGTAAATAGTAAACAGTGGGCCGACCACTAAGAGAGCATTGGTCAGACGACTGTGGTGAGTCCAGTGATTAGACCACTAACAACTGTTTACTGACAACTGACCACTGAGTTTACTTTGCCGTAACGGTTATCGTACCCGAGCCATTATACGAATGGTACTCGCCATTGTACATGGCATCTGCACTTACAGGTCCGAGTTTGAATCGGCCGGTACTTACCGCACGTACCATGTAATAATAATAGCGCACATCTCTGGTAGCAGTTACGAACATGTTGATACGGTCATCGCGAATATCAAAGTATTCCGGAGTAGCATTGTTTTTGATCCAGCTTACTTCAGAGTAATCATTCAAACGTGGATTTTCAATTTCAAAACCAGCAGGTAACATATCGGTCAATACAACATTTTCAATGCGGTCGTTGTCTTTTGCTTGAACTGCTATACGAACTACAACAAGATCATTCTGTTTGAAACTGTTGCTGTTGATCGCAGAACCATTACGATCGAAGAACTGTCTGCGTACAGTCATATAATTATCTTCTTCTTTAACCGTTCCGTTTTCACTGATGCCTTCAGCTTCCCACGAGTAATACAAAGTTCCGGTTCCTTTTGCTGCAATTGTAATGGCATTATTCGACTGGTTTTTAGTCGTCATATATACGCCTGACGTATAACTTCCGATACTTGCATTGTTACTCTTAATATCTGCAGTAACAGTACTCTCGGCATTCTTACGTGCGATCTTTCCTAAGGCAATTAATGCAAAGGCGTTTTCCTGCGTGTTCAGATATGTTTTACTTTTCAGTTGTTCACTTAGGTGTTTTGTTAACATTCCGATCTGTGCATTGTTCGGATCGTTTTCTACCATAACATCTAAGATGATTGCCATATCACGGATATAACTATAATAGCTGCCATCAAAACTATTTACAGATTTCTCTGTTGTAAACGATGGCGGTATCAATGTTCTGTAAGAACCCTGATCTCCGATACGCAAATACGTTGCGGCTAATAAGTATCGGCTATCTGTAGCCAGCATGCTTGTATTTGTTTTATAGAAGTTCATAACCGATAGATCCTGCTGGTTATACAAACTCATTACATACAACGAATAGAAAATTTCTTTCGCTGCAATAACACGGTTTTTGTATATGTTGCTTCCGTCGTAATAATAATAACTATACTGGCCTTTTTCTTTTACTTTACCTTTCAGGTAACTCATGGCTTTGTCGATCACAGATGCTTGTACATCGTAGCCCGCTTTTTTCGCTTCAATTAAGAAATGTGTGGCATAGGCAGTTCCCCACCAATTACCTTCATAATTGCCAGGCCAGTAGCTGAAGCTTCCGTTGTATGTCTGGAATGTATAAATGCGGTTGATACCTTCCTGTACCATTGTTTCCGGTGCTACTTTCGTATAATTCACCTGCTTCAATTCCTTCATCAGGTCACGTATATACAATTGCGGGAATACGCGCGATGTTGTTTGTTCGATACAGCCATGCGGATAGCCGATTAAATAACTCAGGTTCTCTGTGAAGCCTACCATCGGCGAACGGCTCACGACAATTTTAGTCGTAGTGCTTGAAGGAATAAAATCATTTTTCAAGGTAAAGGTTGCATTGTTGCCTCCTGTAACAGATCCGGATCCTGAAAGTTTGATCAATGAAGTGATCGGTCTTACTGTAATATCTATTTCTTCTGTGAATACTTCGTTGATGGCTTTGATCGTAGTTACGATCTGAGCCGTACCTACTTTCTGATCAGCAACCATTCTGAAGCTTACTTGTTTTTCAGAGTTCGCAGGTATTTCAATTTGCTGCGTCGCATTGCCATTCACCTTTACTGCACCTGTAGTTGTGATGGTAACGTTTGCACTGATTGGTTTTGGAGTGGTGTTACTCATAGTAACAGGCATGCTCAATGAATCACCAGGACTTAAGAAGCGTGGCAGGGCAGTAGATGTCACGATCGGATCAGCTACCTTCATGCTTTTTTCTGCAGAACCAAAGTGATTGTCTTTGTAAGCAACTGCCATTATGCGCAGATCACCGGAGAACTGAGGGATGTCGATCTCGTAACACGCTTCACCATTTGAATTGGTTTTTAAGATGCCACTCCAGAAGGTTACTAATTTAACTCGTTTGTTGGTAAGCGGATTGGCACGTTTGCTCAGGTTGTACCCATCACCACCGGATCTGCTTGATGTTGTGCTTAACTCAGCTAATAAACGCGCATACACATCGTATGAGTTTACTTCCAGCGAACGTTTGCGGTAGAAGAAACCATACGGATCCGGTGTTTTTGTATTTTTTAATTGAAGAATACCTTCATCGATAACAGCAATCGTCACCTGTATGTCAGACTCTGCTTTTGTTTTGATACAGATCTTTTGTTTTGTTCTCGATCTGCTTTTTTCAACAGCTATGATCTGTATCGGTAATTTGTTCTCGTCTTTATTTACAGTAATATTCTGGAAGCCGTGCGCAACTGTAAGCGGTATTTTCTGATCGGTGTTTGGTTTGATCAAGGTTGCAGATACATATACGTTTGGCAAATATTCATCTTTCAACGGAATGGTGTATGATGCCGAACGGTTGTTGGTTTCAAGAATTTTATATTCGTATACTTTGTTGCGTTCAATGGTAACGATCAATTTTCCTTCAAACGGAGTTTTGAATAAGATCTTGGCTTCCTGACCAACGTTGTATTCTTTTTTATCCAGTTCGATCGTAACCTTTCCTTCGGTGTTCACTTCAAACGAAGTAGAAGATGTATTGCCCCATCCATATGCATAGAAATAATTACTTACATATGATTTTGCATCGGGTGCATATAAACGTATTTCGTATTCTCCTGATTGAACGGGAATGAAGCTGTATGTTTGCCCCGGTTTGCTGATGGTAAGAGTTTTATTATCCATCACACGGATTTTTTTCTGCGATACATAACGGTAATCATCGTCGTATACTTTTTGCATAACCGTTTGCCATTCGTATTTAATTACTTCTACACGGCCGGTAGCAACTACAGCATCACCTTTTCTGTTTACAGCAATTAAAGGGATATTGAATGGTTGATTTGTACTTACATAGCTGTCTGTGTATTTAATGCCGTAAAATGTTTCCTGTGTATACACATCAAACTTATTTACCTGATGTACCGGACGGCCAGATTCATCAAAAACAGTTGAAAATACTTTGCCTTCAAGTACGCCACAATCTTTGTAGCTAGGAGAGAAGGTGAAATCCTGATTACCTTTTCCTTCAGCATCTGTCTTGCCTTCACGCACTTCATTTTTAAATTCATTGTAAGCAGAAGCATTGATCCCGAAGTCGAAACCAGGGAATTTGGGTGCTGAAAAATATTTACGTGATAAGGATAATTCTACTTCGTAGTTTCTGTTTGCTGCAGGAGGTCCAAATAAATTCAGCGCCTGTAAAGAAGTAGTAAGCTTATCGTTTAATGAAAACTCTGTTTTGTTTACGCTTGCATTCACTTTAATTC
>Ga0247817_10001574_pt1 | contig 11878 bp, 14 predicted proteins | sample UWRJL212509R1_FD_178010 | JGI IMG/M metagenome (GOLD analysis project Ga0247817, IMG submission 178010) | Plant litter microbial communities from Arlington Agricultural Research Station in Wisconsin, United States - UWRJ-L212-509R-1 | ecosystem: Environmental > Terrestrial > Plant litter >... | reverse complement strand
CCTCCTAAAAATCATCATCCCGGGATCCATGGGGAGTGGCTTCTCCGTCAAGAAATATGGGTGGTCCAGCACGCCCGCGGGGGGGCCGGAGGCCCCCCCGCGGGCGCTAATCCGCTTTCCCGGGACGATTTGCAACATTCGGTCCAGCAGGTCCACCAATTCAACAGAGGCGCACGATCGAGTTGCTCCTAGAGTTTCCTTGCTGAATGTCCTCCTGACTTTGGATCTAGCATAGGATTGAGCTACATTCTTGTGCAGCTCCACTGGCCACTCATCGGTAATGGGCGTCCCACAGAGGGCCCAAATCAATTCCATCTGGTGTGGATTGTTATCCACATCCCCCTTGAACAAAACACCGCCCAGGACAATCTCGGCAATGATGCACCCCAACGACCAAACATCGACGGCCTCATCGTAAAACTCTGCCCCCAAAAAGAGTTCTGGCGCTCGATAGTATTGTGTGGTGACGTGATTCGTGTATCGCATGTACTTGGCCGTGGGTAGGTGTTCGTGAGACATGCCAAAATCGGCCAGCTTGACGTGACCACTTGGGGCGGTGACCAACACATTCTCTGGCTTTAAATCGCGATGCATAATTCCATTTTGGTGGCAATACTGCACTCCTGTGCACAGCTGCTTGATGATGCACTTGATCTGCCGGTCGGACCACATTTTGCTATTGTACTCGGGGCTCAGCAGTTCATAGAGGTTGTAATCGGCAAACTCCATCACCATGCACACATCGCAGGCGGCAAATTGGTAGACGCCAATGATTTGAATAATATTCTGATGATCCTTGAGCTTGGTGACTGCATCAATCTCGCGCTTGGCCAGATATTCCCAATCATCAGAGGCATCCTTTTTGAATACCTTGACGGCCACCCTGTTTGTCTTGTCCACGCGATGGCGGCCCAAGACGACAGTGCCATAGGTGCCCTTGCCGTGGGCCTCGGCATTTCCGCCAGAATCTCGTTTGAGTTCGTAAATATTGGAAACGTGGGGCAAAGATTTTGTAAAATATTCACGTCTCTTTTTTTTTGTGGCGGTTGGGTCCGCCCCATGTTTCATGCTGGGAAATTTGCAAGTCACTCTGTGATAGCATTCTGCGGCACTCTCGAAGCCAAACATCACGCCGATATCCATTGGGGTGCCAATGATGCAATGCACTGCGGGGTGGAGCGGCAATTATTGCCCGGCCAAACAATGCGCATACAGCATCGACCGCGGAGCGGTCGGGACAGTCTGCGCGCATGCACTCGGCCGTGCAATAACCAGTGCCGGGACCATCTTCGCGAGGATAAGGCTCTCGACACCACTTGCACAGGTGAAGCAGAAGACGAGCGGGCGCAGCCCGCTCGTCTTCTGCAGCCAGACCCTTGAATAATTTCTTCATTGAGAGAGAGAGAGGGGTGTAATGGACTCTGACTATGAGCCCTTTTGCTTTGGATTATTTTATCGGAGAAAACGACCAAACAATCAACCACTCTTGTACATGGCCGAAGATGCATCCACTGCCATTCAGAGATTCCGAGAAAAGGCACGTGCATCACGCACACGAGCTGCCCAATATGAGTTTTCCCAAAAGGAAAATGCAGCAGAGGCCAAGCGATATCGCAGGGAGGGCAATGAACCAGTGGCTCTCTCTCATATGCGCATGTCAATTATCAATAGAGAGTCCTTGGTGGCCGAGCGGATGCGTTATGAAAACTTGTGTGGGATGATTACCACGATTGAGCATGCCAAGAGAAATCACTCGGCAGTGTTGGACATGTTTCGGTCCAACAAGACGGTGGAAGACATTTTGAGGGACACTCCCGATGCTGGTGTGGTGATTGAGCAGTTTAAGGAACAGTATGAGAGGGTGAAACGGGATGGAGATGAATTGGCACAGCCAATGGGCGGTAGTGGGAAGCGGGTGATTGAGGATGAGAGAGTCAGAGAGGAATTGGACCGTTTATTTGAAGAGCAGCTGCCGGCTCCGCCGGCAGCTGTTCAACCTCGGCCTGCCGCTCCGCAGGCGCAGCAGGCCGTTGCCCTATAGCATCATAAAAGTTCGTGCGCTTCAAAATCTCCTCGTATTCCATCTGCTTCTTTTTCTCACTCTCCATCGCTTGCTCATACTGCTCACACTTCATGTGTAGCACATCATGCGCAGTCTTGTAACACTCCAACTCAATCAGCGTCTCATCGAGTTTCTTCTTTACGCTCATGCAAATCTGTCTGCCCTCTGCCGCCTCGTTGGTCTTGTCGAGAATGATGCGCATGTTGAGTCTCTTGAGCTGCTGTTCATTATTGTAATGCATGCCCACTGCAACATGAGCGTCATCCAGCTTTTTTTGCAAGGCATTGACCTCCTCGGTGGAATGGAGCTTGGTGGCCTCAAACTGGAGTTGATCGATGCGGTTGGTGAGTTTTTCCAGTCGGCGGGCATATTCTATGTTGCGTGCCTTGAGACGAGAAGCATACACTTCGGTTTCATGACATCGCGAGCACCCAGAGTCCATCGCGGAGGAGCGATGGACTCTGGGTCTGGACACTACTACCCCATCATCATCAGACATTTTTTTTGTGGGACTCGGGGTGCGGCCTTCGGCCGCACCCCGAGTCCCACCCGCAGGCCGCACCCCGAGTCTCAGCCCCACATCATCTGGCACCTAGCTCCCACCATGTCCGGGTGCCGGATCATAATCACGGCAGACTTTTGTGCAGTCAGATATCCATCCACACCAATGGTCTTGGTAACTGAAATGCCCCGGCAGAAGAATGCAGAGTCTTGCCTGCAGCAAATGTTGTAATGCAGCACTGCATCATATTCGAGAGTGGGCAGAGAGAGGGTCATGATGGAAGTGGCTCCGGCTCTAGAGCCGGAGCCACTTCCATTCACCAACCCAGTGGGGACCAAGTTAAAGGGGATCACATACTGGTATTGCAGTGCCGGTGCCGGCTGCGCCGGCACCGGCACTGCTTGCCCCCCGATTCCCACCATGACAGTCAAGACCAACAACCAAAAAACAACAAGACCCAACATCCACGGCCTCACTGCAATGACTCTCCCCCGCTTTCCCATTTCTTCATCAATGAGATGATGATGGTCATCAGTACCACCACCATTTTCATCATCGCCATCATCATCTGGTATGAGTCTCGTGTATGGGGTCCGGGGCTGCGGCGCAGCCGCAGCCCCGGACCCTCCCAGTTTGGGCAAGGGGGAAGAGGCGGCGGCGGCTCCGCCGCCGCCCATTGATTTCCTCTGTGGTCCAAACATGTTTGGTTTTCTCGATGCGGCAAATCCTTTTTTTTGATGTTGTGTCGAGGATGTCATGCTGCCAGATAGGGATAGCCTAACTTCATTGCTCATTTAATAGAACCCCTATATATTTGGGTTATTTGTGAATCCCTGCCTCGCGGTTGCGAGGCAGGGACTCACAGATGTACTTTTGGGCCGATAAAACATACACTCCGCTCATCTTTGTGCTCATCATTTGGGCCTCTTGGATTGTTCCCATTGTCATTGGCATCGTGTCATGGGGTCGTCGTGATAGGAGTGGAAATTGGGGCAAAGAATGGACCATGGTGGCATTTGGCAGCTTTCTTTTCATCACTCAGGGGGTGATTTACATTTTCCAATTCATCACTGGCACACTGCGGACGGATCCTTTTCGTCCATGGGTCGTCTATTATGCCGTTCCATCAGACCCCATCTATTATGTTTCGGCCATGGTGACCTTTGTGATTGAATTCACCTGTGTGTGGAACATTGTCTTTTCGTGGACCTATTGGACGGGCATTTTCATTTTGGCGCTGGTGCCTCCGTTGGGAGTCTACATTTTTGAGTTTAACACACCAGTGGAGATTGTAATCTCTGGAGCGAGCGGCGTTTTGGTTACCACCCTTTTTATTATAGCGCTTCGGTTGTATATGATTTATGAGTTGCCCATGTGGCTAAACTGCCCACCATGGACTTGGTTGGGGTGCGTGGACACGTGGATCATGGACGAAAAAGGGCACGAAGAAGCAAAGATGATCAAGGAGATGCTTGCCGACCCGCCTCGCGGGTCGGGTGCTTCTCCCGAGGCACGGTTGCAGCAACAGTCACGCTGGTTGTCATCTCAGTGTTGATGGCGCTGTGCCAAATTTACAGTGATACCCGACCTGGACCCGAGGATTTGGGGTTTAACATTTTGTTCCCCGCGGCATTCCATTTGAGCTGGAGGACTGAAACATTTTTTGCCACCATGGCAGACATTTGGTTGGTAGGGTCCTATGTGCTCTTTTATGGATTGATTGTTCCATTCTTGTCCATTGATAAGAAGCGGCTAGCAACTCGATACACGTGGTGTTTGTGTTTTATTTTCTTTATGCGATGCCTCACACTGCTGGCCACGCGATACCCACAAATACCAGGAGGACTCAATGGACTCTACAATCCCGATGTGAATGCATTTGTGGGTGCCTTGTTGATTGTTGTTGGTGCGAGGGCCACACAGACTGACTACATGTTTTCGGGACACACGGCAAATTGGATTCTGTTGAGCATGTTCTTTTGGCATTACCGCAAGGCAGGTGGTGGCTACTCGCTGATGAGTGTGTTGTTTTGGGCCTACAATCTCACTGGAGTGTTTTTGTTGTTGGCCGTTAGGACGCATTACACGGCTGATGTGTTGGTGGGTGGATTTATGGCCGGGTTGGTTTTCAATGGGTATCATTTGGCGGGAGGGTGTTCGGAGAGTGAGGAAATGTATGTGAGGAGAGGGGTGGAGTGGGTGGAGAGTCTGTGACGGGCGGAGCCCGTCACAGGCTCTCCCCACACCCGAGTTTTAGCAATTCTTCAGACATTTTGGAGGGGCTGCGCCCCTCCAAAATGTCTTCTACCCACTACGAGTCCCTCCTCCAGCTCCTCTCCCTGGCCACGGCCGCCTCCGACGGCACCAAGTTCCGCTTTTCCTTCCTCCTTGAAGAATACAAATCTCATCCTGCCGTCTTGGAACTCCTTGAAAAATGTCCACCCCCACTGGGCATCAACAGATTGATGGTCCTCTTTAACGAACTCGAACGCGACAAGGCCGCCATCAAGAATGCCGAAGAGCGCCGCAAGACTGCCGTGTTGGAAGAGCGGCTCTCCGTCATGACGGCAGCCATGGATAAGTTTGCCACCCCCATGGACGAGTTGATTAAGCAGCGCAACTTTTATGAGCAAGAATGCCAAGCCATGGCTCGCCGGCTGCGTGACATGGAAGAAGAGCTGCGACGGCGAGACACACAGGCACAACACCAAGTGGAGCTGATTGCCAAGACCATGCGCGATCGATATGACGAGAAAAAAAGTGCTGCCACTACACGAATTACAGAGGCACATGGAAAATTGATGGATGCATTTTACAAGATTTTCGATGGGATCCCCATGGGAGACCGAAATCCTCAGTTGTGGGCCCTGCGAGATGCATGGAACAATTATGCCGATGATGTGCGACTAGCAAATGAATTATTGTGAAAAGTGCCCTTTTGGCTGCTCCAAAAGACCAATCTCTTTCCTGCTCTCCCATATCATCTCACCGACCATTCTCCGAATGTCTCTGCTCGCAGGCTGGGGTCCGCCGGAGGCGGACCCCAGCCTGCGAGCACACATGGTCCAAGTCAAGCACTCTGCCTTGGCGCGCGCTTGGCAATCATTCACCAACTGCTTGGCTCTCCCCACAGTTATTTCGAACCATCCATGATTACCCTTCGACTTGATATACCTAATGAGAATACAACACGCATCATAGATGCCATTCGCATTTCTTTTTGGTTCTCCCACGAGGTACTGCCTCAACCAATCACCAATCTCGTCGGTAAATACCTTGTGGCTAAATCCTTCGCCCGTGTAGAATGCTCGACACAACCAAGTGAAATCACCAGTATAACCATACATTTGCTGCATGCATTCCACCCATCCTTGCTCTGCCGCAATGCGAGCATACATGATGGAGAATTCACGGTCGAGTTCATAATCCGGGTTTGCCAATGCGGCTGCAGCCGAGGGTTCTGTGTGTGCCAACTCCACGAGCTTGTTAATATCTTCTTCCTCTATGGTTATTCCATGGTAAAGCTTGCGACCTATGGATTGTACCACCGCTCTTGGATATCCATATCGAGCAGCCCCTTCAATCTGCTCCATCGACATCTCTGGGTTCCAGGAAAGTGCAATATAGTGGAGCATGCCGCGCTCATAATTGTTTCTAGCATTTGGTATCTGTGCAAATAGAGCATCGGATCCATGGTACCACATTCTGGATGTTCTCTCTGCGAGAATACCCTCCAAGTTTGCGGCTGCAATGAATTCCAACATGCGCTTGGCATCTGGGTGATTGCTCTCACACATGAGTGAGTGTGCCTTCCAAAAGTGGCGGTCTTTTTGATTTTCGCCGAGCAAGTAGTCGCGCCAAAGGTATGGGTAACGAGTGGGTGGTATGTGGCCCCACCAGGTGGGCTGGTCAATCAGCACCGGCTGCGCCGGTGCTGATTGACAAACCCCACTAGGATCCATTTAATTTTTTTTCATGGGAGATAAGGGTCTCACTAATGCTGCCGCCGCCCCCGGCGGCGGCGGCATTAGCTCCAAGTACGTCCTCTTTCCCATTCAGCACGCCGACGTCTGGGCCATGTACAAGAAGCAAATGGCATGCTTCTGGACAGTGGCCGAAGTGGACCTGGGTGCTGACCTGTCCCATTGGGAGAAACTCACCGACACGGAGCGTCATTTCATCTCTCATGTGTTGGCATTCTTTGCTGCCTCGGATGGGATTGTGAATGAAAACTTGGTGGTCCATTTCATGACCAAGATTGACATCCCGGCTGTCAAGTGCTTCTATGGGTTCCAAATTGCCATGGAGAATATCCACTCGGAAATGTACTCGTTGTTGATTGACACATATATTCGCGACAATGCGGAAAAGGACCGACTCTTTAACGCCATTGAAACCATGCCGTGTGTGGGGGAAAAGGCCAAGTGGGCTCTGCGGTGGATCTCTCGCGAGGATGCCCCTCTGGCCGAGCGCTTGGTGGCGTTTGCCGCCGTGGAGGGCATCTTCTTCTCGGGATCATTCTGCGCCATTTTCTGGTTGAAAAAGAGAAACATGATGCCTGGGCTCTGCTTTAGCAATGAGCTCATCTCCCGCGATGAGGGCCTCCACTGCGATTTTGCATGCCTATTGATCAACACCCTCTACGATGGCCAGGTATCCCAAGAGACCATTACCAGCATCATCAAGGAGGCGGTGGAGATTGAACGTCAGTTCATCACAGTGGCGCTCTCTGTGGCTCTGATTGGCATGAATGCCGCTCTGATGAGCGACTACATTGAATGTTGCGCTGACCGTCTTTTGGTGGCGCTCGGATGCCCCAAGGTGTACTACAAGCAGAATCCCTTTACTTGGATGGAGCTGATTAGCTTGACGGGCAAGACCAACTTTTTCGAAAAGAGAGTGAGCGAATATGCCAGAGCGGGTGTGTCCTCGTCGTCGGAATCGCTGCCCAATAGCTTAAAGGCCAGTGGCGTCCATGTGTTTTCGTTGGAGGAAGACTTTTAATCTAAAAAAATGAAAAAGAGTGGTCCTCGTATCATTGATGGGTGTGATGTTTCTTTTCTCATCTCCAAAGATGAGCGGCTCTGGTTGGATGTCCTCGATTATCCACACGATCCAAGAAACATCGACAAGGCCTCTCGTTCTCGCCACCCAGATGCAGTCTGGTACACATCCATTGGCGGGAAAATAACAAAGGAGCACATTGCAGAAAAGGGCGCTCTTGCATTTTGGTTGATGTATGGGATTCATGGTCCATTTAAGGCCGAAAATGAAGACATTCGCACGCAGCTTGACGCATATCATCATTTTAGCTTTGATTTGGACCGAGCAGTCAAGCAAGCTGTCGAGCACAATAAGAGATGGGCTTATTATGCACTCTATATGCATGTGAATAATTCAGGGCTGGACCCAAACGAATGTTTGTGGCAGGCAGCAAGAAGAGGTCACAACACAGCGATGCAAATGTTGGCCATGGAATATCCATTATCATCCAACATACGATGGTATTGGATGTGCAAATTTATCAAAGCGACTGGCTATGCGAGAGATATGCATGGTGATTTGCTAAAGACAATGGTCCACGAGCTCAATGTGGACATTCAATTTCTAATTTGTGACACCATCTTTAACATGATCAACTATGATGTGTATTTCGATGCACATACGGTTAAGCTTCAACTCCTCCATGATTGGTACACTACTTGGATGTCCAGAGTGCGAACATCCATCACTGCCTTTATCATGGTTGCCAAGCGGTGTGGGATGGTCAAAGATATGAGGAGAGCGATTGCGCAGGAAATGTGGGCTGCGAGAAAGAGCCCATCGTGGGGTTACCTGACATTTCCTCCTGGAGTGGCGCTGCCTGGTGGTACAAAGAAAAAGAGAGTAAAGACGAATTGAATATTTTTTTTAACAAAACAACACAGGGTTTCATTATGCAAGCTCCCATCCCCACTCTCACCAGCATCACATTCCAGACCAGCGACAAGCAAGCCAAGCCCGTCGCCACATACTTGCAGCGCACACTCTCCGAGTCATTCACCAAGACGGAAGAGTACGAAAAGACCAACTGCGGCAAGATCATCACCACCTCTTCGTCTGGTGATGCATTGGTGCAGTATGCCCGCTTCTCCAATGGGCTGATTGGGTGCCTTTATGAGGCATACAACTCGCATCACAATGTGGTGTTGAAGCCGGACCAGTTTTGGATTGCCATCATGACCCAGTTCTCGCTCTATGTGAATGGCAATGGCGAAGAGCTGCGCTCCAAGTTTGTCTCCCATGAGGGACAAAAAGAGCTGACCGTCTACGCGGGTGGCTGCCTGGAATCGGCCGACTATGTGTCCATCATTGAAAGTATGACCCACCTGATTCGCGAGAACCTCAAGGACGAGAGCGTGCGCAATTGGGTCATTCCCACTTTTACCACCACCACGCCCACGGACCAGATGGTTGCATCGGTGGTGCTGATGGCAGCCATGCAAAAGTATTTCAAGTATGGCTGCAGCCTCATGTGCGGTATTCCCAGTGTGACTCTGCTGGGCACTCCCGAGGACTGGGCCGCTCTGGCTGCCAAGGTCAACCGGCTGGTGGAGTTTGACAACAAAAAGGGAGAGATGATGCAATGGCACGCACTGCTGGCGCCCATTTGCGAAGAACTCGTCGCGGCCTCATCTGGCAAGCACAATCCAGACTTTTGGGCCAAGGTCTGCCACCACAGCGGCGGTGGGAGTGGACCCTCGTACATTAGTGGGTGGGTCACTGCCTTTACGTGTTTTGACACGGACGGCAAGTGGATGGGAGGCACCGGCCCCGCCGGTGCCTACCCCAAACTCGACACGAGCTTTGTCACCTCGGGTCTCGTCACGGTTCCATTCAAGGTGGATGACAATGGAACCGTCCACGAGACCATGTTCATCGCAGGGAGCCACTGCGTGGAGATTGTGCCGGGAGAGGCCAAGGACACGCTGACACCACGGGCCGACTGGGTGCTGGCCTTGGTGAAAAAGGAAAAGAAGGGAGGAGACGCAAAGCGATCAAAGAAATGAAAAGAGAAGCAGAGAGTCACCTCCCGGCTGCGCCGGGAGGTGACTCTCCACCATACCCAGACTGTCTGCCAATTTTCAATCCAAGGCCACCAGCTCATGTAGTGGCAGCCAACAATATGAATCTCATTATCCGAGAAATCCAGAGGCAAATGCGCGCTCTCGACCATCTCCCGACAGGGACTCCCATTGAGATTTTCATTGGTGCTGCCATCAACACTGAGAAAATGGTGGAAACTGCCATGAAGGCAGCCATTGTGGGCAGCAGGGATAAGTATGAGACCACCAAATTGGTGCGTGTCCACATCAAGGGAGATTGGGGCCCGCCCGAGTGGGTATACAAGGTTAGAAAAAAATAAAAATGCAAGAGTGGCGTGGCAAGTTCAGGTATGGAAACGAAATAGCATACACCCATGGGTACAATGTGTTTCTGGATCCAGTCACACACAAGAACTCGGTCGGTCTCAAATTCAACACAAACTTGATGGAGCGGGTAATCCCCAGAAAGTATGCCACCCCCCGTGGGTTTGCATTGAATGAGCCCATGCAGCTCTACAATTCAATAGTTGGCTTTTGGATCGACTCGGACAGGTTTGAAGTCTACACCGACACCTTGGCCAGGACCGAAGGTGTGGTTTACCTGAAATACGAGGCTATCGAAGCGCTTGTGGTGGTGTCGGTACCTCATAGAATGATTGGGTGTCGAATCTCATCGCACGCCAATGTTCCATTTACAGCAAAGCAGATTGTAAATGACACCATTCAGCCACCCGGGTTTTTCCCTCGGGTGCCACATGAAGTCTACATGCGATATTACCAGTTGGCCTTGGACCGTCTCAACACGTGGACCATGTTGGCTGCTAGGCTGGGCATTCACAAGGATATGCGGAGAATGATTGCTGAATTTATTTGGGACGATGGTCTAATCACTGCCGCCAGAGGCGGCAGCGAAGATGATTAGCCTTTCCAATTCGCGCACGTACTCTTCATAAACAGCATCCACTTCTCGTTTCTTCCCGTCATCAGCATCCACCAATCTTATCGCTTTGCCCACGTGGGCGGTAATCTTGGATGGGTTGGGCCAAAAACTGCCTCGCCATCCAAAATTGAAAATGGGCCACGGGTAGTAATACTTGGAGAGCATCAGCTTTTGGAACCAGGGCCACACGTGATAGGTAGTGTACAACCGTTCCACGCCCGTATTGTAAATGGGCACAATCACAATATCCTTATAGTTGCTTGACGATAGCGCGCACTTGATGAATCCCTTTCTCGGGCCGCACTCCCCGGGAATCCCGCGAATTACCTTCATGGGGTCCCCAATATAGAGGGCACCCCGCATCCCTTCGGGGACAATTGCAATGGATTTTCCGGCATCCAGCTGGTTGGCGATATTGGTGGAGCTGCCCGGCATGGCACCAGACATGTAGGCAAACTCGCGGGAAATGGGGATCCAAAACAAGAGAGAAGTGGCGATCGTGGTGACTCCTCGGAAGAGTGGGTTAAATGTGTAGCACATGGAGACAGTCTCCGCATAGATGCCGTGTGGAGAGATTGCGTAAATTGTTTGCCGAGTTTCGTGTGGCATCGGCGCAGCACCTGCCACACGAAACTCGAACCACTCCCTACGCACCTTGTCCCACAGAGCAGCATAGCGGAATGATTCACATGGGGGAGGGCTCCAAAGGAAATACAGCACAATCAATACACCATTGGGAGCATAGGAGAGCAGTGTGATGAATCCCGATGGGAGATAGGGAATGTAATTGAGGAGCGTCACCAGAGTGGTGGTAATGGGGATTCCGATGATGAGGGAGATCAACCAGAGAATCCCATTGGTGATGGACCACAGGAGGAACACATCGAGGATAATGAGGAGAGTGTACCACATTTTTTAAAAAGGGTCGCTCCGCGACCCTTTTTAAAATAACAAAAAATGCCACTGGGGTTACCCATTCGGTTTGTCCCACCGAGACACCCTAAGCTAGGTCCCTTGGTGGAACAATATCCGATACCAGAAAATCATTTGGCTGCTCCACCGCCACATCCTGGGATTTTTCAATTGTTAGGGCAGGGTATCAGAGAGACACTATTCGAGTTTATTGTCTCGGCTATATTCGCAGGTACGCTACGGCTCATCTGGATCGCTCATACATGGTCCAAGGACAATGGTGGTGATGGGTTTGTTGTTATTGATATTTTTTTCTGCATTTATTGATGTGTTTTGCCCATCATCGCCTGTTCGAATGCAATGTGTAAAATAAACAA
>Ga0247817_10001570_pt1 | contig 11890 bp, 10 predicted proteins | sample UWRJL212509R1_FD_178010 | JGI IMG/M metagenome (GOLD analysis project Ga0247817, IMG submission 178010) | Plant litter microbial communities from Arlington Agricultural Research Station in Wisconsin, United States - UWRJ-L212-509R-1 | ecosystem: Environmental > Terrestrial > Plant litter >... | reverse complement strand
ACTTTTTGCATTATAAAAATTGCAGCTTATTTAAGCCGAATAGAAAAGAATTAAAAGAAGGCATTAAAACAGATGCCAACTTAAATAACAGTAAAGAACTTGAAGCAACTGTAGATTCTCTGATGAATATATTGGGTTGTGAAAGTGTATTAATTACTCTTTCTGAAAAAGGTGTTTACTGGACCAACAAACAAGATCACTTGCATATACCTGCTCATCATAGAGAAATAGCAGATGTATCGGGTGCGGGCGACACAGTTATAAGTGTTGCTGCATTATGTGCTGCAGCCCACACTGAACCGGCAATACTAGCAGCCCTATCAAACCTTTCAGGCGGATTGGTTTGCGAACAGGTTGGTGTTGTACCTATTGATAAAAAACTACTTCAACAAGAAGCGGAGAAGCTCAACATTATTAAATAATTAGACCCTAACATAAAAAACAAAAGGTCTTGCTTTGCAGCGAGACCTTTTGTTTTTATAAACGGATAACTAATTAACTACTTTACTTTAAAAAAAATCTCTAACGAACTCTCCAAGAATCCAAAACCCTTGAAGAGTTTCGAATACGAAACGATAATTATTAATATAGCACACTAATATACAATCGATCCTTACCGCCGTTAATTACTACTATGTAATATCCCGGCGAAACCAATCCATTCGACCCATAACCGTTCCATTCATAGGGCAACGATACGCGTTTTATCTCTTTACCATTTTTATCATAAATTACTCCTGAGCCAGTACCTGGAATTAAATAAGTATCCATGTCGCCATCATTATTGGGAGTCATAAACACTTCCTTGCAATCCATAGCAGGCATTTTTATTGTGTTTGGATAATCCAGAATACAGCTTGGTGAAAACTTTATTTGAAGTCCATAAGAACTATCAATCAAACCTGTGATATAGTTTGATGAATAGGTCTCAATACTTCCTTGAGACATACCACGCAATTGATATGTAGTTGTTGAAGGAACATATCCATGTACAACGATCTTCATTGTACCATTACTGCTGCAATCTGCTTTAGCAGTTGTAGTTGTTACGGCCGAAGCCAGGGGACATGCATTAAATTGTACTACAATTGAATCTGTTTCTAACGTTAAACCTTGAATAGATGGATGCTTAATTTCAGCATAGATATATCGAATGGGGCCTGTAGGATTCAATTCTAAACTATCATTTCCTACAGTGCCTAACGAAGAGCCATTTTCTAAAAACTTATAACTTACATTTGACATTGAATGATCAATGCCTGTAGTTGCGTAAACCGTTTCGCCCAAATATGCTTTTATCGAATCCAGTTTGAATATTTTCATTGGAGAAACATCAAAGATTGAATCGAAGCCTGCAATCGTAGTATAAGGTAACAGATCTTCGAAGGAAAGGTAATTATTATATAACTTGACTTCTGTTAATCCATTCATTGCAGACAGATCCGGACCTTCTGTTAAAAAGTTATTATTCAGTGCGAGAATACTCATTTGTGTATTCGCTGACAGATCAGGACTCTTTGTTAATTTATTTTCACTGGCATTCAATCGAGTCAGCTTTGTAAGTTTTTTGAACGAAGGTAAATCTGTGAGCTGATTGTTCCAGCAGATCAATTCTTCTAAGTTTGTATTGAAAGACAAATCAGGTAGTTGTGTCAATTGATTTTGACCGACATCTAATTTCAACAACGAAGGAACAACTGATAAGTCCTGTAATTTTGTGAGCTTATTTTTTGAAATAATAATCTCCTCCATGATCGGATTATTCCCAAACTTAGGCATTTGGGTCAATTGATTTTCATATAACAAAACAGTCTTCAAATTAACCAGTCCTGTAAAATCGGGCATTGAGGTTAATTTATTATTAAATATATGTAATGTCTGTAATGTAGTAATGGGTAGTAATGACGGCATCGACACAATCTCATTATTTGATGCAATAATTCTTTTCACCTGTGTGAAATGTTGTATCCCTTCTAAATTTGTAATACCATAGCCTGAACATGTAATAGTACTTGTAATAAGCTCCGCCTGACTTATAATTAATTCATCTGAATTATTAAGTGTTTGGGGGAATTTATCTCTTATATACTGTAAAAATCCAGCGTCTGGTATGATTGCCGTTTGACAATATCCTGCAACAGAAATAAAAACAAATACAATATGTAAAAAGATCTTTTTCATTTATTGTACAATAGTAACCGAGCCTTTTTTAACCGTTCCATCTGCATATTTAATTACAAAGATATAATAACCCGGCATTATTTGATTATTAAATCCAACTCCCGTCCACTCGTTTGCACTATTTGCGTCTACATTCATTTTATAATGCAATACTCCGCCTTTGTTATAAAGTTCCAGTTGCCCTTCAGATTTATAAGATTCAATGGACCATTTTTCACCAATAAACGGATTGAATGAATAATCTATCGGACAATCTTTTTCAACTATTTGAATGTTTGAATATATTTTTTCACAACTTTTAGAATCTGTGATGTGAATTTGATATATACCTGCTGTTAATGTGCCGTTAACAACAGATTCTTTATGCGAATTATGAATGGCAACGGCATAAGGTTTTGTTCCACCTTGTATGTTATATACAAATACGTTTCCGGAAGATTCATGTAAACATGCAGCAGAAGTTTTTATATCTGCTTTAATAACAACATCCGTGCAAACATTTTTAGCAACCTCAGTCTTACTTGACGTTTTCTCATACTGACTAGTCTCTACCTTTTGAATTGGGATGATAACATCTGTTGGATTTTTTTCTACGTTTGTTTCAACAGGTATAACATTTAATTTATGCTGTTCCTCAATCAACTGAACATCTTGTTTACGCAGATGGGTTGGCTCAGGAGTTTGTTCCAGTTGGTTTTGTGAAGATCTGTTATCTTTTGCCTTATTGATTTCAATGGAATTTAATGAAGAGGTACCTGTACTTGTTTCGACTACTTTAACTTCATCTTTGGATTTAGCCTGATCATTCGTATAAACAAACAATGCAATAGCAGTGCCTACAGCAGCTGCCAGTACAAATGCAGAATATATATACTTGCTATACGATGATTGATGAGTAGCTTTAAAATGTTCTTGTTGAAAAATATCTTTAACCGATAACAAGCGATTCTCAAGTACCAGATCATTAGCTAATTTATGTTTATCAACCTGCGCTGAAAGTGTTCGATTTGTTGAAAGTTCTTTTTCAAACGCTGTACGTTCTGAAGAAGACATTTCGCCATTCAAATAAGCTTCAATCCGGTCATATGTTAAATCGTCAAAGCTCATTTATTTCTTAATTGATTTATTAAAGAAGGGTTTTCTTCTATCTCTTTTAATAATTTCTCTTTGCAGCGTTTCAACTGCATTTTAACAGCTGCTACAGAATTGAATTCCATTCTTACCATGATATCTTCCAACAGTAAACTTGTATAAGTAGTGTATGTCATCAGTTCAATACACTTCTCCCCTATTGGTGAAAACAATTTTCGAATAATATTTCCATCGGGGTTTGAAATCGCTTCATCTGGGCTTTCTACCTCAATCAGGTAATCAAAGTTTTCTACTTCTTCTACAAATTTAATTTTACTATTCTTTTTCGCTTTATTCATCCATTTGTATAAACAAACCTTATACAAATAGCCATATGCTTTATATTTTTCATTGAATGTATCACCCATTATCTGCCTATACAACAGCAATAATGCATCCTGAAAAATATCCGCTGCATCTTCTTTGTTACCGGAATTCCGGACAATATAATATTCTATAAGAGGGTATACCTTTTTATATAAAACAGGTATCACTTCTCGGTCCTTTCCCGACTTAATCAGGGAGATTATATCCTCTTCCTTAATACTCACTCCTACTAAATATACATTCCCGTATTAAATAAGTAACGAAATTTAAATAAATTAATATATTTTTGATTTACTGTACTCTTATTCATGAATTTGATTCGCCTAGCCAGTATTGGATTGTTCGGTATTTGTCTTTCTCTGCCAAGTTTTGGTCAGCAGAGTACTGCCGTGTATCCCGATATTTTCGGTGCGTACTTCAATAACATGCCTTTGATCTCTCCTGCCTACATTCCCGCTGACGTGAAAATGAATTTGAGCCTTTCTTATAAAACACGCACAGGCGCATTAAATAAAATTTCAACATTAAACTTCGCTTTTACCAGAGTTCTTAATGTGAACAAGCCCAACAACCACATGATCCGTTTGTATTTCTATAACGAAAAAGATGGGCCTTATATCCATAAACCAAGAGCATATGCAAACTATGCGTATAAAATAAAGTTGACTGAAGACACATACGTTTCAACGGGCATTGCGTTGGGTTTTGCTCAGACTGGTTTTACAGCACCTTCATCAACAGCTAATGGAAATTCCATTTCTCCGGATGGTTCACTTGGTCTGACTTTTTCACACAAAAAGTTAGATGCCGGATTTGCAGCATGCCAGATCTTCAATTCTGTTGTAAACCCTGTTGTTGCGCCGATCACATACACGAGATATTATAATTCATACATCAATTATACCTTTAAGCTTTCACCATTTGTAAATCTGAAATCCGGTTTTTTATGGCGCGCATTACCTTCCTATCAAGATGATATATGCCTGTTTGGAATGCTTGAATACGAAGAATTAGTAAGTTTTGGAGGCTGTTATAATTATGAAAAAAGTTTAAGTTTTGTTGTGTCTACAAACTTAAGAATAGGCAAAGAATCAGTATTTATTTCCTTGGTATACAATACACCCTTTTTTACAAAATTACCTGCATGGACAGACTCCGTAGAGATGAATGGAGCTTATAATTTCTATTGAGAACATGTTGAATTATTCAAAGTGTTGAATAATTTTCATGTCAAATGAATAAAGGTATTTTTTTCTACACATTTAGTTATATTTTAAATAAACAAAATCCTATTTACGATTTTTGACGTATATTTATAAACCATGAAAACCTTTCGTGGGGTTATAATTTATTTTCAATAAAATATCGTTTACATGCTAAAAAAATGTACTCAATTTGCCTTAGGATTGATTTTGTCATTCAATTTCTTTCAATCCTACGCCCAATCCTTTAGTCAATATATTGTTGTTGATCAGTTTGGATATACCACACAGGCAAATAAAGTTGCCATAATACGTGATCCCCAAACAGGTTATGATGAAACATCTTCTTTTACACCAGGTGCAACGTATGCATTGATCGATGCCGCATCCGGACAAACTGTTTTCTCAGGCAGCCCGGTTGCATGGAAATCCGGAACTACAGATGTTTCTTCCGGAGATAAGGTTTGGTGGTTTGATTTTACTTCGATAGAAACTCCCGGAAGATATTATGTAAAAGATAATTCAAAAACGGAGCGTTCCGCTGAATTTATCATAGCAGACAATGTATATAAAGATGTACTTAAAGCAGCCATGCGTATGTTGTATTATCAACGTTCGAGCTTTGAAAAAAAATCACCTTACGCAGGTGTGGGCTGGACCGATGCAGCAAGTCACCTGGGTGCGGGACAAGATAATGCTGCACGACTATTTAATCAAAAGAATGATGCAACTACAGCAAAAGATTTACACGGCGGTTGGTATGATGCAGGCGATTTAAATAAATATACAGCATGGACTGCAAACTATGTAATTACATTGCTAACTGCTTATCAGGAAAATCCATCGGCCTTTACAGATGATTACAATATTCCTGAATCCGGAAATGACGTACCTGATATTTTAGATGAAGTTAAATGGGGAATAGATCATTTACTTCGTATGCAACAGAATGACGGCTCTTGCCTATCTGTATTGGGTTCTGCAAGTAATAATGTAAATCTGGCCCCATCCACAGCAACCGGAGCAAGTTTCTATGGACCTGCAACTACTAACGCAACATTAAAATGTGCAGAAGCATTTGCTTTTGCTTCAAAGGTATATAAAAACTATAGCACTACTCTTTACGGAACATATGCTGCAAACCTTCAGACTAAGGCCATTGCAGCCTGGACATGGGCTGATGCCAATCCTAGTGTTATTTTCCACAACAATTCTAAGAACAACGGATCAGAAGGACTAGCTGCAGGCGATCAGGAACACCGGGATGATGACGAAGGTTTAGGAAGAAAAACATCTAAGCTAGGAGCTGCACTTTATCTATATGATTTAACAGGAGAATCAACATATCTGAATTATTTTGAAACCAATTATGTAGATATGCCTTTGGTAGCTTGGTATGGCGGAATGAGTCAGTATTTTTTAGAATCTCAGAGCTTACAAATGTACTACTTGTCATTACCAGGCATTAAAACCAGCGTTGCTAATAATATTCGTACGTTTACACGTTCTGGAATTAATAATGCGAATGATTTTGCTCATGCACTTAAAAATGAACAAGACCCATACAGATCTTTTATAAAAGCCTATAACTGGGGATCGAACCAATACAAATCGAATTATGGAAATTTATTCTGGGAATTGAATCAATATAAAATTGACAATGCTAGTAATAATGAATTGTATTTAAAAGCATCTGAAGAGTATCTACATTACATTCATGGCGTAAATCCATTGGGTTTGGTTTATTTAACCAACATGAGCAGCTACGGTGCTGAAAACAGCGCAAATGAAATGTATCATACCTGGTTTGCCGACGGCAGTGCGAAATGGGACCGCGTAGGTACTTCAACCTATGGACCGCCGCCAGGCTTCATCACAGGTGGTGCAAATAACAGTTATGATTGGGATGATTGCTGTAAATTCAACACATGTACAAACTTATGTAACTCAATATCCATAAATCCTCCAAAAGGACAACCGCAACAAAAATCATATAAAGACTTCAATACAAGCTGGCCAATAAATTCATGGCAAGTGACTGAAACAAGTCTGGGATATCAAACGGCTTATATACGTTTACTATCAAAGTTTACTGCAACTACGGGTACTGAGATCCCTACAAGTATTTTGAAATCTGCTAATACATTAAATGTTTCCTTCAAGCCCAATCCAACAACCGATCTTTTAACCATTGAGATCCCCGGATCAATTGGATCAGATATGATGAACATAGAATTATATAATATGCTCGGTAATAAAGTGCTTTCAAAAAATATACAGAACAACTCTAGCATTTCATTAGGCAATCTTAGCGAAGGTGTATATGTATTGAAAGTTAGTCAGGATGGGTTGATCTTTACAGACCGTATTGTAAAAATGAAATAATTTAAAAAATATACTCAATAAAAAACGTCGTCGAGGTTTAAAACCTCGACGACGTTTGCCTTTAAGCCATTAGGCAAACATTAAATCTTTCGGCAGCGGATAAGCAACCAATTTTGAAAAATCCGATTTCCAGAAATCTAAGTCCAGCAACTGATTGTTTTGATCTTTCGTTAAAGAAATCACAACAGGGATTTTATCGACATCTGTATATTCAGCCTGAATCAGATCACTATCATACAGATCTGTATTTGGATTATTTAAATTTATACTTCCCATTCCCGGAGCCCCATATTCTTCAACAACTTCAGGTATATCAAAGGTCTGATCCAGGTGATCTATTTTTGAAAGAAGAAATTTAATTAATACTTTTTCTTCTTCGCGTATTGGTCTTTTATTACTCATGCTAAAATCCTGCGTTCAATTGAAAAGCAAGTTATAAAATTTTATTTAAATTAGAATTCTGCACCAGTTGACCTGCCTAAATATGTCTGAACAATTCTAAAACCTGTATCCCCATAAAAACCTGTACGCGTTCTTGACATACGACCACAAGTATTTTCTATTTGTTTATTATAAATTAATCCATGCTTACGTACTACAGCATCTGCGGTAATAGTATCGTTGTAATATGCAACCATGCTATAATCCATAATTGATTCGATGGCTTCAAAATTATCTTCGGTCCACTCATACACATTTTCGTTCATGCCTGCTGCTCCATACATATTCAATGTATCCTCTTTAACATCATGAGCATGAATAGGAAATTCATAATGCAAGGCAATACTGTCACACATCGTTTCTATAAAGTATGATATCTTAGCTTTTGTTGAAGTTGCACAGATCCATTCGTATTCTGCAGGCAAACGATAATTTGGCAAACGATACAAGTCTTTCTCAGCACGTTTTTTATTTATATCCTCCGTCAGCCACTTGCAATAGATTTTTGCACCCCACCAGCTCACCAATACAACCGGGTAATTTGCATACCCGCTAATGGGAGCATACATTCCATCTTTTAAGCGTATCCGTCCGTGTATGTTATTTAAATCAATAATGCTTTTGAGTAAAGCAGGATTGGTTCGTATAGAATCTTGATTCAGAAAATAACAGAATTGCTTATTTGTTATTTCATGCTTGCTCATGTAAAAACTCATAATAGATACATTTCCTAAAGAAGAAAGAGTATCTATACCGCCAAACTGATGCGAGTGAATATCCGTCTCTGCACTACTACCAACCAAAATAAGCCCCGGCGTTTCTTTGGGAAGGTGCTTTGGAGTCAAACTGGTGTAGTCATACGTATTCGCAGTTTTCACACAGGAAATACATATAAATAAAGCAATTAAATAAACGATCCGTTTTAACATATATGTATCAGCATTTACAATAAATTTTATTTTATAAAAATCGAAGTGCTCCTGTTATCCTTTTGTATACAACATCAACCCCACTGAACATAAGCAAATCCCAATTAACTCTTGTATAGACAATGATTCTTTCAGAAATATAAAAGCCAACACCGCCGTAACTGCAGGTACATATGATAAAAATACAGACATTGTACCTGACCCTAATTTTGAAACGGCAAACGTGATCAACATCAATGCAACAACACTTACCAATACGCCTTGATAAAGCATTTGAATAAGGACATCCTCAAATGGAGTAGCGAGTATCTGTGATGGGAAACAAATCCAAACAGGCAGAAACAATACAGCATTCACTATAGGTACAAAAGCGATTACATCTTTCATTGAATACCCCCATTTTTTTGTTGCAGCCATATACGTTGAAAACACTACAGCAGCAGATAATAGCGATGCAATACCCAATATATATGTTGGAGAAAATCCATTCGTAAGATCCAGCATGATCAAATTTGCAATTAATAAGATTCCAATTGCTGCATATTTCAACACCGATACTTTTTCTTTGAACCAGAATACTGTAAACAACAAGCCAATTACAGGAAGCATACCATTTACAAGTACACCAGTATTGGCAGCCTTTATTGTTTTTAAACCAATGAATGAAAACATTGTATATGGAAATCCGCAACCTAAAGCTACCAGTAATATTCGATTCCATTTTACAGAACCCCAATTGTATTGAATACTGAATGGCAAGGTTAATAACGCAGCAGTACCAAACCTTAACAACGTAATGTCATAAGGAGTAAGAGCCGTTTGTACGCCCAATCGAGATAGTGTGATCCAGCCTGACCAGATACAAACAATTAAGACTGCAGCGATGTAGGCGCTGGATTTCGATTGTAAAATATTCATTTAATTTTATTTAAATAAAAATGGCGCAAAGTGTTTCTCTCTGCGCCATTGATATATGTTATCAGAAAGTTTTATACAAACTGCTTTTTAACGCTGAATTCTTTTACTGCATCAACAAAACACTTCACTTTTGTTTTATCTGTGTCCGGATATAAGCCATGACCTAAGTTTGCAATATGTCTTTGTGAGCCAAATGCATCCAGCATTTCTTTCGTTTTTACACGAATCTGATCTTCGCTTAAGTATAATGCACACGGATCCAAATTGCCTTGTAACGTTTTATTCGGACCAATAATTTTTTTAGATTCAGCAATATCCATGTTCCAATCTAAGCCGACTGTTTCGCAGGGGAAGTTGTTGAAATCTTCACGAACAAAAAAGGCGCCTTTTGAAAATACTGTGCGAGGTACTTGCGGTACGGCTTCGCAGATCTGCTTAATATATTTCAATGAGAATTCACGGTATTGATCAGGAGGCAACACTCCAGCCCAAGAATCAAACACCTGATACATGGCAGCACCTGCTTTAATCTGGCGTTTCAAATATTCAATCGTTGCTAAAGTAATTTTTTCCAATAACCTGTGAGCAAGTACAGGTTCCGTATATAAAAAACGACGGGCTTTAGAGAACGTTTTGGAGCCCTGCCCTTCAATCATATAGGCAAGAATGGTAAATGGCGCTCCGGCAAAACCAATCAGCGGAACACGGCCATTCAGCTCCTTTACAGAGATCTCAATTGCATCGTATACATATTGTAAATGATCTGCTGCGTCTGTAGCAAGCAATTTATCTATATCAGAAGAAGATGTAATTACTTTAGGGAAAAAAGGTCCTTTGCTTTCCTGCATTTCATAAGGCAGGCCCATCGCTTCAGGAATTACGAGTATATCTGAAAAAATAATTGCAGCGTCTACGCCAAGAATATCTATTGGTTGAATTGTCACTTCTGCAGCTAAAGCAGGAGTTGTACATAACTCAATAAAGCCACTTAACTTTTCGCGAACCGCACGATATTCAGGTAAGATTCTTCCTGCCTGTCTCATCAACCAAACAGGTGTTCTTTCAGTTTGCTCACCCCGTGCAGCACGTAGTATTAAATCATTTTGATATTGCATGCTGCAAGTTACGAGTATGATTAACGATTTGCAACGTATTTATGGCGATATCTAATACTGAAAATACGTTTCATGACTTAATCTTACCTGGATGAATAAGAATCAATGATTTGCTGGTTGCGCAACTAAGCTATTAAAAAGTCAAGAATTCCTTCAATTTAACCCTTATACCAAACCTACATGAATTTATGTTTGATCAAAACAATTGCCGACAAGGTAAGTATTACAATTTCCAATACTAAAATTATTGCTAATGAAAAATATAAATACTTTTTGGAATACGGCAATCCTTTATATGGAAATAAAGTGATTACTGATCCTAGTATAAAACCTATCGCTGGTATTCCGATAAAGATTGTTCTAATAGTTGAACTTACAATTTCATCTTGCGTTGCACTTTGTCCATTGAGATGTTTGGCTGTTCCACCTGGTGCAAACGGCACTAATATTAAATTTAATATCATTGCTATTATAATATAAAAAATCAATCTGTTTCTCTGATCCGTTATCAGAGTTGTCGATTTTTTTGTTTCATCTAATTCTTCCATTCTATTTAATTTTTGATGTGAAAAATACCAATGTAATTACCAGGCGAATACATTTTAAATCTGCCGGACTAATTTGCTGTTAGAGAAGAACAAAGCTATAGCTCATAAAAAAAGTCTCCTCTGCTGCTAGCAAAGGAGACTTTACAATCCTACAATGAAGGATTATTATACGTTGGTGTCCAATTCAGAACCAGACACAGCTATTGTCTTATCTTTATATCCTTTAAAGCCAAACCAAGCAATGTATGCATAACAGATCATAGGGATAATTAATGCATAACGTAAGCCTGTAGCTTCAGATTGATTGCTGTTCATATAATGATCTACAACTGCTCCAAATAATACAGGAATGATCGCACCACCTACAATTGCTGTAGACAAAAAGCCAGAAGCCTGTGTAGTAAATTTACCTAAGCCTTTTACAGCTAATGTAAAGATTGTTGGGAACATAATTGAATTGAAGAATCCAACAGAAATGATACTCCACATGGCAATACTACCGGTTGAATTTACAGAAATTAAAATCATTGTAATTGCTAAGATAGCAAATACAGAAAGTACTAAATTCGGTTTGAATTTGCTTAACAACGCTGAACCTAAGAAACGTCCAACCATTGCACCGCCCCAATAGTATGATACAAAATCAGCACCTGCAACTTCTGTTAAACCTGCAATTTCAGGCTGTTTAAAATAGTTGATCAAATAACTTCCTA
>Ga0247817_10001569_pt1 | contig 11899 bp, 9 predicted proteins | sample UWRJL212509R1_FD_178010 | JGI IMG/M metagenome (GOLD analysis project Ga0247817, IMG submission 178010) | Plant litter microbial communities from Arlington Agricultural Research Station in Wisconsin, United States - UWRJ-L212-509R-1 | ecosystem: Environmental > Terrestrial > Plant litter >... | reverse complement strand
GAAAATATTTCGAAGCATTTTTAGCAGAAACTTTTGGATTGGGCCATTTGCAACTCAGCGTTTTAAGCTGGGTAAATGATGGGCTAATGGCCATATTCTTTTTTCTGATCGGACTGGAGATCAAGCAAGAAATGGTTGACGGTCATCTTTCTAACTTTAAGAAAGCAAGTGTGCCTGTATTTGCAGCCGTTGGCGGCGCAATAATTCCGGCATTATTATACCTGCTTTTGAATAATGGCGCTTCCACAGCAGCCGGTTGGGGCATTCCAATGGCAACTGATATTGCGTTTGCGCTGGGTATTTTATCTTTGTTAGGTAAACTGGTACCAGCCTCACTAAAAGCCTTTCTTTCTACTTTGGCGGTTGTTGATGATCTGCTGGCAATAGTGGTTATTGCTATTTTTTATTCGGATGGTTTAAGCTGGCATAACCTAATGTTGGCGTTAGGTATTTTTTTGCTGCTGTTGGTGATGAATAAAGCGGGAGTTAAAAATACTATCTTCTACATCATTCCGGGTATGGTGATGTGGTATTTTGTTCATCACTCCGGTGTTCACGCCACAATTGCAGGTGTTTTAACAGCAATTGCTATTCCTGTCCGTTCAAAAAACGGGTCGCCGCTCAAAAACCTTGCACATAAGTTAGCCGGCCCGGTAAATTATATAATTATGCCGCTATTTGCTATTGCTAATACAAATATACGTTTTGATACCACCATGCTTAGCGGAATAGGGAGCAGGCTAGGAATTGGTATTATGCTCGCGCTTGTTTTTGGTAAACCGATTGGTGTGATGCTGGCCTCATGGCTATCTGTAAAACTCAATATAGGTAAGCTGCCAGACAATGTATCGTGGCAACTTATTGCCGGGGTTGGTATATTGGCGGGTGTTGGCTTTACTATGTCGATATTTATATCGTTTCTTTCCTTTGGTCACTCATTACACAATACCGAAGCCAAACTATCCATCCTGATAGCGTCAATAGCTTCGGGTAGCCTGGGCTACATTTACTTACGGCGTAGCCTTAAAACCCGCATTTAATAATTAAACGCTATTTTAATCGTAAGTTATTTATTATAAGATAGTTGTGGTTGAAAATGCGAAAATAGTATCGCAAAATGTGAAGATATTGGTGTTGCAAAGTGTTGCATGTTTAAACATGAAATATTGATATAAAGCTAAATATCAGATATATACAAAAAACACTGTTGCAAGTGTTGCAAAGTGTTGCCATATTCTTGCAACACTTCGCCTATGTTTTTTAACGTAAGTTAGTTATAAACAAACTCTCCAAACTCAGAAGTAACAGTCACCTGTTTTTTATCAGCACCCTCAACTCTGCCGATTATCTGCGCGTCAATACCGAAGCTTTTTGATAACGCTATCAACTCTTCAGCAATGTCAGCCGAAACATACAGCTCCATACGGTGGCCCATGTTAAACACCTTATACATTTCTTGCCAACTGGTTTTTGATTCTTCCTGTATCAGTTTAAATAGCGGTGGAATAGGGAACAGGTTGTCTTTTACAATATGTAGCCCGTCAACAAAATGCAACACCTTGGTTTGCGCACCGCCGCTGCAATGCACCATACCGTGTATACGGCTGCGGTAGCCATCTAATATTTGTTTTATAACCGGCGCGTAAGTGCGGGTAGGCGATAATACCAGTTTGCCGGCGGTAACGGTTTGTCCGTTGCCAATGTCAATCAGGTCGGTTAAGTTTTTGCTGCCTGAAAATATCAGGTCACCCGGAACCGCCGGGTCATAAGCTTCAGGGTATTTATTGGCAATGCTCTTGTTAAACACATCATGCCGTGCCGATGTAAGGCCGTTTGAGCCCATACCGCCATTGTATTCCTTCTCGTAATTAGCTTGCCCGTATGATGCCAGGCCCACAATTACATCACCTGCCTGTATATTATGGTTACTAATAACCTCGCTGCGTTTCATGCGGCAGGTTACGGTAGAGTCTACTATTATGGTACGCACCAGGTCGCCTACATCAGCGGTTTCGCCGCCTGTCGAGTAGATGCCTATGCCGGCATCGCGCAGTTCGGTCAGTATTTCTTCCGTGCCGTTTATAATGGCTGCTATCACCTCGCCCGGTATCAGGTTTTTATTTCTGCCGATGGTTGATGAAAGTAAAATATTATCAATAGCACCCACGCAAAGCAAGTCGTCCAGATTCATAATGATGGCATCCTGCGCAATGCCGCGCCAAACAGATATATCGCCGGTTTCGCGCCAGTAGGTGTAAGCTAACGATGATTTGGTGCCTGCGCCATCAGCATGCATAATGTTGCAATATTGCTCATCGCCGGTTAAAATATCCGGTACAATTTTGCAAAACGCCTGCGGATAAAGGCCCTTATCAATGTTTTTTATAGCGTTGTGTACATCATCTTTAGAGGCCGAGACGCCTCTCTGATCATATCTTTGCGAAGAAGTCATGGGCAAATATAATGCTTATAAATAGTTTGCGCAGGTAAAAATACTTAGTTTTACAATTCCTATGGATCTTCCCGTCATTGTAAAAAAGAGCGGCACCCTGGTAAGGGCGCAGCTAAAAGCCTCTTACGATCGTGTAAACAATCGTAAGCTTAAGCGAAATTTACTACAAGCTGTGCCTTTTTGGATAGCATCAGTAATAACAGGTTTAATAGCCGTTGCCTATGCTAAGCTGTTTTCGTTGGCAGAGAGTGTAACGCATTTTGTTTTTCTGCATGATGCCTGGCTTATCTTCATTGTTACGCCTGTTTGCTTTGTTGCAGCGTGGTGGCTGGTTAAAACCTATGCACCTTACGCCCGGGGCAGCGGCATACCACAGGTAGCCGCCGCGTTGGAGATAACCAATCCCAAAAACGAAAAAATGGTTGATAAGCTGTTAAGCATTCGCATAATCATCGTTAAACTTTTCTCAAGCCTTATAATGGCTATAGGTGGTGCGGCTGTCGGCCGCGAGGGACCTACTATACAGATAGCCGCGTCCGTCTTCAGAAAAATAAATAACAACCTGCCCGCATGGTGGCCTAAAATTGCCAAAAGCAATGTAATTGTTGCCGGGGCAGCTGCGGGTTTGGCGGCTGCATTTAATACACCGCTCGGCGGAATAGTTTTTGCTATTGAGGAGTTGACTAAAACGCATTTCAGTTACTATAAAACGGCTATTTTTTCATCAGTTATCATAGCGGGGTTAACTGCTCAGGGAATGATTGGTCCTTACCTTTACCTGGGTTATCCTAATATAGGAGGCGGCACGTCGGCTTTGATTTTGGTTGATGTTATTTTGGTTGCCCTATTGACCGGTTTGGGCGGTAGTATAATGACCAAAATTATATTGGCTGTTTTTAAATGGAAGCGCAGACTTAATAACAACTACAAAATGGCTGTCTACGCTATTGCCTGCGCTCTTATTCTGGCAGCATTGGCATTTTTTATAGACAAAGGCACCATGGGATCTGGCAAGGACCTGATGGAGCGCACGCTTTTTACTGCTGATAAACATGTGAAATGGTATACACCATTGCTACGCATTTTTGGGCCTGTACTTTCTTTCACCGCCGGTGGCGCGGGTGGTGTTTTTGCACCTGCCCTTAGTGCAGGCGCGGCTATAGGGGCTATGGTATCCGGATGGTTTAGCCTGGCGGACACTAGCACCAACTTACTGGTTCTTGCGGGTATGGTTGGTTTTCTTACCGGCGTAACACGGTCGCCGTTCACATCAGCAATATTGGTGCTCGAAATGACTGACAGACATAATGTTATTTTCCATTTAATACTGGCCGGTATGGTGGCCAGCCTGGCAGCATTGCTGATTGATAAGCACTCCTTTTATGATCATATGAAGAATCAATACATTCATGATCTGAAGGAGGAAGAAAAACAGCTGCAATAGAAAAATAAAGTGCGGGCCGGTGCAATTTCCCTCTTGAGAGGGGTGTAGGGGTGTGTTATGAAAGCGGCTTAACACACCCCTGCAGCCGCACATTCCTTCGCGCCCCCTCTCAAGAGGGGATTTTAAAAAAAAAGTCATATTTAACACAAAAAAGGGCGAAAGTTGTAAAACCTTCGCCCTTTGTGTATCACAATAATTGCAGTCTTATTTCACAAACAGCAACTCCCTGAATTTAGGCAGCGGCCACAAAGTGTCATCTACTATCTGCTCCAGTTTATCAACGTGGTAACGGATAGGTTGGAAAAAGGCCTTAACCTGCTCATCATAAGCAATCGCTTTTTCGCGGGGATCTTCAATTTTGTTAGCTTTTTTACGCTCCTCAACCATTTGCTCCACATTTGCTTTGATGAAGTTAACATGCTCTGCAATTTGTTTGATAATGCTTATCTGCACCTGGTAGGTAGATTCATCAAGCCCCAGATCTTTAAGTCCACGCGCGTTTTCTATCAGCTTGCTTTGATAGTTTAGCGCTGCAGGGATAATAATGTTAACCACCATATCGCCAATTACGCGGGCCTCTATCTGTAGTTTTTTGTAAAAGCTTTCCAGCAATATCTCATGCCTTGCATGTGCTTCGCGACGGGTATAAACGCCGCTTTCTGCAAATAGCAGGTCAGATTTTTCGGTTATCATGGCATCAAGCGCCTTTGGCGTGGTGCGGATGTTAGCCAAACCGCGCGCTTCTGCTTCTTTTTCCCACTCGTCGCTGTAGCCGTTGCCCTCAAATCTGATAGATTTTGATTCCTTGATGTATTTTTTGATCACCATTAATAAGGCGACATCTTTTTTCTCGCCTTTTTTTAATAATTTATCTACATCAAACTTAAACTTCTTCAACTGATCAGCCACAATCGTGTTAAGCACCGTCATAGGGCTCGCCGAGTTAGCCGATGAACCTACGGCACGCAACTCCCACTTATTGCCGGTAAAGGCGAAAGGCGAGGTGCGGTTACGGTCTGTATTGTCTTTTAATATTTGCGGTATTTTAGGAATGCCCTGCCAAAGCATGGCATCGTCTTTTATTTTTTTGCTGATGCGTGATGTTTCTATCTCGTCCAACAGGTCACTTAGCTGCCCGCCTAAAAATATAGATATAATAGCTGGTGGCGCTTCGTTGGCCCCCAACCTATGATCGTTATTAACTGATGCTATTGAAGCACGCAGCAGATCTGCATGTTCATGTACCGCCTTTATAGTATTTACAAAAAAGGTAAGGAACATCAGGTTGTTTTTTGGCGTTTTGCCCGGCGATAACAGGTTTTTACCCGCATTGGTTATCATAGACCAGTTGTTGTGCTTGCCAGATCCGTTTATGCCTGCATAAGGTTTTTCATGTAATAAAACCTGAAAATTGTGCCTTTTAGCCACGCGGTCCATAATATCCATTAGCAATTGATTATGGTCAATGGCCAGGTTCATCTCTTCATAAATTGGCGCGCATTCAAATTGTGATGGCGCTACCTCATTATGACGAGTTTTTAACGGGATACCTAATAATAAGGCTTCGGTTTCCATATCCTGCATAAAGGCATAGGCCCTGCTTGGTATAGAACCAAAGTAATGGTCTTCTAACTGCTGGTTTTTGGCAGACATGTGGCCAAACAAAGTGCGACCCGTTAAATATAAGTCTGGCCGTGCATTGAACAAGGCGCTATCAACCAAAAAATATTCCTGCTCAATGCCTAACGAAGCGTTAACCTTTTCAACGCTTTTGTCAAAATAGTGGCAAACATCAACCGCGGCTTTATCTAAAGCGTTAACCGCTTTTAACAATGGTACCTTATAATCCAGCGCTTCGCCGGTGTAGGACACAAACACAGTAGGTATACATAAGGTACGGGCCATTAAAAATGCCGGAGAGGAGGGATCCCATGCGGTATAGCCGCGTGCTTCAAAAGTATTACGTATACCACCGCTAGGGAAACTTGATGCATCAGGCTCCTGTTGTGCAAGCGCGTCGCCAGAGAATACTTCTATAGCGCCGCCGTCAGCAGTAGGTTCAAAAAATGCGTCATGCTTTTCGGCAGTAGTGCCGGTAAGCGGTTGAAACCAATGGGTATAGTGCGTAGCACCTTTAGCAATGGCCCATGATTTCATGGCGGTAGCAACATGCTCGGCCATATCGCGCTGTATAGGTTCGCCCTTGTCAATAGCGGTAATTATACTCTGATAGGCGTCTTTAGACAGAAAATCTTTCATTTTCTGTATGGTAAAAACATTTGCGCCAAAGTAGTCTGATATTTTTTGAGAAGGGGCCTTTACATCAGGCGTTGTTCTGGTGAGCACTGTCTCCAGGGCATGAAATCTAATATTAGGCATAATTTACTTTTACTATTGGTTTTTTAATCAAAATTATAATTATCATTTAAAATATCGCCTAAATTTTAAGTAATATATTGTATAAAGCATTTCGCAAGGTTAAATATCGCCTTTCAAAACTCATTTTGATTGATTTTTACTGTCCGATAATGCATTTTCTTCTAAATATCCCTTTATTTCAGATAAAACCTTCTTTGCTTATATTTTTTTTGATTTGCAGGCCGATTTTTATATAACGCGTTGTTTAAACTGGTTTTTAATGTGTTTTATATACAAAATTGATATTTTAACCACATATAAATTGCTATTTTGTTTAAATTGATTGGTAATATTTATGTGTTTTTTAAAAATTTTTACATTTTTTCTTGTTTTTTATAAAATACATGTCTACTTTTATGAAAGTTATAACAAACTAATGTTATAAATGGTAAATATTTAAAAATATAAGAGTAATTTTTAAATAAAACTATTTAAAATAGCCCTGTTTGTGTTTTAAATAGATTTAAAAAACTTATCAGAAGGAAAAAAACAATAATTATTAAAGAATTTATCAATTAAACTATCATCAACACTTATCAAATTAATCAACATGAAAAAAATCTTACTTTTATCCTTGATCGCTTTAGGAACACTTACGGTAAAAGCTGCCACTATTGGCTCTACCAATAAGTTGACTATGGTTGCCGATACCGGCGACACCCCTTTAACCATTTCAGGTTCGGTTGACGCGTATTACAAATACGACTTTGCTAAATCAAGCCAGATTGGAACCAGCTTTGCAAGCGACCACAACTCTTTCTCAATTGGTATGGTTGACATCGCCCTGAAAAAAACTACCGGCAAAACATCTTTCGTTGGCGAGGTTTCTTTCGGTCCAAGAGGTCAGCAACAATCAATCCCGGCAGGCGCTGCAGGCGATTCATACCACATACAAAACTTGTATGTTAACTTTGCCGCTACAGACGAGTTGACTTTCACAATGGGTTACATGGGTACCTTTATAGGTTATGAGGTTATTAGCCCTGCTGCTAACTTTAACTACTCTACTTCTTACTTGTTCACCAATGGTCCGTTCCAAAATGCAGGCTTTAAAGCAACTTACGCTTTCTCTCCAAAAGTTAGCTTAATGGCAGGTATATTTAACGATGGCTGGAATGCCTACACATCAGGTGGTAAAGTTGACAACTTCGGTGCTCAATTATTTGTATCTCCGGTTGATGGCTGGAATGCTTACTTAAACGTAATAACCGGCTACTCTGCAGGTACTGAGTTTGACTTAACTACTGCTTACCAAATTACTGATGCATTTAAATTAGGCTTAAACGCCGCAGATTACAAACTACCATCATACGCTGGTAAAGGTGGTTTCAGCGGTATTGCTTTATACCCTCAGTTAGGTGTATCTAAATCAGTAACCTTAGGCTTACGTGGCGAGTACTTTAAAGCAAAAGCTACTACCACAGCTTACAGCTCTATAGCTCCGGGTACTTCAGTTACTGCTTTAACTGCTACTGCTAACATCAAATCTGGCAACCTAACTATCATCCCTGAGTTCAGGTTAGATAACGGTTCTGCTACCAGCTTTTTAAACAAAAGCGGTATGCCAACTAAAAAAGCATCACAAGCGCTTTTAGCAGTTGTTTATTCTTTCTAATATTTGATAGGTATATAATTGTTTGCAAAAGGCCGCCTCAAAAGGGCGGCTTTTGTTTTATATTAGCATTATGAAAAAGATACTGTTAGCCGCCATTTGTATAATTTTTAAGATCACTACCGCCTCTGCACAGGCAGATACCCTGGTTATTGACGAGAATAACAAGTATATATATTATCAGGTTGTTGCCCAGGCGGCTTCAACTGCCGATACCTTGCATGCCCGTGCTTTAACCTTTGCCAAAAAAGCTTTTGTGGCAAGTAAACTGAAATTTAAAGACAGTGATAAGGGTACCATACGTGCTACCGGCGGCGTGCTGGTATCAAAAAAATCATCATTAGCTATGCATGAAGATGCCCGTATAGATTATACCATGACCATTGAGGTGAAAGAAAACCGGTACCGCTACTGGTTTACTGATTTTGTGATAGTACCCTACCAACGCGACAGATACGGTAATTTTGTGCCATTGAGCGGTAAGAACCTTGCTTTAGAGAAAGGCTTATCAGATCTGTCTAAAAAAGATTTTGACGGTTACACCGCCAGGCTACTGGCTAATGTTAAGGATATTGGTAACAGATTGACTGTTTATATGAAAGCGCCTGTAGCGCCGGTAAAAAAAGAGGTTAAAAAGGCTAGTATACCGGCTACTAACTGGTAATACTAGTTCATAAGTATAGTTATGAATTACGATGCTTTATTATACAATGAAATTGAGTTTGATGATACCCGGCAAGTAATTAATATGGGTGGTCCATATATTGGAGGGTTGATAATCAAGGGACAGCTTATCGCAGAAGATTGTGTTGTTGATAATTTTTTAATTGATAAAACGAAGAATCGTTTGTTTTTTGTGAAATATCATTCTCTCACGCGCTTTATGAGCGGTGTGTTCTTTACAATAAACTGTTACAACGTGAAAGACCAAACGGTATCTCAATATAGAAAGCGTTTTAATGCATTACACCTTAAAGACATCATAGGTGATAACTTATTAATACACGAAGCTTTCTATGAATTAGACAAATCGAAACAACTTTTCAGTCTCGCTGAAAATTCAATTTTATTATAAAATACGCCGCCAATGCAACCTATTACAACGATCATTTTGCTTTAACGAGGCTATCCTGTTTAATTTGAGCCAGAAACCACGTGCCCGACTTTGCTTTCGTTGCCACGCACGATAAATAGATTGTGGCATCAGATCCCTTTAATGATAATTTAAACCTTGCCGGGTTATCTTCCTTTGTTGGCAGATCTTCATCGTAGTAGGAGTAAGATTCATATTGCCCGATCTTATTTAGAATATCAGGCCTCTGTTTTAGCGCTTCTACTGAATCTCTAAATGACTGTGGTGTTTTGTAAACAGTGAAATATGTTACGATGCAATAACCTGTAAACGCGAGAAGCATTATAATCCATTTAAACTTTTTTATCAGTTGATTCACATTTAAAGGTAGCGGCTTTTATCAAAAAAATTGCGAGTTCTTCCCAAAATACGCCGCCATCGCGCATAATTTTCTCTTTTTTTTTATTTCCGGATACCTTTTCGCCAAAAACCACTAATAATAGACCCGCCTTATAATTACAAATATTATAACTAAATATTTAGTTAGTTGCATGAATTGATGCTAAAACGCAATATTGTTGCAATAATACTAAAATGCAATATTGTTGCAACAAGTTGAATTTTTGACACGTTTTAATAGTAAATTAAACTAATCTAAATTCAATCAATATGCTTATCTCAAACTTCAATTTGTACAAGAGCGAGTGGCTCGATCTTGTATTCGACAAACGTAACAAAGCGTATGGCGCCTACAACATCAGGCAGCATTACGCCCAAAATTTAACAAAGGCTTTGCTCATATCGGTAAGCTTAGCGGTAGGTGGGGCGTTAGCGCTGGGAGCAGCGATTAAAGTGGAACAGCCAACAGAAAGATTGATTCCGGTTGTGCTTCCACCAATCCCACCGCCATCTGCTAAAGCAAAAGAGGAAGAACCACCGGTAAAACCCGAGCTGGAAAAGCCGAAAGCTGCTGAGCCGGTTAAAACCAGGCAGTTTGTGCAAATGGTAGTTACTGCCAATCCAGAGGTAGTTGATCCGCCAACTACAGCGGAGCTGGAGAAAGTAGCTGTCGGATCGCAAACCACAGAGGGACCTGAAAATGGCCCGGTAAATGCCCCTGTTGAAACAAGTACAACTGCAGGTAAAGGTGGCGAGGATATAACCGAGACCAATGAACCCGTTGGTACAGGCGTATTAAGCATATTACCTGCACCCGTTGGTGGTGACGAAGCCTGGATGAAATTTCTGAAAAAGAACCTGCGCTATCCTGAACAAGCAATAGATGCTGAGAAAAGCGGCAAGGTCTGGATCAGCTTTATTATTGAAAAAGATGGCAGCTTAACAGATATAAAAGTTGCCCGTGGCGCCGGTTACGGTATGGACGAAGAAGCCATGCGCGTACTCAAAAAAGCACCTGCCTGGACACCCGGCATACAACGCGGCAAGCCGGTGAGGGTACAATTTACATTACCTGTTAATTTTTCGCTAGGTAACTAATAAGATGAGTGAACAGTGATGAGGAGTGAATGGCGAGAGCTGCGCAGTTTATCGGTTGACTGTGTAAAACTTGCCATTCTTTTTTAATTATGATGTTATAGTACATAGTGCTGGTCACTAATCTCCAATCTCTAATCACTAATCTTTCCTCCTTTCAGCTTAAATCCCTACTTTTGGGCTTCCTTTCAAAAAACGTATAAAATTGGAGACCCAACAACTTACCACCCTTGAAACCGCCCAGCAATTGGGCCTGCAACCACAAGAATTTGACCGCATAATAGCAATATTGGGCCGCACGCCTAACTTTACCGAGCTATCTATTTTCTCGGTAATGTGGAGCGAGCACTGCTCTTATAAAAACTCTATCACCTGGCTTAAAACTTTGCCTAAGGATGGTCCGCGTATGCTGGCCAAAGCAGGCGAGGAAAACGCCGGATTGGTTGACTTGGGCGACGGCATAGGCTGCGCTTTTAAGATTGAATCGCATAACCACCCATCAGCTTTAGAGCCTTACCAGGGCGCTGCCACAGGTGTAGGTGGTATTAACCGCGATATTTTTACCATGGGCGCGCGCCCTATCGCGCAGCTAAACTCACTGCGTTTTGGCGACTTGACGCAAGACCGTACCAAATGGCTGGTTAAAGGCGTAGTAAAAGGCATCGGCGATTATGGTAACGCCTTTGGTATTGCAACCGTTGGCGGCGAGCTGTTTTTTGACGATTGCTACAATGTTAACCCATTGGTTAACGCCATGTCGGCTGGTATTGTTAAGGCCGGCGAAACCGTTTCTGCAACATCATACGGTGTGGGCAACCCGGTTTACATTGTGGGTTCAGCCACAGGTAAAGATGGGATCCACGGCGCGGCTTTCGCATCAAAAAATATTACAGAAGATTCTATTAACGATTTACCTGCCGTACAGGTAGGCGACCCTTTCCAGGAAAAACTATTGCTGGAAGCGACACTTGAGGTTATTAAAACCGGCGCCGTTGTGGGTATGCAGGATATGGGCGCCGCCGGTATTATCTGCTCTAACTCAGAAATGTCTGCCAAAGGCGAGCACGGTATGAAGATCAATCTGGATGCTGTACCAACCCGCCAGGCTAATATGCTGCCGTTTGAGATCCTGTTGTCAGAATCTCAGGAACGCATGCTGATCGTGGTACATAAAGGTCGCGAAAAAGAAGTTGAAGCCGTTTTTGATAAATGGGACCTTAACTGCGCTATTATTGGCGAGGTAACAGATACCAAACGCCTGCAATACTACGCTAAAGGTGAACTTGTTGCCGATGTACCTGCCGATGACCTTGTGTTAGGTGGCGGCGCGCCGGTTTACGAGCGCGAATACCGCGAACCTGCTTATTTTGCAGAATACCAAAAATTTAAAATAGAGGACGTACCTCA
>Ga0247817_10001562_pt1 | contig 11910 bp, 8 predicted proteins | sample UWRJL212509R1_FD_178010 | JGI IMG/M metagenome (GOLD analysis project Ga0247817, IMG submission 178010) | Plant litter microbial communities from Arlington Agricultural Research Station in Wisconsin, United States - UWRJ-L212-509R-1 | ecosystem: Environmental > Terrestrial > Plant litter >... | reverse complement strand
ATCCGCATGCTCGATGCTGCGCAGCGCGTCACCGACCCGCCGGGCCCCCGTACTCACGAGTTCGCGCAGCAGTTCGTCGCGGTTGGCGAAGTGTCCGTAAACGGAGCGGCGGCTGAGGCCGGCTTCGGCCGCGATGGCCTCGAGTGAGGCATCCGGGTCGCGGTTGAGGGCAACGCGGGCGGCGGCGAGAAGGGCCGCGCGGTTCTCGGTTGCGTCACGGCGGGTGCGGGGAGCGGGGATGGTCACGAGACTCCACTGTAATAACTTGCACAGCGCTGTGCAAGTTATTTCTGGACGCGCCGAGCCGGCTCACAGCCAGCGCAGTCTGCCCGAAACATGCGACCCGATAGAATTACGTGTAATCCCGTTCAAACGAGAGGTGCTGCCATGCCAGCGATCGTGATCATCGGCGCCCAATGGGGCGATGAGGGCAAGGGGAAGGCAACAGACCTTCTCGGCAGCCGCATCGACTATGTCGTCAAATTCAACGGCGGAAACAACGCCGGTCACACCGTAGTGATCGGAAAAGAGAAGTACGCCCTGCACCTGCTGCCGTCCGGCATCCTGAGCCCCGGCGTCATTCCCGTCATCGCCAACGGTGTTGTCATCGACATCGAGGTGCTCTTCGAAGAGCTCGACGCGCTGATCGCCCGTGGCGTCGACGTTTCACGGCTACTTGTCAGCGCCAACGCGCACGTCATCACGCAGTACCACCGCACGCTCGACAAGGTCACTGAGCGCTTCCTCGGTAAGCGCCAGATCGGCACGACCGGCCGTGGCATCGGACCGGCGTACGCCGACAAGATCAACCGTGTCGGCATCCGGATCCAGGACCTCTTCGACGAGAACATCCTCCGCCAGAAGGTGGAAGGTGCGCTGCACCAGAAGAACCAGCTGCTCGTGAAGCTCTACAACCGTCGCGCCATCACGATCGACGAGATCGTGGGCGACCTTCTCTCCTACGCCGAGCGCCTTCGCCCGATGGTCGCCGACACGGGACTCCTGCTCAACCAGGCACTCGACGCTGGCAAGACCGTGCTGTTCGAGGGTGGCCAGGCAACGATGCTGGATGTCGACCACGGCACGTACCCGTTCGTCACCTCGTCGAGCTCGACGTCGGGTGGTGCATCGACCGGATCCGGAGTCGGACCCGGCCGTCTCGAGCGCGTCATCGGCATCGTCAAGGCATACACGACCCGTGTTGGTGCCGGTCCGTTCCCGACCGAGCTGCACGACGAGTCGGGTGAGTGGCTGCGCCAGGCCGGTTTCGAATTCGGTACGACGACGGGTCGCCCGCGTCGCACCGGTTGGTACGACGCTCCGATCGCGCGGTACTCCGCTCGCATCAACGGCGTGACCGACTTCGTCATGACCAAGCTCGACGTGCTCACCGGGCTCGAGAAGATCCCGGTCTGTGTTGCCTACGAGGTCGACGGCGTTCGCGTCGAAGAAGTTCCGGTCTCGCAGTCGGACTTCCACCACGCCGTACCGATCTACGAAGAGTTCCCCGGGTGGAGCGAAGACATCACGGGTGTGCGCAACTTCGAAGACCTTCCGCAGAACGCGCAGGACTACGTGCTCGCGATCGAGGCCATCAGCGGCTCGCGCATCTCGGCGATCGGCGTCGGCCCCGGCCGTGACGCGATCGTCGTGCGGCACGACCTCGTCGACTAGCCCGTCAGCAACGACTAAGGGCGGCAGCCGCTTTCGCGACTGCCGCCCTTTCGTTCGTGCGGGTGACTACTTGACCGTTACGGCCTTGCTGGTCTTGGTGACCGCGCTGTAGCCGCTCTTGGTTCCCACGAGGGTGACCGTGATCTTCTTGCCCTTGTCAGCGGAAGTTGCAACGTAGGTCGACTTCGTCGCGCCGGAGATCGGCACTCCGTTGCGGTTCCACTGCGCCTTGAACTTCACGAGACCCGGCTTCCACGCGGAGACAACAGCGGTGAGCTTGCTGCCGACCTTGGGGGTTCCGGTGATCTTCGGGCTCGTCGTGGTGACGAGAAGACCGAATACCTTGACCGGGGCGCTCTGCTTCGTGACATCCGGGAGGTCCGCAGCAGAGCCGGTGACCGCGACGGTGATGTTCGCGAGGGCGTCAGCCTTGACCAGCGTGTAGGTCAGGCCGGTCGCGCCGGAGATCGCAACACCGTTGCGCAGCCACTGCACCGAGGTCTCGGTGCTCGACGGCGACCATTCGCCGATCGTTGCGGTCAGCGTGTCGCCGACCTCACGGCCGCCCTCGACGGTCGGAATCGCACCGGTGATGACCGGGTCGGGGTTGACCGTGACCGGGATGCGCACGATTGTGCCCGACGCGTTCGCCCGGACGATGAGTGTTGCGTTCTCGTCGAGTCCGCGAGGAACGACATAGGTCGCCGTTGCGGCACCGTTGGTGACCTTGGACTTGACCGCCGGAGCGTCGCTTCCCTCGAAGTAGGCCGACACCGTGGTGTTGGCCGGGCTGCCGAGCGAGGTGAGGTCGAGCTTCGAGAGCGACACCGTTCCGCTGAAGCCAGCGTCGAGTGCCGAGGTCGGCGCTCCGGTGACAGCGACACCACGACGGGCGTACGACGGGGTGAGTGGGCTGTTCTTCGTGAGGTACGAGATCCAGGCGTCACGGTCGATCAGGCCGGAGTCGCGGGTGTTGGTTCCCTGCGCGAACACGCGGAAGTTGTCGCCACCCTGCAGCAGGAAGTTGAACGATCCGATGCGGTAGGTCTTGGCCGGGTCGATCGGCTCGCCGTTGACGAAGATGCTCGTGATGCGGCTGCCCTGCGCGAGCGAAGCGTCGTAGGTGAAGCTGACGTTCTTCGATACCGCGAGGTTGAGGATCGGGCGGCTCGGAACGTTTCCGTTCGCGTCGAGCTGCCACTGCTGCTCGAGTGCCGTCTTGAACTGCGCGCCGGTGAGGCTAGTGGTCCACAGGTTGTTGACGAACGGCAGTACAGCGTTGGCCTCGGCGTAGGTGACTACTCCGTTGCCCTCTCCGACCGACGATCCGGCGTAGAGGAGCTCCTGGCGAAGTCCGCCGGCATTGACGACGGCGATGTCTGCGCCACCGAGGTTGGCCGGGGCGAGCGAATCGAGGATCGAGTCGGCAACCAGGTTTCCGAGGGTCGATTCGTTGGCACGGTCGTCGCGGGTTCCGCCGGTGTAGATGCCGTCTTCGCCGCGGGTTCCGCCACCGAACGCGGTGGTGATGTCCTTGGTGACTTCACCGATCGGCTTGTTGCCGATGACCGCTGCCTCGGCGAGGGCCGCATCGACGATCGTCTTGACCTCGGCGACGGCCGGGTAGGCCTCGACGAGAGCACTGTCAGCCGTGGTGACACGGGCGACGTTCTTGGCGGTGTAGGTAGTGACCTCGTCGGTGTCGACGTCGACCGTTAGGACGATCTGCCCGATGTTCTCGCCGTAGTTGCCGGTCTGCAGAACCGGGCGGGTTGCGCCGCTCACTCCGGGAACCGGGGCGTCCCAGGCGTACTGCTTGTGGGTGTGGCCGGTGAAGATGGCGTCGACGTCAGCGCTGGTTTCGGTGACGATCTCAGCGAAAGCGCTGTCGGTCAGCTCGAGTTCTTCTTCGAGGGTCGCGCCGTCAGGCGTGCCAGCGCTCGCACCCTCGTGGTACTCGGCGACGAACACGTCGGCGAGGTTGGCTTCCTTGAGTTCCGCAACAACGCGGTTGACTGCCTCGACGGGGTTGCCGAAGTCGAGCGTTGAGACGCCACCGGGCGATACAAGGGTCGGGGTCTCTTCCGTGACGGCACCGATGACGGCGACGCGTACTCCGGCGACCTCGAAGATGTCGTACTCCTGCAGCGCCGGGTTCTCGGTGCCCTTTTCATAGACGTTGGCGCCGAGGTAGGAGAAGTTGGCTGCGTCGTCCACGCGACCGGTGAGGTCATCGAAGCCGCGGTCGAACTCGTGGTTGCCAACGGCGGAGGTCTTCAGGTCGAGTGCGTTGAGCACGTCGATGGTCGGCTGGTCGTCCTGCGACGATGAGGCGAAGAGCGAGGCACCGATGTTGTCACCGTCGGAGAGGAACAGTGTGTTCTCGGCGCCGGCGGTTGCGCGGAGGCTCTCGATCGTTCCCGCGAACTTCACGGTGTTCGCATCAATGCGGCCGTGGAAGTCGTTGATGTTCAGCAGGTTGATGTCGACCGTTTCACCAGCGGCCGTAGCCGTGGCGGTCGTCAGAGGTGCGGCCACCAGGGCCAGACCGACGAAGCCCGCTATGCAGAGCTTCGATTTCTTTGTGCGGTGAAAGTTCATCTACCAGTTCTCTCAATAGGTGTGAATGGTGCGCTCCTCCATCAAACGACACATGTGTGGCTATTGGGTAGACAAAAATCAAAGTCGCTATGACACTGTCGATTGTTCGTAACAATTCCCAGCGCTCTGACCGAACGTCACCCTTAGTTCGTTCTTCGGTCATGTCAGTGCAACCCCGATGGGATTGGATCGACTCAGCTCAGCGACTTCGACTAAGGGATGTTTCATGGATGCTCGTTCGAAAAAGTTCTCTCTGACCGGGCTTGCGGGGGTGCTTGGGCTCGCGCTCGTCGCCGCCCCACTCGCGGTGTCTCCTGTTGCCGCGAAGACCGACGGAAGTGCGGTCGTGATCAACGAGGTGTACCTCAACGGCGGTTCATCCGGAGCCTCGTTCACTAACAAGTACGTCGAGCTTTACAACCCGACGGATGCCGCAATCGCGGTCTCCGGTCTGTCGGTCCAGTACCGCTCGGCCTCCGGCGCGGCCAACCCGACAGCTACCGTCGCCCTTACCGGTTCGATCCCGGCAAAGGGAACCTACCTCGTGCAGGGAAGCTCGAACGCAGCCAACGGCGCAGCGCTTCCCACGCCCGACGCGAGCTCGACATCGCTCAACCTCTCCGGTTCGGCCGGAACCGTTTTCCTTGCGAACCAGACCGGAACCCTCCAGGCTCCGCCGACCGGTTCCATCCTCAGCAACCCCGCGATCCTCGACGTTGTCGGGTGGGGAACGTCGAACACGTTTGAGACCGCGGCAACGACTGCGGCATCCGTCACCACCTCGATCGCGCGCACCGCCGGAGCCGACTCCGACTCGAACAGCGCCGACTTCGCGGCTGGCGCGCCATCCCCGAAGAACGCGGCCGGCGAAGGCCCGGTTGTGACGGAACCAGAACCCGAGGTTCCGCCGACGCCGACCACCCCCGTCGCGATCTCCGCGATCCAGGGCGCGGGCGCGACCAGCCCGTACGTCGACCAGACCATCACCGCTCGCGGTATCGTCACGGCGAACTACGCGACCGGCGGCTTCGACGGCTACTACATCCAGACGCCGGGAACCGGTGGCGCCATCGACCTCTCCACTCACACCAACTCAGACGCGCTCTTCATCTACTCGGCCGCTACCGCAGCAGAGGCGACACTCGGTTCGTACGTCGAGGTCACCGGAAAGATCACCGAGTTTCAGGGCACAACCGAGATGACCGTTATCGCCGGAGCCATGACGAAGCTCAACGAGACCGTCGCACCCGTCGTCGCGGCAGCGGTCGAGGTTCCGACCACCGAAGCCGGCCGCGAATCGCTCGAGGGAATGCTCATCGCCCCCGAGGGGGACTACACGATCACCGACAACTACGACACGAACTACTACGCAAACATCGTGCTGAACCCCGGCACGACTCCGCTCTACTCGCCGACCACGGTGGCCGAGCCGGGCAGTGCAGAATACGAAGCGGTTCTCGCCGACAACCTCGCCCGCGTAATCACGCTCGACGACGGCGCATCGATCAACTTCAACACCAACAAGACGACGCCGCTGCCGTACCTCAGCCTCGAAAACCCGGTTCGCATCGGAGCCGCGGTCGAATTCACGAAGCCCGTTGTTCTCGAGTACCGCTTCAGTGCCTGGAACTTCCAGCCGACGACGCAGCTCACCACCACCAACGCGTCCACCGTGCAGCCGACCACCTTTGAGAACACGCGCACCACGGAGCCAACCGACGTCGGCGGCGACGTCACGCTCGCCTCGTTCAACGTGCTCAACTACTTCTCCACGACGGGTGACTCCCTCACCGGCTGCCGGTACTACTACAGCATCGCCAACGAGCCGATCACCGTGCGCGACGGATGTGACGCGCGTGGTGCCGCAACGCAGGTCAGCCTCGAGCGCCAGCAGGCGAAGATCGTCACCGCGATCAACGCCCTCGACGCCGATGTTGTCTCGCTCGAGGAGATCGAGAACTCGGCTCGCTTCGGTGCACCCCGTGACGAAGCCCTTATCGCGATCGTCGCGGCGCTCAACGAGGATGCCGGAGCCGGCATCTGGGACTACGTCCCCTCGCCTGCCGTGCTTCCCGCCGGCCAGGAAGACGTCATCCGCACCGCGTTCATCTTCAAGCCCGCTGCCGTGCAGCCCCTCGGCGACTCGGTCATCCTCGATGACCCGGCCTTCGCCAACGCTCGCCAGCCGCTCGCGCAGGAGTTCGAGCTCGCCGACAGCGTCATCGACTCCGAGTTTCTCGCGATCGTGAACCACTTCAAGTCGAAGGGCTCTGGCGAGGGCGCTGACGAAGACCAGGAAGACGGACAGGGCGCGTCGAACGCCTCGCGCGTCGCTCAGGCCACGGCCCTCGTCGAGTTCGCGGACGATGAGAAGGCCGCGCGCGGCATCGACCGCGTCTTCCTCACCGGTGACTTCAACGCCTACCTCAAGGAAGACCCGATCGACGTGCTCACCGAGGCCGGCTACGTCGACCTCGGCAGCGAGTTCACCGACAAGGAGACCTACGCCTTCGAGGGAGCAATCGGATCGCTCGACCACATCTTCGCTTCTGCGGATGCCGTGGGCGACGTCACCGGCGTCGACATCTGGAACATCAACTCGGTTGAGTCGATCGCTCTCGAGTACAGCCGTTACAACTACAACGCGCTGAACCTCTATGCGGCCGACGCCTACCGCTCGTCTGACCACGACCCGCTCGTTGTCGGACTCGACCTCACGGCCGACGAGGCGGGAACGCTCGAGCCGGTAACCCCGACCGTCACCGGCGAGGCTCGCGCGGGCAAGACGCTGACCGCGACGGCCCCGGCCTGGTCGCCGGAGGGTGTCGAGCTCAGCTACCAGTGGCTGCGCAACAACGTTGCGATCGAGGGTGCGACGGGGCTGAGCTACAAGCTCACCACGGCTGACTCCGGTCGCTCGCTGACCATCGCGGTCACCGGTACGAAGTCCGGTTTCACGACCGCCACCGTCACGAGCGCCGCCATCGCGGTCAACAAGACGCTCACCGCCACGCCTACCCCGAAGATCTCGGGCACCGCGAAGGTCGGCAAGTCGCTTAAGGCGATCGGCGGAACCTGGAAGCCCGCGGGCGTCAAGCTCAAGGCGCAGTGGTACCGAAACGGTGTTGCGATTGCCGGTGCAACGAAGTCGGGCTACACGCTCACGTCGAAAGACAAGGGCAAGCGCATCTACGTGTCGGTAACGGGCTCGCTCCCCGGCTACACGTCGGTGACCAAGCTCAGCTCCGGCGTGCTGGTGAAGTAGCCGCAACTCCGACTAAGACAGGAATTCAACAGGTGTTGCCTTCGTTGACCAGTGGGTACCCATTGGTCAACGAAAGGCAACACCCATGACTTCACTCGATTTCGGAAACGTTGTTCTTGGCGGGAACGTCTTCGGCTGGACCGCCGACAAGACCGAGAGCTTCGCCGTTCTTGACGCCTTCGTCGCGGCGGGCGGTCGCTCCATCGACACCGCCGACGTCTACAGCAACTGGGCGCCTGGCAACGATGGCGGGGTCTCCGAAGAGATCATCGGCGAGTGGGCAGCATCACGTGGCAACCGCGCCGACCTCGTCATCGGCACCAAGGTGTTCTCGCTCCCCGCACGTCCCGGCCTCAGTGCAGCCAACATCGCGGCCGCGGCCGACGACTCCCTTCGCCGCCTGAAGACCGACTACCTCGACATCTACTACGCACACCGCGACGACGACACCGTTTCGCAAGAGGAGTACCTCACCGCCTTCGACGCCCTCGTCAAGGCCGGAAAGGTGCGCGAGGTCGGTGCGTCCAACTTCACCGCCGAGCGCCTGCGCAGTGCTGCAGCTGTGGCGAAGGATGCCGGCCTCACCCCGTTCACGATCGCCCAGGACCAGTGGAACCTCGTCGAGCGCGGCGCCGAGTCCACCGTCGTTCCGGTACTCGCCGAACTCGGAATCACCGAGCTGCCGTACTACTCCCTCGCGAGCGGATTCCTCAGCGGTAAGTACCGCCCGGGCCAGAGCGTCGACTCCGTGCGCGCGAGTGGAGCGACCGCCTACCTCGAGAAGCCCTACAGCGCCGAGCTGCTGACGACGCTCGATGATCTCGCGGGAGCGCATGCGGCATCCGTCGCTGGGGTTGCCCTGGCCTGGCTGCGCGCGCAGTCGGTGGTCGGCGCACCCATCGCTAGCGCCCGCACCGCCGAGCAGGTACCGGCGCTTCTCGAGAACGTGCAGCTCACGAGCGAAGACGTGGCGCGCCTCTCGGCCATCACCGCGTAACGGGCACGGGGCGGGCGACTTCGCGGGCAATGGGCTGGCAGAATTTACCCATGACCGCGAAGCGCCCAACCCCCGCCGCCGTGACCGGGCAGTACCTCCGGCTCGAGCCGCTCACCGCTGACGATCTGCCGGAGCTGTTTCCGGCAATCGCGCACCCGGTCATCTTCGCTGGGGGATTCGGCGGCGGTCCGCGCGGCTATCGCGACACGGAGGCTGGCTTTGTCGAGTGGGGCAAGCGCTACTACGACTGGGACGGCGGCAACATCTACGGCACCCGCCTGATCGGCGGCGACGCAGACGGACTGCTCGTCGGCGCAAGCACTCTCGGCGACTTCGACGTCGCGAACGAGCACGCCCACATCGGCTGGACCGCCTTCGACCCGCGAGTCTGGGGAAGCGCCGTCAACCCCGAGGCGAAACTGCTCATGCTCGGCATCGCGTTCGACAGCGGCTTCGGCCGGGTGAAGATCCAGGCCGACGTGCTCAATGAACGTTCCCGCGCGGCAATCGCGGGCATCGGTGCGACCTTCGAGGGCATCGTTCGCCGCGACCGCATTCGTGCCGACGGTACCTGGCGAGACTCCGCGGTGTTCTCGGTGATCGTCGAGGAGTGGCCGGATGTCCGGGCGAACCTTGAGCGACGCCTCGCCGGCTTCGAGGGTAAACCGGTTGTTCTGCGCGAGAGGCGACTGTCGTGACATCCGCCGCGCAGTAGTCTCGTTTTATGGCACACGACGAGACGGTTCCCGCCGAGCTGACGGGTCTTCGACAGAGCATCGACAACATCGACGCTGCGCTGGTTCACCTGTTGGCCGAACGCTTCAAGTTCACGCAGCAGGTCGGAAAGCTCAAGGCGCGCGAGGGGCTGCCGGCCTCTGACCCCGGTCGCGAGAAAGTGCAGATCGCACGCCTGCGCGCGCTCGCCGAGGAGTCGCACCTCGACCCAGCGATCGCCGAGAAGTTTCTCAATTTCATCGTCGCCGAAGTGATTCACCACCACCAGAAGATCGCCGAGACCGGATCGATCGACGCCGTCTGATCTCTCGAAAAATTTTTTGAGATTCTCGCGTCATAGCGAGGCACTTTTACCGTCTCTTGGGTAGAAAGAGAGCCACGGACGGTTACCGCAACCGCCTTCGAGGGTTCTGGTGCAATGGCGAATCTCTATCTCGCGCTGGCCGCGGTGCTCTCGATTGTTGCTGCCTTCCTCTTCGTGTGGGCGGCGTACCTTCTGCACCCGCGCTTCCGCCGTGGCATGCACACCACTGACCGTCGCGAGACGTATCGCGCGTCGGACTCCACGATTCCCGCCACCCGACGCTGATATGTGGGTATCAGCCTCGGGTGGCGGTGAAAATTCTGAAAGTTTTGATACACACTGCGTCATAGTTCGCATAGATTGAAGTCTCTTCACAAAAGGAGGGACCCGAACATCCGGTTGTGGGACCGGGCGTTCGGGTCCGCGTAAGACTATGACTGAATCGGCGATGCTCCTCGGCAGCCTGATCGTGCTCGGCCTCATCACCGTCGGAATGGTCGTGTGGATCGTGACGCACCCGCGACCGAAAACGGTCGCCGACGAGGTGCTGATCATGACCGACAGCCAGCACGAGTTTCTGCGGGCCAAGACCAACGGATGCCCGACCGAACTCCACGACAACTATCAGGAGATCTTCGACCAGTTCGATCTGGCGATGCGTGATTCCGACTACGGGTTCGGCGAGAAGATGCCGCGCCACGAAATCGTGATGGAGCAGATCTCGAACGTGGGAGACCAGACCCAGTTCATCGCGTCGGACGAAGCCTACGACCTCAACACGATCACGCGCGCAGAGCTTGTGGCCCTGCGCGCGAAGATCAACTTCAGCTAGACGCTCCTAGAACCCGAGAACTAGTTCCGAGATCTAGTACCCGACAGTTAGTAACCGACAACGGGGCCGAAGTGCTCCGGCAGCGTTCCGCGGTGCGCGTCGCGCAGTTCGTCGAGGCTGAGCGTGAACTCGTCCTGCACCTCGAGAGCCCCACCGGCGTCGGTGACACCGATGCGCAGCACCGGGTAGCCGCGACCCTCGCACAGGCCCTGGAACTTCACGTCGTCTTCGCGGGGAACCGACACGATGACCCGGCCGGTTGACTCGCTGAACAGTGCGGTTGCGGCGTCGACTCCGTCGCGTTCCATGATCTCGTTCAGCCAGACCCGCGCACCGATGCCGAAGCGCAGCACCGATTCGGTGAGTGCCTGGGCGAGTCCGCCGTCGGCGAGGTCGTGGGCGGAAGCGATGATGCTCTGCTCTCCACCGGCGGCGATCAGGCCGGCGAGGCGCTGCTCGGCGGCGAGGTCGACAGCGGGCGGGCGGCCACCGAGGTGGTTGTGGATGGTTCCGGCCCACGCCGAGCCGTCGAGCTCGAGACTCGTGGTGCCGAGCAGGTAAATGTTGTTGCCCTCGTCCTGCCAGCCGCTCGGGATGCGCGCGGCGACATCCTTGATGACACCGAGAACGGCAACGACCGGGGTCGGGTGGATCGGCACGTCGCCGGTCTGGTTGTAGAACGAGACGTTTCCGCCGGTGACCGGGATGTCGAGCTCGAGGCAACCGTCGGCGATGCCCTCGACCGCGCGGCTGAACTGCCACATGACCTCGGGGTTCTCCGGGCTGCCGAAGTTGAGGCAGTCGCTCACGGCGACGGGCGTCGCGCCCGTGACAGCCACGTTGCGGAAGGCCTCGGCGAGGGCCAGCTGCGCACCCTGGTACGGGTCGAGCTGGCAGTAACGGCCGTTGGCATCCGTCGCGACAGCGAAACCGAGCCCGCTTTCTTCGTCGACGCGCACCATTCCGCCGTCATCCGGGAAGCTCAGCGCGGTGTTGCCGAGAACGTAGCGGTCGTACTGGTTGGTGATCCAGCTCTTGTCGGCGAGGTTCGGGCTCGAGAGCAGGCGAACGACCTGCACCTTGAGCGCGTCGCCGCCGGCCGGACGCTCGAGAACGGATGCCGTGTCTTCGTTCAGTGCGTCGATCCACTTCGGGTAGACCACGGGACGGTCGTAAACCGGGCCGTCGACCGCGACGGTGCGTGGCTCGACGTTGACGATCTCTTCGCCGTGCCAGTTAATGACGAGGCGGCCGGTGTCGGTGACTTCGCCGAGGACGCTGGTTTCGACGTCCCACTTGCCGACGACCGCGAGGAAGCCCTCGAGCTTGTCGGGCGTGACGATCGCCATCATGCGCTCCTGGCTCTCCGACATGAGGATCTCCTCGGCGGTGAGGCTCGGGTCGCGCAGCAGTACCTTCTCGAGCTCGATGAACATTCCACCGTCACCGTTCGAGGCGAGCTCGGAGGTGGCGCAGCTGATGCCGGCTGCTCCGAGGTCCTG
>Ga0247817_10001561_pt1 | contig 11914 bp, 15 predicted proteins | sample UWRJL212509R1_FD_178010 | JGI IMG/M metagenome (GOLD analysis project Ga0247817, IMG submission 178010) | Plant litter microbial communities from Arlington Agricultural Research Station in Wisconsin, United States - UWRJ-L212-509R-1 | ecosystem: Environmental > Terrestrial > Plant litter >... | reverse complement strand
TGTTGTCTTTGCGTCTCTGTAGCATCAATTCAATGAACCCCCGAGAGTCAGAAACGGTTTTCGTGAACTTTGGCCATGGCAGGAACTCTGACAGGTACTCTCTGTCTTTATCGGTTAACGCAAATAAACGATCTGCGTCTTCAATCCTCAGCTGTTCAAGGGTGAGGGTGTCATCAACTTGTATGATTTCGGTATTTAACTCTGGCATAGCACTATGATAGCAAAAAACACCTAGTCATAAATCTACTTAATTTCGTCAGCCGCTTTTAATACGCGGTCGATCAAGTCTGGGTCGGATACTACCGGAAGCCCCGGCTTATCTTCAAAAACAACTTTTGTATCGAGATCCAAAAAGTATGTTGTCTCGTTCACTACTACTATCAAAAGTGGTTTATCGTCTAGCGTACCTACCATGAATTTCCGTGGCATATTGTAAGTCTCCTTATCGGTTTATTGTTTCAGTTTATTTAGGATGGTGTTGAAGTTTTCCTGACCCATGTTCTTGGGTGAGATTATAACATTGAGCCAGCTGTTTGGTGCTATGTAGTTACCCTCCAGCTCAGGAACCGCGCTTAGCCATAATTTCGGGCTACGCATTATGATGATCGTTTTCTTGCGTCGTACAGCTTCGCGCACTAATTCAAATGAAAAATCCTGCGATGGGACCTTTAGGTCGCTTATCTTCTTTGCATTTACTGAGTGGTAAGGGAGATATTCGATGAGCATTATCTTGTCCCGAAGCATGTGCTCCGTAACACCAGCCTGTAGCAGCGGCGCGAGCTTTTTCTTCCACCACCAGTACCCACCCGTTTCTTCAAACCCGCCGTTGAAGTAATAGAATATTGAGTTGTATGCATCGGCTTGGTTTGCACGATTTTCTGCTGCAAACTGAGGATGAGTCATATTTACTGTAATGTCACTTTCGCGAAAGCCTGGGTTTAGTGCCAGGAAAATAACTTCTGCGTTATCAAGCCCGCCGATATATGGTTCGGGTAAGGTGTCGAATCTTAGTTCGTTGTTTGCGTGGCGGTGCTGGTCGAGAGAGAGCTTGTCGTCAGCTAAAACGTAGGGTTTTTGTGAGGGTAAATTTAGCCAGGGGTTTTGCATATTGTCACTATTGTAGCGTAATACAAAGTTTGCTGGTTTCAATTCTATTATGGGGTGTAAAGACAGAACCGAATTAACAGTTCTGACTTTGTTGATTATGGCTTGGTTCCCACTAGTGGACGTACTTAGCAACTCTTTGTCACAAAGATAAATATTATTCTAACACTTTGATGTGTCTGAGATAATTTGTTAAAGCTGTAAAGCTGCTTTCATACTCAATCCTAGGATTATCCCCGGGGATATATGCATGCTTTAATTTGATTACCACAAGATTTTGATTCACGACCATTAGATAACCATCTTCTAAAACTCCCGCATCTCCGATCTGTCCATAGTAGATCTTAGTACCCGACACATCAAAAGATGGTACAGACTCGCCCTCACTCCAACCGCCCGTAGTCTTCATCGTATCTGCAACACTGTCGTATTCATTAGTCGGACCATTAACCAGATTAAGGTTGCTGGTGGTAGCGTTAAAGTAAGTACGTTGCAATGAATGACCAATACTCGAATATCCGCTCCGAAGTGGCTCTTTTGCTACCGATAAAGAAAGGGTTTCTTGCCCGGAAGTTATGACCGCTTTATAGAATTCTAAAGATTTGCCAGCTGACGTTCCATCATTATTCTCCATTTTTCCTTCAAAAATATCGTAATTTTCAGCTTTTTCAAACTTACCTTTAAAAATTGACGGTACTTGGAACTGAACTCCGATCTCCTCGGAACAGAATATACCGTTCGCTTCAACAACATCACTTTCACATCCAGTTTCTTCAGCTGGCTTTTCTTCATCTTGGCTGACAGTGGCAGTAGTCAGAGTGTCTTTTGGAGCTAAGAAGTTTTTCCATACGACAAAACCGAGAGCACCTACAATGGCTACGACTAGAATTACTACGATGAAAATGTGAGCACTTCCGTCTTGTTTTCGAGAATCCTTAATCATGTATATATCTTACCAAACAAAAACACTTTCCTTTTGGGAAAGTGGTTATGCTTGGCTCTCGCTAGTGGACGTACTTCGCAACAAAATGTACCAAGATAACCCTCTAGACTATCTAGTCACATAGTAGCTATTTAGCTTCAATACTATTTACCATATTTGACAGAAGATCCCTGTCTATCGCTTGTAGACCTTCCGGGTCGTCGTAGGCACAGGTAGACTGAGCCGCACTATACCAATAATAGTAACCACTGATAGGTTCACCGTCATTAAGCATGAGTACGTACTCAGAGTCTACGGGATCACTCTTACGACCAATACCCCCTAATCTTATAACTCCTGGTACTTCATCATCAGCCGGCTCCTTACAATCACCGCCTAAATCTTCTACACGGCTCGTCGTAAGTTCGTAGCTATCGCTGACTTTGTAGTACTTGATACCTGTTAAACCATCTGGGATTTTAAACTTAATACTCCAATCATCAAGAACGAAATAGCCTTCGTTTAAATCTGCCACAGATTCACTTTCTGGTTTTGCTTCCTGCTGACTCAAGTTAGGTTGGTCTACGGTTTTGACGTTTGGCACTATAAAATTCTGCCAAAAAACAAAACCTAGTAGCCCAAGAACTGCTATCAACAAGATAATAATTACAACTACATGTGCACTTCCCGTTTGGTTTTGAGAATTTTTAATCATTAGTTTAATAATAGCAAACAAAAAGATCTTCAGTTCGAAGATCTTTAAGAATAATCATTTTGGCTCTCTACGATAGAGGACGTTATAACCACTGTCAAACTAGACAGGGCAGCCCACTAGGCAGTGCCGTAAAGTATCACGGCACTGCTATTTGGGTCGATACTACAGGTTATCTTTCAGCCATATATTAGCTTTTTCGTTAAAACCATACCAAGCAGCCGCGTCACCCGTTATGTCGACAACGAGGAGTTCGTCGTTTGCATCGATATGTCTTTGCAACTGATCTCGCACAGCAGTCGCAGTCTGCGACGTCTTCACTAGCCAGGTACTATCAAGGTGATGCCACCAAGTGCCGTCCGATTTGATAGCTTCTATAAGGCTATCGTAATCCTGGCCAGTTTTATTCAAATCGTATCCAATTAACAATGTATTCATAAATGATCCTTCGTCATAATTTATCACCTGGATACGGGCGCTCTAATCGAACGCCCGACAATCAAGCGTTATTTAGTTATATGTGTAGCTGAACGTAATCTTTGGATCCGACTGGAAAGCCCAACCGAATGCCTTTTGCAGGCCAACTTGCACCTGCGGTTCTGCTGCAGAAAGTAAATTAGGCATTGGCTGACCAGGCAAACCTTCGACAACTGGTGTTGCGATTACTGCCTTTTGCTCAAAATCAAGCGGGAACACAACAGTAGCTCCAAGACGAACATTGCCCGTTGGGTTGAAACTCAGTTGAGGTGCATACATTACAAATGTATATGCCTTGGGGTTGCCTGCAACTGGGCTCAATTTCTGGCTTGCATGAATACGCAGCACTTGTTGGCCTGCCGGGATCTTAATGTCAGCAACCTTATAGAAGTTCACTAACTTTTCGAGCTGCTTCTTCTCCGGTTGTGACGGATCAAGCGCAATACCCGCCTTATCCAGTACTGGCTTCAGAATAGCCGCGTCCTTTTTGGCAACTTTCTTAAACTTTGCTGTTACGTCAAACTTATCATCTGTCGATGAAACTACGCGAACGAATGCCGAAGTACCGGCTTCTACGTCAGCAGCCAGGACGAGGCGGTAAACCTTCTCTTCAGGTGCGATAACGGTTGCAGTAATCGTGCTATTTGCCACGTCGTAAGACTCTGCGAGGTTAAACCCTCGTAACGGAGCTACCGATTCGATATCGGTGTTAATTGTTTGGTTAACTACTTGTAAATCTAATGTAACATTGGGGGCCATGATAGGCTCCTTTCTTTCATAACTTGTTAAAAATAGGACGTTTCGGTAATATGAAAGAGAACTCTATATTGCTTGCCAGCGTATTTTGTTCTCCCAGACCGGATGTATTCGCGTACAGATGGTCTGTTTTTTGTTTGTTGGGGTACTCGATGTTGATTTTAACCTCCTTTTATTAAGTACTAGTTTTAGTATAGGCGGCTAAATAAGAAAAATCAATGCATGTAGCGAAAAAAACACAGTTAACACCTTGAGTGAATGTTATTATTATATTTCGTGTGCGAATCATTGACATTTATCATATCAGTGTGCTACAATTTATGTATGGTCAAGCAAGCAAAGTGGCTATCTATCGCTGTGGGTAAGATATTAGCCGATCGCAGGCAGGAGTTGGGATTTACACAGAGTGACGTAGCTGCAAGGCTTCGTATTCAAAGAACGTCCCTATCAAATATAGAATCTGGTAAGCAGGTACTATTACTAGATGTCTTTTATAATTTATGTGAGATACTAAGCGTATCTCCTGCCGAAGTCTTAGATATAGCTTCACACTCAGAAGTTCCACTGGCTGAATTGGCGAATATAGTAAATAACATCGATAGTAAATAAGGAGGGTCTATATGAATACTGAACGAGCTGTTAATGCGGCAAAAAGATTAGCAAAAAAATATAGTCTAAAACCAGGTTTTGATATACAAAACTTTATTACTTCTATCGATATTGCTCTTGAAATCACTCCCCTTGAATCAATGTCTGGATTTGCATATCAAAAACAAGGTAAGAAAGTTATCGGTATCAATGAAACCGATGGTGATGAACGCCAGCGATTTACTATGGCGCATGAACTTGGACACATGTTCGTACACGCAAACGATGACGTAACTTTTGATCGAGGTTTTGCGTATTTCAGAGATGGAAACTCATCAACTGGTATAAACCCAAAAGAGCGTGAAGCTAACGCATTCGCCGCTGAACTACTCATGCCCGCGGATCACTTACTCAGTAGCGTTCGTGCATTAGGCGGTATTGATCCCATGAACAACGAAGGTGAAGTACGTAAACTTGCCAAGAAATACAAGGTTAGCTTTAGTGCAATGAGCGTTAGGTTGCATTCACTCAATGTAGACGGTTTTAGTATTTAGCTATTATGTCTAGGTATGACCTTATCTCACAAATCTTAGGAGAAGTACCTAGTATTCTAAATACCTACTTTGGAATGATAGTGTCTGGTGAGCAGAGTGCGATTATCAGTGGTTTGTTAGGACTATTGGGATTAAGCTATATAGTATTCAAACTTGTAAAGCGTTTCTGGATTAGGCTAATAATTTCTGGCATCTAGGGATACGTCATCTCTAATCAATAAAACCCCGAGATAAATCGGGGTTTTATTGTAATCAGGTAGTCTAGTGTACAGACTTGCTTTAAGGTAAAAATGATAAATATGATTAAAAGATATACATATCACCTACGATAGATGCGAACCTTAGATAAAATACAGATGGCTCAACAATTCTACCTCTAAATATGAGAGAATATAGACAGATAACGTGAGGGTATATGAAAAGATTTGAAGATTACAAAGAGGGTGCACACGACTGGATTACACTGTCAACAGGTGAATACTTCCCCGACATTCTTGAAGACGCGTGTTTACTTTATGGACCAGTGTTAGTTTTATTTGGTCAATTACTCAAGGTATCGGAATCTTCTCAACGGCTTTTTCTTCAAATCAATGAAGTAAGTGAGCCATGGATGCGCATTCAACTATGTCGAGTATTTAGGAAATATGTTAGTCCAGAAACTCCCGTGGAGATGCTTAAAAAGAAGTCAGCCGCTCCGATGATCATTGATCAATTCGGCAAAGGATTCAGGGCAGTTCACGAAGTACAGTCTGCTTTTAATTCCCGACCAAATCCAGACGAAGCATTGTGTGCATTGTTATGGGAGTACAAAAGTCGAGGGTCTAAGGGCTACGATCTAACAGAACGGTTCTTTGATATGATCAGGTCTTATTTCCCGGAATTACGCCTGACAGGACCGCAACGTGCCGGCCAGGATATTAAACTATCAAATGTATTCGCAGATTACCCCAACCCCAACAGACCAGTAGACTTTGTGCTCTATGATACCGATGATACGACCCCAATAGTCATCGGTCTTGCCAGGTATGATGGTGACAGAGGTGGAGCACAGGAAGATGATCGTACTGGTGGTTATGTAAATTGCGCTAAAGAAGTACTGGCATATGGCGAAGAAAAAGGCCTGAACTTAAAGGTTCTATTCGTAAATGATGGACCTGGACTTCTTCTCGGTTCAATGTGGCGAGATTACTCAACAATAGAAAATATCCACCCTAGTAAAATCATGGTAGCTACCCTCAGAATGATTCCAGAGCGGTTAACGTATGAGTGGATGAAAGCATAGCTTATGGCAACAGGTGAAACTAAAAAAAAACTTGGTAACGAAGTCAAACGTCCATCAAGTAAAGCTAATTCAGAATATACGTATTCGATTTCATACGATGGCAAAAAAGAAGTTGAAGATATTCTGAATACCAGTCCTGCGAACGTGACAGAAGTATGGAGTGGTGACTCAGCAACCGAGAAAGACCCTCGTGGCAGCCTATACTACGGTGAGAACTTACCGATAATTTCACATCTTGTCGAATCTGGATTGAAAGGTAAAGTAAAACTTATCTACATCGACCCCCCATATGCAACAAACCAAGTGTTCGTTTCAAAGAACAGAAAAGGTGGCTATGAGGATCTCTTAACGGGTGCTCACTTCCTAGAGTTCATGCGTGAGCGCCTTATTCTACTGAAAGAATTACTAGCACCTGATGGTTCAATTTACGTCCATCTTGATGACAATATGGCATTTGAAATAAAGTTACTTATGGACGAAATCTTTGGCAAAAAGAACTTTCACAATTTTATAGTGAGAAAGAAAAGTAATCCGAAAAATTACACAAGAAAACAGTTTGGCAACGTAGCCGACTATGTCCTCTTCTATTCAAAAGGAGCTAATTATACCTGGAATCGCCCTTACGATAAGTGGCTTCCGGAGAGCGCGGAGAAAGAGTACAGCTACATTGAAAAAGAAACTGGTAGACGATTCAAAAAAGTACCAGTACACGCACCCGGAACTCGTAACGGCGATACAGGTAAACCTTGGAAGGGACTAATGCCGCCTGAAGGCAAACACTGGCAATACAAGAGAGAAACATTAGATGCGCTAGATAATAACGGGCTGATTTACTGGTCTGCAACAGGAAACCCTCGTCGAAAAATATACCTAGACGAAAACCTAGGCATTCCGATTCAAGATATATGGATGGACATGAAGGATGCGCATAATCAGAATATAAAGATTACTGGTTATCCAACAGAAAAAAACCCAGACTTATTAAAACGAATAATTGAAGCATCGTCGAACGAAGATGATTTAGTCTTAGATTGCTTTGCTGGCTCAGGTACAACAATGGGTGCAGCAGCTGATTTATCAAGAAGGTGGATCGGCATCGATAGCAGTCCAGAGGCTATTAACTCAACCTTAACTCGATTCTTACATGGGCTAAAACCTATGGGAGATTACACAAAAAATCAGCCCCAAACCAGCATGTTACCTGATTTTATTGGTAATAAGTATCTTGCAGGTATGAAGTTCTATTCAGAGAGTTCCCGCATAAAAGAAAAAGAACTGCAAAAGCAAATTGATGCACTCAATACATTCAACGCTGGCTTATTAAAGTAAACTACGTAATCCCCCATCTGCGCCTCATCATATTCTATTTAGTAACGGTTCAAAATAATTTATTTTGTGCTTGATAGTATCTGTTATCAACTTTCCTTTTAAGAGCCGTCCTGCGACTTCTGGCCGTGCTCCAGAGTGTACTATTAAGACAATTACTCGTTCATCTTTTTGTTCAAGTGAGGCTCTAGCAACCCCTCGCGAAATATATCCTGGAAAATCGCTGTTAATAAAATCGTATTATAGTTCGTGAATAAACTGACACGAAGACTCGTAAAATGACGGTTAAAAGTACTGGCCTAGCTAAAAAAGTGTAAGGTAATTAATCAGCTTGAATTGGTTGGCTTGGGCAATGCGCATTGTCTCTGCAAATACCGGTTCATTTTTCATGTGGCGATAGAATGTGTCACGGCTTATTCCTGCTGAGCGACAAGCATCGCTAATAGTGGCGCTATGCTGTAGAGCATCCGCTAGTTTAATCATAGTTTTACAATCCACTTTCACCGGCCTTCCTACACTTCTTCTTACTGTCATAAAACTCCTTTGTACTTGCTTCAAACCTACTATTAGTATGACAAATCAAGAAATGCCCGTTAGCAATAACAGCTTAATGGCCTACCGTTGTACTGGATACAGCAAAGGATTTGTATGCCTTTTTATAAGCTAAGTGTAGGTTTGCAGGAAATCACCGACTATAAGCAAACTCGTCGGTGCTTCCATAAACGAGATGTAATATGCGATTAAACCAAGAATTAGTTACGAGGTTTCAGACACTCCACCGCGAGAAGTATGGCGAGGAGATTAGTTACGACATTGCCGAACTGCGACTTAGCGAGCTTGCTGATTTAGTGCGCATTACTTCTCGACAGGAAAGTTAAAAGAATGACAAAAGTATATAACGTAATAGCCGAGGTTCACAAACCGCTTCCTCATGGGGGCTACAGAGTTAAGGTATCGTTACCCGATCTTGGAATGTACATCAATGGTATGGTCGTATTTCCGCCAAACGAAGATAAGCCAGCATGGTACGTGCAACCGCCATCCAAATTAGCAGGTAGGGGTAAATGGGTGGGCATAGTTGAGTTTAACAAGAAGCACCTTTTATGGGATGAAGTGTACGACGCCTGCACAAAAGCAGTCGAACTGTACATGCACGAAGAAGATCAAGCTGTTAAGGACGTGGTTCTAAAAGACATTGATGACACGCCTTTAGACTTCACCGCTATACCCTTTTAACAAACCTTTACATTATAGGACGTTTATATATAAAGATCTTGTTATGTAAGGATTATCTCTAAATGTAAGAATATATATAATAGTCCCCTCATTTGAGGTGTACATCCCAGTAATGTCCCGCTATAATACCGCCATCCAAATAAGAACTTGACAAATAATTAAGAAAGATTAGAAAAAATGAGTAACAAGAGCACATCACAGAACAAGCACAGCACCAAACCTACGCTCAAAACCATCGAAGAAGAATCTACTGCCCTTCAACAACTACTTCATGAATATATGGTAAGATCGTACGCCTTAGAGCGTAGGCAATTAATAGTCAGAGGTATCGCTGCGAAAAAGCGAAAGAGCGTGTAGTGAACACAAGAAACCTAGAAAATCTGCGCTACCGCATATACGCACGTAAATCTACAGACACAGAAGACAAACAGGTTCAATCATTGGACGATCAACTAAAGTACATGCGCACAGTCGCAAAGCGTGAAAATGTGAAAATATCAGGTGCAGCACTTCGTGAAAGCAAATCGGCAAAACGGCCATATGTTCGTATTATATTCGAAGAACTAATTCAAGAAATAGAAGAAGGAAAGATAGACGGCATCGTATGCTGGAAACTCGACCGTCTGTCGCGCAATCCAACCGACAGTGGCCGTCTGCAGCAACTACTGCAAGACGGCAAACTAAAACACATCTTAACGGCTGAGAAGAGTTATTTCCCGGAAGATAATGCAATTGTATTTAGTGTCGAAGCAGGCATGTCGAATCAGTACGTTCGTGATTTATCGAGCAACACAAAACGTGGCATGCAATCGAAAGCAGAAAAAGGTGACAAGCCGGGTATCCCGCCTATCGGCTACCTCAACGATCGTATAGACAAAAAAATTATTGATGACCCTGAGCGATTCGATCTAATTCGAGTACTATGGGACAAGTTCCTAACGGGGACATATTCAATAGCTGAGCTACAACGTGTTGCCGATAAAGAGCTCCACATTAAAACAGTCACACGAAAGAAAATTGGCGGTGGGCCTATCGCCTACTCAACGCTTTGCACAATGTTCAAAAACCCCTATTACATGGGGAAGCTAAAATACAACGGAAACATTTACAGGGGCAATCACCGCGCCATGGTCACAGAAGAAGAGTTTGAGCGCGTACAGCAAATCATTGACCCCTCGCATACAACACGCCCAAAGGACGTTACGTACAACTTCCAACTGCGCAACCTGTTCAAGTGTGGCGAGTGCGGTTATGCGATAACGGCTGAACAAAAACACAAAGACATCAAGTCCACAGGTGAGCGTAAAGAATACATCTACTATCACTGCACTGGTAAAAGCAAAGGCACGAAATGTAGCCAACCGAAATTACACGTTAATGAGGATGTTTTATTTCAGCAAATCAAAGATAAACTCAATAAGTTCACTATTGACCCTGACTTTTACAGGCTCGCTATCGAAGCTCTTGCGCAAGAAGAGGATGAAGTTGTTGAAAAGTGCGAAACATTAACTAAGGCTCATGTTCGAGCAATCGAAGGTAAACAGCAGGCAATCGACAGGTTGCGACGTATGCGTTATAACGGTGAGGCAGATGACGACTTGTGGTATTACTCAGAGATGAAGGCACTTGAATCAGAACTTACTGGGTTGCAACAGAAACGTAACGTAGACGAGTACAAGGCGCGTGATTGGCGTGCACAGGTTGACGAAGTGTTCACCTTCGCACGCTACGCCAAAGAAGACTTTGATAGTGATGATCTCGAAAAGAAACGTAGCGTTGTAGTGAAGCTGGGCGAGAAACTGTCAATACTGGATAGAACCATAGTGTTCACCCCTAATAAATACTTCATTCCGCTTGAAAAGATGAATGAAAAAAAGATACAGCTCTCAGAAATGGTTAGAACCGACTTCCAACAGAGGGAAATCGGTTCTAGTGACCATGTAATAACATCTTGGCTCCGACGGCTGGACTCGAACCAGCAACCTCGAAGTTAACAGCTTCTTGCTCCACCATTGAGCTACGTCGGAATACAGATGATATTATACCCTTACCCCCGTACTAGAGTCAATGTTAGACTTGCTCAGCCCAAACGAGGACGCGTTGGTCGTAAGTCTTTTGATCTTCCAACCATTTACCAGTACAGGTCATCAGGTTAAGTCCACGTGATACATTCCCATATGGCAACAGCATCTTCTTCATATCAAGACCCTCCAAAGGAGCAACTTCAGTATGCACAACCTTATAGGTTAATCGGGTGTTGTCACCCTTTTCAATCTGAATCTCATCTCCTTCAACCAACTTGTCGAGGTAGGCAAATAACCCTTCACGAGTTGGACCAGAGGCGTGTCCATCAATAAACATCGTACCGATGTCACCAGGTTTCACACTTCCGTTGTACCACCCGGCATCATGGATGTTTAATGGCGCCTGGATAGCTCCCTTGTCGTTCACACTCATTGGAAGGATCTTTGCGGTGACATTGATCTTGTTGATATAGATAGCCCTAGGAAGGCTTGGTGCGACGTTGTAGTTCTTTAGGCTATCAGCGCTAGGCTTTGTTTCGTCCTGACCTTCAAGTGTAGATGTTGCGGTTGAAGCAGATCCAGCTACCTGTGAAGATTCGCCTGCTTTTACTCGTTGATTTGTCATCCAAGTGTCGATACTGACATAGCCAGTTACAAGCACGAAGACGCTCGCCACAAACACAAGGCCGAATCGTTTCATATCGCGCTGTTTACGACGTTCTGATTTCAAAGACTTTCGAGCGTGCACCAATGCTCGCTCCATTGCTCGTGCCTTAGCATCAGGTGATAACGTTTCGATTGATCGGATCGGCGCGACAGGCTCAAGGGCGTACGTTTCGGTCTCGGTCATAACCGTTTCGATAATTTCAGGAACGGCCGGTGCTGTCGCAGTTGCAGGTGTGGCAGCAATGACGTCGGTAATCACCTTTGTTG
>Ga0247817_10001558_pt1 | contig 11935 bp, 12 predicted proteins | sample UWRJL212509R1_FD_178010 | JGI IMG/M metagenome (GOLD analysis project Ga0247817, IMG submission 178010) | Plant litter microbial communities from Arlington Agricultural Research Station in Wisconsin, United States - UWRJ-L212-509R-1 | ecosystem: Environmental > Terrestrial > Plant litter >... | reverse complement strand
CGGGCTGGATCTGATCGTCCTGCCGGGCGGGTTCTCCTATGGCGATTACCTGCGCTGCGGGGCCATGGCGGCTCAGTCGCCCATCATGCAGGCGGTCAAGAAGGCCGCAGACGACGGCGTCGCCGTTCTGGGCATCTGCAACGGCTTCCAGATCCTGTGCGAGGCCGGAATGCTGCCGGGCGCCCTGCTGCGGAACGCCGGGCTGAAATACGTCTGCAAGCCCATCGCCCTGGAAGTCACCAACGGCCAGACCCGCTTCACCGCCGGCTATCAGGGTCAGCGCGAGGTGATCATGACCCAGGGCAACGGCGACGGAAATTACTTCGCCGACGCCGAGACCCTTGCCCGCCTAGAGGGTGAAGGCCAGGTCGTGTTCCGCTATGTCGACAATCCCAACGGCTCGGTCGCCGACATCGCCGGCATCCAGAATGCGCGCGGCAACGTCCTGGGGATGATGCCTCACCCCGACCGCGCATTCGAGGCGGAGTTGGGCTCGGCGGACGGGGCGACCCTGTTCCAAAGTATCTACGCGGCGGCCTGATACAGACCGCCGCGCTCGGCGTCACGCCTCGCTGGCGGGACTTAGCTGCTCGTCGTCATCCTCGGCGCCCTGAACGCTGACGCTCTGGTCGAGAGCGTCCTCATCTCCGGCGTTGACGGAGACGCCGTCGGCGCTGTCGATGTCTTCATCCTCGGTCACCACGCCGCCCGGGTCGCGCTGGGCGGCCAGTTCGCGGGCGCCCACGCCCAGCCCCTGTTCGATGGCGCGATTGGCCTCGACGTCGCTGGTGTCGAAGTGGGGCGATTCCTCGGGAGTCTTGGTCGGGTCGGTCATGGGGAGCGTCCTTGAATGGAGATGATGCCCTTCAACCACCCCGCGTCGCGACAGTTCCGAAAAGTGCGCCGCTGAACCTTCGCCGTTCCCACGCGTAAAAGGCGCGAACGAGATCGAGGTACCGACCATGTCATCCATCCTGCGCGCCACGCCGGCGCAACGCACCCGGCGTATGATCGTGCTGGGGGCCGTCCTGTTCGCAATCGTCGTGGCCTATGGGCAGATGGCGCTGGGCTGGGGCCAGAGCGCGGCCGATTTCGCCGCCGATAGCGACGCGACCCTGAAGGTCGTCGGCTGGGCCTTCTCGATCTGGGGCGTGATCTACTTGGGATTATTGGCCTATGCCGTGCGGCAGGTCTTGCCGCAAACAGGCGAGAGCGACCTGATCAACGCCCTCGGCTGGCCGTCGGCCGCCGCCTTCGTCGGCATCGGCGTGTGGATCGTGGCGGCCGCGTTCGATTGGGAAGTGGCGACGATCGTGCTGATCTTCGGATCGCTGGCCGTGCTGCTGGTTTCGCTTCTGGCCAACGCAGGGCGGATCCGGGGGCTGGGCAAGGCGGATCGGGATCGCTGGCTGACGATATGGCCGCTGGCCCTGCTGGCTGGATGGCTGACCATCGCCGCGCCGGTGAACCTGATCACAGTGGCGACCGGCAACGGCGATCTGCCGACAGCCCTGTCGCCAACGGCGTGGGCGAGCGTGGCGGTCGTGACCGTGGCTGCGGTCGCGCTTCTGGTCACATGGCGGCTGCGGGTGCTGGCCTATTTCCTGCCGATCGTGTGGGGGCTGATCGGGGTGTTCGCGGCGGAGCAGTCGCGCAACGGGACGCTGGCGTTCACTGCCCTGATCGCGGCGTTGGCGGTTCTGGTCGGCGCTGTCCTGATCATTCTGTCGGAACGACGCCGGGTTGAACGGCCCTAGACGCCGTCACCGTCCTCGCCCTCTTCGTCAGCGAGCTTGCCGGCGCGTTCGGCGGCGGCGGAAGCGCCGGCGTCATCGGCGGCGATCTCGGCCGCGTCAGGATCGTCTGGCGTAGCAGCGGGATCAATCGGGATGTCGGTCATGGGGGAGCTCCTGTGGGTGTGCTTTCCAATCGCTGGCCAGGACAGCGGTTCCGGCCGGGGCCGATTTCAAATGCGGCCGATTTGCGACATTCGATTTGTAGGCGTATCGATCAGGGATGACGTCATTCCTCGTGCGGCTCCTGCCCGACCGGTTGTTCCTGATCTGGCTGGGGGTGGCGGTCGCCGTCTGCTTCGCCTTTTCCATCGGCGGAGCGGCGGGGCTCGGCTTCGAAGCGTCGGCCATCGAGAACGGACCACAGGAAAACATCGAGATCGCCCTGCTGATCATCGCGGCTCTCGTCTTCATGGCCACGGCGATCGTTGGAAAGGGCCCGGGCACGCCCGTTCTGGCGGGCCTGAGCCTGATCTTCGGCCTGATGGGGCTGCGTGAGCTCGAGCCGCCGATCGACAATGACCTGCTGTTCTATCTGGCCGGCCACGCCTCGCGGATCCATTGGGCCATCCTGTGCCTGGCGATGATCGTCTTCCTGTCCTGGCGCGGCCGCCGCTGGGGCCCGCGTGCGCATTTCGCCAGCATCCGGGCTGTCTGGGTTCCGCTGGGCACGGCGGCCGGCATCGTCCTGCTGGGTTCCGTCGCAGAGCGTATCGCCGGGGAAGCCATCCCCGGAAGCCATCTTCACGACATCATGGAGTGGCTGGAGGAGACTCTCGAGGTCTGCGCCTATGTCGTTGCGGCGACGACGGCTGTATGGATGGCCCGAATCCGACGCACGCCTCCAGCCTAGAGCCTTCTCCCATGACCGCGACCGCCTCCAAAGCGACCCCTTCGATGGCCGATCTGGCGGTCGAATACGGACTGGCGCCGGCCGAATACCAAGTCGTGCTGGACCGCCTGGGCCGCGAGCCGAACCAACTGGAGCTGGGCGTCTTCTCGGTGATGTGGTCCGAGCACTGTTCCTACAAGTCGTCGAAGATCCATCTGGGCAAGTTCCCGACGACCGGACCGCGCGTGATCTGCGGGCCGGGGGAGAACGCGGGCGTCATCGATATCGACGATGGCGATGCCTGTATCTTCAAGATGGAGAGCCACAACCACCCCTCCTACATCGAACCCTATCAGGGGGCGGCGACGGGTGTGGGCGGCATCATGCGCGACGTCTTCACCATGGGGGCGCGGCCCGTAGCCCTGCTGAACGCCCTGCGCTTCGGCGATCCGTCGCATGAGAAGACGAAGCGTCTGGTCAAGGGCGTGGTGTCGGGCATCGGCGGCTACGGCAACTGCGTCGGCGTTCCGACGGTTGCGGGAGAGACGAACTTCCACGCCGGCTACAACGGCAACATCCTTGTCAACGCCATGTGCGTGGGCTTGGCCAAGGCCGACAGCATCTTCTATTCGGCCGCGCCGGGACCGAACATGTCGGTGGTCTATTTTGGGTCCAAGACCGGCCGCGACGGCATCCACGGCGCGACCATGTCCTCGACCGAGTTCGACGATGAGTCGGAATCCAAGCGCCCCACGGTTCAGGTCGGCGATCCCTTCGCCGAGAAGCTGCTGATCGAGGCCACGCTGGAGCTGATGGCCTCGGGCGCCGTGGCAGCGATCCAGGACATGGGGGCAGCGGGTCTGACTTCCTCGTCGGTCGAGATGGCCGGCAAGGGCGGCGTCGGCATCGAGCTGAACATGGACGCCGTGCCCCAGCGCGAAGAGGGCATGTCCGCCTATGAGATGATGCTGTCGGAAAGCCAGGAGCGGATGCTGGCGGTGCTGAAGCCCGGCCGCGAGCAGGATGGCTATCGCATCTTCGAGAAATGGGGTCTGGACGCCGCCGTCATCGGCATGACGACCGAGACCGGCCGTCTGATCCTGAACCACCACGGCGAGGTCGTTTGCGACGTGCCGCTGGCGCCGCTGTTCGACGACGCGCCCCTGTATGACCGCCCATGGGTCCAGCCGACGCTGCATCCGCGCCTCGCACCCGCCGAGGTGCCGGCGCCGACCAACTGGGCGGACGCGGTAATGAAGGTGCTGGCCTGTCCCGACATGGCGTCCAAGCGCTGGATCTGGGAGCAGTACGACCGCCACGTCATGGCCGACACGCTGCAGGACTCGTCCACCGGCGCCGATGCGGGCGTGGTGCGCGTGCACGGCACGGACAAGGGTCTGGCGGTCACCTCGGACTGCACCCCGCGTTATGTCCAGAACGATCCCTACGAGGGCGGCAAGCAGTGCGTCGCCGAGGCGTGGCGCAACCTGACGGCCGTCGGTTCATTGCCCATCGCCATCACCGACAACCTGAACTTCGGCAATCCCCAGCGGCCCGAGATCATGGGCCAGATCGTTCGCGCCATCGACGGCATGGCCGAGGCCTGCCGCGAACTGGACTTCCCGGTCGTGAGCGGCAACGTGTCGCTGTACAACGAGACCAACGGCACGGCCATTCCGCCGACCCCGACGGTTGGGGCCGTCGGCCTGCTGACCAACTATGACGTCGTCACCGGTTTCGCGGGGATGGCCGAGGGCGACGCCCTGGTCCTGATCGGCGAGACCCACGGCGAACTGGGCGCGTCCATCTATCTGCGCGAGGTTCTGGGCCGCGAGGACGGCGCTCCGCCGGCCGTCGACCTGAAACTGGAGCGCCGGACCGGCGATTTCGTGCGCGGCCAGATCGAGGCCGGCGCCCTGACGGTCGTCCACGATCTGTCGGATGGCGGCCTGATCGGCGCAGCGGCGGATCTGGCGCTGGCGTCGGACGTCGGAGTAACGCTGGATGCGTCCAGCGCAACCCACGCGCACATCTTCCTGTTCGGCGAGGATCAGGCCCGCTATCTGGTCGCCGTGCCGGACGCGGACGCCGTGATCGCAGCTGCACGTGAGGCTGGCCTGCATGCCTCTGTCGTGGGCCACGCGCGCGGAACCGCTTTCGCCTCGGGCCACAACGGCGCGGAGCTGTTCAGCATCCCGATGGACCACTTGCGCGAATGGCACGAAGGCTGGATGCCGAACTGGATCGAGGGCTGAGAGGCACGTCGCCGCACCGTCTTTTCGGGGTCATCATCCGGGCGTAGCCTGCGCTCATGGCCGATGGATTACAGACCTTTCGCCCGTGGACGCCGCCCCGGCGCTCGAAGCCGCTTGGGCTGCTGCCCTTCCTCTGGATCAGCTGGCGCGACCCGCTGCTAATGTGGTCGGAGCGGCATTTCAATGAGCCGCAACTTTATGGGCGAGGTCCGCTGGGCGAAGTGCTGGTGGTCAGCCATCCCCAGGGTGTGCGGCACGTCCTGACCGAAAACGCCGCCAACTACGAAAAGGGCGAACTTCAGCGCCGCGTGCTGGGGCCGATGCTGGCGCGAGGCCTGCTGCTGACCGAGGGTGACGCCTGGCGGCGGGTGCGACGCATACTGGCTCCACTGTTCACGCCCGCGAAAATGGCCACGCTGAATGGCCGGATGGCCGAGGTCAGTTTCGCGCGGGTCGAGGCCTGGTCGCTGGCTGCGCGCGGTCGGGTGCTGGATATCGACAGCGAGATGTCGGGCCTGACCTTCGACATCCTGTCGGCCACCATGTTCTCCGACGAACTGGGCGGCGAGGCGCGCGGGTTCGAGCGGGCGCTGAACCAGTTCCTGGCCAATGGCGCGCGGATCGATCCGCTGGACGTGCTGGGCGCACCTGACTGGGCCCCGCGGCTGGGACGGCTGACCAGCTTCCGCTCGGCCCGCTTCTTCGAACAAAGGGTGACGGCTCTGGTGGAGGCGCGACGGGCACGGATCGAGGCCGGAGAGGCCGTCCCGTCCGATCTGCTGAGCGCTCTGCTGGTCGCGCGTGACGAGCACGGCGACGCCCTGAGTGACGAAGAGGTTGCGTCCAACATCCTGACCTTCATCCTGGCCGGGCACGAGACGACGGCGCGAGCGCTGGGCTGGACCCTGCACCTGCTGTCGCGCCAGCCTGAGGTTCTGGCCCGGCTTCAGGCAGAGGCGGACGTGTTCGACGTCGGCAAGCCGAACTGGGCCGACGACCTGCCCTGGACCCGCGCGGTGCTGGAAGAGACGATGCGGCTGTTTCCGCCCGCCCCCACCATGGCCCGCAAGGCGCTGGCTGCAGACGAGATCGGCGGCCAGCGGATCGAGGCAGGCGCCACGGTGATCATCTCGCCCTGGATCCTGCAGCGGCATGCGCTTCTGTGGGAGGACCCCGACGCCTTCCGGCCCGAGCGCTTCCTGCCCGAGAACCGCAAGAGCATCGACCGGTACGCCTATCTGCCCTTCAGCGCCGGCCCACGCGTCTGTATCGGCGCGGCCTTCGCCATGCAGGAGGCGATGATCGCCCTGGCCGCCATCCTGCGTTCGGCTGAGGTCGAGGCCCTGACCACGGTCGAGCCCCGCCCCGTCCACCAGATCACCCTGCGCAGCCGCGAACCCATGCGGTTGCGGCTGCGCGCGAGGCGTTAGTCGGCGGAAAGATAGGCCGTCGGTTCGATCAGTTCGAAGCCGGGCGTCGTCTGCACGAAATGCCTGAGCCAGTAGGCATGGCCGGCGCCGAACATCAGCACGATCCGGTCGCCGGGCTTCGCCACCTGCATCAACTTGGCGAAGATCATGGCGTTGCGGGTGTACCAGCGGCCGTTCAGCTCCGCGCCCGGCAGGACGTCTCCGCCGCCGAACTGAAGGAAGCGGTAGTAGTGGGACCCGTTCCACTGCGCCATCTGTTCCGTGTTCATCGCCGCCAGGATCTGCTGGACCGAACGGGAGCGTTGCTCGACTTCACGTTCGTGGAGGTAGGCCTGGACCTCCGCGTTCATGCCCTGAAGGACATCCTTCTTCCCGTTGGCGTCCGCCCAGCTCACGAGATCGCCATAGGGGAAGTAGCTGGGCTGACCCTCGCGATCCTTCTCGTCCACCGCATAGACCCGGTCGACATGGGTAAGGGAGGCGAGGCGATAGCCCAGCTGGACGCGCTCATCGGCGTTGGTGGTCAGGGTCGCGGGATCATACTGCGGCCAGCCGGCATCCAGCATGGTCGAGGGATCCGGGGCGACCCGTTCGATCGCGATGGCGGTCGGCTCGAAACGCGCCAGGGCCTCGACCGCTTCGACCATCTGGGTCTGTTTCTCGGGCGTCGTGACCGGGTCGATCCGGGCGTTGTTCACATCCCGGCCCGGATTGTCCATGTGATAGACGCCCAGCACCATCACCTGAATGGGCCTGGGCGGTTCCGGCGCCTGGGCGGCGGCGGCGGCGGCGACCGGCGCCAGAGCCAGGGCCGCGATGGCGGCAAGCAGCTTCATCATGATGTTCTTCCCCGTTCCTATGAAGTCAGAGGAGGCCGGCTGGCGGAACGGATGCACCCTGCCGGATTAAGTTTTTGACAGGTTCACCCTTGTAATTATTTAGGAAATCAGACGACCGGGATCGCCTGACTCAAACGGCCGCCGACGCGAATGGGCTCGACCCGGATCGCCAGGCCGGTCTTGTCGTCGGTCTCGACATACACGCCGCAGATCGTCGCCGGACCGTGGGCGGGCAGGTAGCGGCCGCCGGAGATGCGGGTCGTGAAGCGCCGCAGCGGCTCTTCCTTCTCGTTGCCGATGACGCTGTCGTAATCGCAGCAACCGCCGGCGTCGGTCTGATAGGCCGTGCCGCCGGGCAGTATCTGGCAGTCGGCCGTGGGGACGTGGGTGTGGGTGCCGACGACCAGGCTGGCGCGGCCGTCGCAGAAGTGCCCCATGGCCATCTTCTCCGAGGTCGCCTCGGCGTGCATGTCGACGATCACCGCGTCGGCCACGGCGCCCAGCGGGGCGGCGTTCAGCTCGCGGTCCACGGCGCTGAACGGATCGTCGTTCGGGTCCATATGGATCCGGCCCAGCACGTTCATGACCAGCACGGTGCGGCCACTGTGGGTCTCGAACAGGTTTGCGCCGGCGCCGGGCGCATCCATCAATCGGGGATAGTTGGCCGGCCGGATCAGGCGCGGCTCGCGCACGATATAGGTCAGGGCCTCGCGCTGATCCCAGCTGTGGTTGCCCAGAGTCAGGCAGTCGGCGCCGGCCATGAACAGCTCGCGCGCCGTATTCTCGGTGATGCCGAAACCGCCAGCCGCGTTCTCGGCGTTCACAACGACGAAATCGAGCTTCAGGTCCCGCTTGAGACCGGGCAGGTGATCGGACAGGCCATCGCGACCGGACTTGCCGATCACGTCGCCGAAGAAGGCAAGACGCATGAGGAGTTAGACCTTTCGCGCCGGGGTATAGCCGACCTCGGTCAGAACGCCATGCAGGCGGACGTCGTGGCGCTGCATGGGCAGGTCATCGACGCGCTGCCCTTCATAGGCCAGGCCGACCCGAACGGCGTCGGGCACGGCAGCGAAGGTGCGATCATAGAAGCCGCCGCCCTGCCCCAGCCGTCCGCCTGCATCATCGAAGGCCAGGAGCGGGGTAACGATCAGATCAGGAATAACGACCTCCGCCAGCGGCAGGGGCGCGGGACAGCCGGCGACGTCGATCTCCAGCGAATCGCCCGGCGCCCAGCGGCGAAAGATCAGGGGGGCGTCGCGTTCGAGGGCGACCGGCAGGCAAAGCGCTCGCCCGGTCACGATCAGACCGTGGGCCAGAGGCTCGGGATCGAACTCGGCCCCGACCGCGCGATAGACGGCGACCAGCGAAGCGGACGGAAGAGCGTCGATAAAGGTTGCGGCGCGGCTGGCGGCGTCGGGCGCTGCTTCCGACAAGCGTTTGCGCAGCCCGCGCATCGACACCCGCAGCTCGCGTTTATCGATGATCATGACGCTCGCGCTCAAGCAGCGAGCGACCGCGTCGTGAGCGGTAGCGCTCTGAAAGAAAGGGTTGGCGGCGCCGCAAGAGCCGTGAAGGACGGTTTGATCCTCTCGAGCCTGGGTAGCCAGGTGGGCGCCATATACCCGGGTCCACGGACCCAGACAGGGACAGCTCCCTTCGAGTGAATTAAGGCCGCGAGGATGTGTTGCCTTCGACGAGAGCCGCAGCAAGGCCCGCCGTGGAGCAAGATAGGCCTTCGCCGGGTCTCTAACAAGCGCTGGATGCCCCTCACCGCTCATTCCGGCGAATGCCGGAATCCGGATACGGATTTCGCTCGCTCGAGTTTCGCACTGAGAGCAAGCTTCGAAGGGATGGTCTGGATCTGGATCCCGGCGTTCGCCGGGATGAGCGGACCGAAGGGGGTCACAGCCCCTGCGCGATCTTCTCGATACGGGCGGCGACGGCGTTGAGGGCCTCGGCTACGCCGGTCTCGCTGCTGGCCGCCAGCGCTGTCGGGGGCGCGACCCCCGTGCCGCTCTGGATCGCAAGGCGGGCTTCGTGCAGTTCGTCAGCCAGCATCAGGGCGGCCATCAGGAACAGCCGCAGGTCGCCGACATGGCCGACGTCGCCAGCGACGGAGCGGACGTGGTTGTCGAACTGGCGGGCCAGAATGCGGACGCGCTCCTCCTGACCATCGGCGCAGCCGACGGCATAGGGGCGACCGTTGATGTCCACGGTGACGGTCGCCATCAGACGCCCCCGTCCCGGATGTTGGCGCTCGAAACATCGACCATCAGCTCGCGGAGCTGATCCGCCGCGCGGGCGAGAGCCAGGGACGCTTCTCGGCCGGCGGTTTCCAGCTCGGCGACGCGCGCGGCTGAGCCAGTGTCGGCGGGCGAGGCGAACAGGTCGTCGTCGGTGATCGGGACGGCGACCGCAGGCCGCGCCTTCAACTCGAGCACCTTTCGCTCAAGGGTCGCCAGCGCCCGGTCGATCCGGTCTTTCGCGGCGGTCGTGGCGTCGGCCATCGGTCGCATCCTCCAGAATCCGTATAGAACCCGCCCGCGCGTCGGGGTAAAGCGGCGCGCCTCCGTTTTTCCACGCCCTTCGACGAAAGGTCCGCCCGTGACCGACAGCAAGACCGCTTCCGCCAAGGCCACCCCCAAGCAGATGGCCGACGCCATCCGCGTCCTCGCCATGGACGGCGTGGAGAAGGCCAGGTCGGGCCACCCCGGCATGCCGATGGGCATGGCGGACGTCGCCACGGTGCTGTTCTCGAAATTCCTGAAGTTCGACGCCAGCCGCCCCGACTGGGCCGACCGCGACCGGTTCATCCTGTCGGCGGGCCACGGCTCGATGCTGATCTACGCCCTGCTGCACCTGACCGGCTACAAGGCCGCGACGCGGGAAGAGCTGTCGAACTTCCGCCAGTGGGGATCGAAGACGGCGGGTCACCCTGAGTATGGCCACATGCCGGGCGTCGAGGTCACGACCGGCCCGCTGGGTCAGGGTCTGGCCACCTCCATCGGCTTCGCCATGGCCGAACGGCATCTGGCGGCTAAATACGGCAAGGATCTGGTGGATCACCGGACCTGGGTCGTCGCTGGCGACGGCTGTCTGATGGAAGGCGTGTCGCAGGAGGCGATCGCCCTGGCCGGCCGCTACAAGCTGAACCGCCTGACCGTCCTGTGGGACGACAACGAGATCACCATCGACGGCAAGGTGTCCCTGTCGGACGCCACCGACCAGAAGGCCCGCTTCAAGGCCGCCGGCTGGGCCGTGAAGGCCGTCGACGGCCATGACATGAAGGCCATCAAGTCGGCGCTGCAGTGGGCGACGAAACAGGACAAGCCGACCCTGCTGGCCTGCAAGACGAAGATCGGCAAGGGCGCCGCCACCATGGAAGGCAGCCACAAGACCCACGGCGCCGCCCTGGGTGCGGCCGAGATCGCCGCCACCCGGCTGGGTCTGGCCTGGGAGCACGAACCCTTCGACCTGCCGGAAAACGTCGACAAGGCGTGGAAGAAGGTCGGCCGTCAGGGCGTGAAGGCCCGCAAGGCGTGGGAAGCCCGCCTGGCCGCCTCGTCGCAGGCTGCGGACTTCACGCGCGCGATGAAGGGCGATCTGCCCGAGTCCGCCTTCGACGCCCTGAACGCCACGATCGCCGAGCTGGTCGAGACGAAGCCGGCACAGGCCACGCGCCAGTCTTCAGGCGCCGCGCTGGACCAGCTGTTCGGCGCCATTCCCGAACTGATCGGCGGCTCGGCCGACCTGACCGGATCGAACAACACCTTCGTGGCCGGGACGCCCATTTTCGACGCCCCGACCTATGAAGGCCGCTACATAAACTGGGGCATCCGCGAGTTCGGCATGTCGGCGGCGATGAACGGCCTGGCTCTGCACGGGGGCGTCATCCCCTATGGCGGCACCTTCATGGTCTTCTCCGACTACAGCCGTCCGGCGATCCGTCTGTCGGCCCTGATGGGCATCCGCGCCATCCAGGTCCTGACCCACGACTCCATCGGTCTGGGCGAGGACGGCCCGACACACCAGCCGGTCGAGCACCTGGCCGCCCTGCGCGCCATTCCCAACCTGATGGTCTTCCGCCCGGCCGACACGGTCGAGGCTATGGAGGCCTGGCAGATCGCCCTTTCGACTAGGACCACGCCGTCGACCATGTGTCTGTCGCGTCAGAAGACCCCGGCGGTCCGCACCGTCGCGTCGTCCGAAAACCTGACGGCCAGAGGCGCCTATGAGATCAAGGCGGCGTCCGGAGAGGCGAAGGTCACCTTGTTCGGCACCGGCACGGAGCTGGCGCTCGCATTGGCCGCCGCCGAAACGCTGGAGGCCGAAGGCGTGCCGACCCGCGTCGTCTCGGTCCCCTGCTTCAGCCTGTTCGAACAGCAGGACGCCGCCTATCAGGCCTCGGTCATCGGCCGCGGCACGGTGCGGGTCGCAGTCGAAGCCGCGATCAAACAGGGCTGGGAGCGGTTCATCGGCGAGGACGGCGCCTTCGTCGGCATGACCGGCTTCGGCGCCTCGGCCCCGGCCGAGGTCCTGTACGAGAAGTTCGGCATCGCCGCCGAGGCTATCGTGGCGGCGGTCAAGGCGCGCCTGTGATCCCTTTCGGTCGCCTGTTCCTGGCGCTGGCTCTGGCGGCGGGCGCGGGCCTGTCGCCGGCCGCCGCGAAAACGCAAACCGCCGTGGTCGTGACGCCGATCATCATCGGCCAGTCCTACGCCCTGCCTTCCACGATCATGGGAACCGCGCGCGAGATCAACGTCTGGCTGCCACCCGGCTATGC
>Ga0247817_10001554_pt1 | contig 11958 bp, 11 predicted proteins | sample UWRJL212509R1_FD_178010 | JGI IMG/M metagenome (GOLD analysis project Ga0247817, IMG submission 178010) | Plant litter microbial communities from Arlington Agricultural Research Station in Wisconsin, United States - UWRJ-L212-509R-1 | ecosystem: Environmental > Terrestrial > Plant litter >... | reverse complement strand
CCCGCTGACCACCTCGATCACCCGCCCCAGCACATCCAGCGCAACCGAATAGCTCCACTTCGTGCCCGGCTGATAGACCAGCGGCAATTGCGCGATACCGTCCGCGAATGCAGCCAGACTGCCGACCGGCGTGCCGCGAAACATCGGCAGCGTCTGCAACCGCGAAACTTGCCCCGGCACCAGCCCGCGCGTCGCCATCGCCTCGGCAATTGGGCCCTGCTGCACGATCCCGTAGCCGAGGCCAGCGGTGTGGGTGAGCAGGTGGCGAATGGTAATCTGGCGCGCGGCGGGTTCCAGATTATCGGCGGTGATCGCGCCGTCATAGGTCTTCTGCACCTGCATATTGGCGAACGCGGGCAGAATTTCGGCGAGCGGCTGATCGAGGCCGAGCAGCCCATCCTGAATGCACATGATCGCCGCCATGCCGGTGATCGGCTTGGTCATCGAATATATCCGAAACAGGCTGTCCGGCCCCACCGCATCGCGGCTGTCGAACGCGCGCGTGCCCGCCGCGACGGTTTGTGCGACACGCTGGCCGAAGCCCAAGGTGGCGACCATGCCCGAAACCTTGCGCTCCGCCACATAGCTTTCGACCATGCGGGTGACTTCGGGCCACTGGAGCGTGCTTTGCGCGGAGGCGGCTCCCACAAACGGCAACCCGCTGGCAACAGCGCCCGCCCCGGTGAGCGCCGCACCGCGCAAGATCGCGCGGCGGCTGAGTTCGGAATGATTCAACACGATTGGCTTCTCCCGGAGCGACTTTTCGGCGGCGAAACTAGGCAGGCTTGGCACTGGCGACAAGTCGCTTGAAAGCATCCTGTGTACTGCCTAGATAATACACATGCTGAACATCATTTCGATCCTGCTCGGTCTCCTGTCACTGGTGATCGTGATCCCGTCGCAAATCCCGTTTCTCGGCTGGGGCAACTGGCTGGCGTTGCCGCTGGTGGTGACAGGCGTGCTGCTCGGCGCATTGTCGCGCAGCAATGGCGGGCGCAATTTCTGCCTGATCGTGCTGGCGATTGCCGCGCTGCGGCTGATGCTCGGCGGCGGGATTTTCTAGCCGCCGACCTCAGCGATTCGCCAATACCATCGCAGCCACCTTGGCGAACAAGGTCGGCAGGCCCGCTTCGCCGATATGTTCCACCGGCCACCACTCGCCGCCTGCCAGCGTCTCCGGCTTGCCCGCAAAAATCGCCACGCCCAGTTCGAGATCGGCGTGCGTGAACGAATGCCGCACCACACCGCCCGCACGCCAGGCGCCCGGCAGCGGAGCCTCGCCCGCGCCGTCCACCCGTGCCGTCCAGCCATCATCAGGCAGAGCGCGCATTCCGCCGAGCATTCCGCGCGGAGGGCGCGTTACCAGCCACACAGCCCCGCTCTGTTCGATCCAGAACGCGGTGCCGCGCCGCTGCGGCCTGGCTTTCTTCACCGCCTTCACCGGCAGAGCCAGCGGGTCGCCCTCAGCCCGCCCCCGGCATAGCGATTTCAACGGGCACAGCAGGCACTTGGCATCGCGCGAGGTACAAATGCCGGACCCGAGGTCCATCATCGCCTGCGCAAAGTCGCCCGCGCGTTCCGATGGAGTAATCGCATCAGCGGCCATACGGATCGCCAGCCGCCCGCGCGGCAGCGGTTCGCGAATCGCGAATAACCGCGCCACCACCCGCTCCACATTCGCATCGACCACCACCGCCCGCTGCCCGAAGGCAATCGCCGCGACTGCCGCAGCAGTGTACGCACCCAACCCAGGCAAGGCGCGCAGTTCCGCCTCGCTCTGCGGGAAGCCGCCAAGCGCGGCCACGGTCTGCGCACATTTGACCAGATTGCGCGCGCGCGAATAATATCCCAGCCCCGCCCACTCGGCCATAACCTCAGCCTCGGGCGCGGCAGCGAGCGCATCGACGGTGGGCCAGCGCGCCACGAACCGCCCAAAATAGGGGCCTACTGCCGCCACGGTAGTCTGTTGCAGCATCACCTCGGACAGCCATACGCGATACGGATCGGGCAACGGAGCGCCCGGAGGAGCGCGCCACGGCAACTGCCGCGCATGGCGGTCATACCAAGCGAGCAGCAACGGAGCCAACAGCGTAGGGGCCAAAAGCATAGTGTCAGCCTTTTCCTCCATGCTGCATCATGCCATGAAGCGCGCGATCATGGAACGCGACGACACACCTAAATCTGCGCCCAAACCGGGAAAGGCGCCCAAGGTGGCCAAGCTCGTTGCCAAACCCTATGAACGCCCGCGCGGCGGTCCTGCCCGCCCGGTGGCCGATCTCGTGCCGCAAATCGGGCGCGCAGCGTTCCGCCGGTTCGGGTTTGTACAAAGCAGCGTCGTCACGCGCTGGCCCGAGATCGTCGGCCCGCGTCATGCCCGCGTATGCGCGCCCGAAAGCATCCGTTTCCCGCCCGGCGAAAAGGCCGAAGGCACGCTGCAACTGGTGGTGATTGGCGCGCACGCTCCGCTCATTCAGCAGGTGATCCCGGAGATTATCGAGCGCGTGAACCGCTTTTTCGGCTACCGCGCCGTGGCCCGCGTGAAGTTGCGGCAAGGCGAGGTTAAGCCGCCGCCTGCTGATATACCGCGCGTACCGGTGTCGCTGAAACCCATTCCGATGGAACTGGGCGAAAGCCTGCGCGATATTGGCGATCCGGAATTGCGGACCGTGCTGGAATCGCTCGCGCGTTCATTTAGCGCGAAAGAAGAACAGGGGAATTGAGAATGCGTGTGTTTTTTGCCGCCCTGCTGCTGGCAGCTACTGCCCCCGCAATCGCTACCGGCCCCGCAATGGCGCAGCCCGCTCCGCAAGACTGGAATCTGACCTATGCCGACACCGGCAAGGGCCACCGCGTCGGCAACCCCGATGCGCCGGTGCAGATGATCGAATATGTCAGCTACACCTGCCCGCATTGCGCCAACTACGCGCGAGTCTCCGAAGGCGCGCTACGGCTGGGCTATGTCGGCGAAGGCAAGGCGGCGGTGGAAGTGCGCCACCTGATCCGTAATCCGATCGATATTGCCGCCGCGCTCGTCACCGAATGTGGCCCGGCCGACCGTTTTTTTGACCGCCACCGCGCCATGTTCCTCGGCTTCGATACGTGGATCGCCAAGGCACAGGCCGCCACCCCCGCGCAGCAAGCGCGCTGGCGGAGCGGCACGATTGCCCAACAGATGCAGGCCATCGCGGGCGACCTCGACTTCCACGAATTGATGGAACCACAAGGTCTTGGCGTGGCCGAGATCGACCGCTGCCTGGCCGACGAGGACAAAGCCCGCGCCATCGTGACCGCATCGCAGACCAATGCCGATGAATTCGCGGTGACGAGCACCCCCAGCTTTGTCGTCAACGGCACGCTGGCGGAAGGCGTCCACACCTGGGAAACCTTGCAGCCACTGCTGGAAACGCCTGCTTCCTGAGAGTTAGCCTGTGCAAAAGCGCCGCCGGCAAAAGTGCGCGCGATTTGCGCGGGCCAGCAGCATCGTATAGCCTAAGTTTTAGACCAGATACGGGATGATTTCGGATGACTCGCTTGCGTACACTTCTCTTCGCCGCTCCGCTAATGTTGGCGCTTGTCTCGTGTAATTCCGAAGAAACCGGCGATGCCGCGCTCGACGGTGAAGTTGCCGCAGCCGTCGCCCCGCCCGCTGGCAGCAGTTGGACCGCTACCGCTTCGCGCACCGAACAGGGCGGCTGGTTGGTCGGCAACCCCGATGCACCGATCAAGCTGGTCGAATACGGCTCGCTCACCTGCCCGGCCTGCGCTGCGTTTTCCGTCGAAGGTTCGGCCAATCTGCACACCGACTACATCGACACCGGGCGGGTCAATTACGAATTCCGCAGCGTGCTGATCCACGGCGTGGTCGATCTGCTGATCACCCGGATGCTCGAATGCGCGCCGGTCGCTTCGGCCGTTCCGCTGGCCGATCAGGTCTGGGCCAATCTCGATACCGTCTCCGGCGGATTTCAGTCCAATGGCCCGGCTTTGGAAGCAGCCATGACCCTACCCGAAGGCCAACGCTTCGTGCAGCTTTCGCAATTGGGCGGGCTGACGGGCTTCTTCGCCGCGCGCGGGATCAGCGCCGATCAGGCGAATGTGTGCATGGCCGATAGCGCAGCAGTCGAAGCACTGGCCGAAACAACCGGCGCTCAGGCAGAAGCGGACGGCGTCAATTCCACGCCCACCTTCCTGCTCAACGGCCAGAAGCTGGACGGCACCCGCTGGTCCGATGTGGAAGCCGCATTGCAACGCGCCGGAGCGCGCTGAGGCTTAGTGTGGCTGGGGGGCTGGCAGGCGCTCGATGGAGATCAGCAAGCTTCGGCTGAGCGGCTTCAAAAGCTTCGTCGAGCCTGCCACCTTGCGTATCGAACCCGGCCTGACCGGGGTGGTCGGCCCCAATGGCTGCGGCAAGTCCAACCTGCTCGAAGCGATCCGCTGGGTGATGGGCGAAAGCTCGCCGAAATCCATGCGGTCGGGCGGAATGGACGATGTAATCTTCGCGGGCACGGAAATCCGCCCGGCCCGCGATTTCGCCGAGGTTGTGCTGACGGCGAAAGATGGTGAGGGCGAAGAACTCGAAGTCACCCGCCGGATCGAACGCGGATCGGGCAGCGCCTACCGCGTGAACGGGCGCGATGTGCGCGCGAAAGATGTGTCGCTGGTGTTCGCCGATGCCGCGACCGGCGCACACTCGCCCGCTTTGGTGAGCCAGGGCAAGATTGCCCAGGTTATCGCCGCAAAGCCCGCCGAACGGCGGATGATGCTGGAAGAAGCTGCCGGGATCGCCGGGCTGCACGTGCGCCGCCGCGATGCCGAAGGGCGGCTACGCCAGACCGAGGCCAACCTCGCCCGGTTGGAAGACCTTATGGCCGGGCTGGATACCCAAATCGCCACCTTGCGGCGGCAAGCGAAGCAAGCGGAACGCTACAAGGCTTTGAGCGAGCAAATCCGTGTTGGCGAAGCGCGCGTGTTGTTCGCCCGTTGGCGCGATGCAGCGGCGGCTTCGGCGGCGGCGCGCGAACAGGCCAAGGCAGCGGAAGCAGCAGTGGCAGCAGCGCAAACGGCGAGCAGTGCGGCTCAGCAGGCGCAACATGCATTGGCCGCGAAACTGGCGGAATGCCGCGAGGAGTTGGCCGACCGGCGCGATGATGCCAGCGCACATGGGCACCGGATGGCGGCGCTGTCCTCACAGTTGGAGGCCGCCGAGCAACGCCTGTCCGACCTCACCCGCCAGCAAACTCGCCTAGAAGAAGATCGCGGCGATGCCGACCGGATGACGCGCGATGCGGCGGAAGCGCTGCGTGCGTTGGAAGCTGCGCTGGCAGCGGGCGAAACGGGCTTGGCCGAAGCAGAAGCCCAGCGCCCCGCGATTGTTCGCGGGTTGGAGCAAGCCGATCACGCCGCTCGCACTGCCGAACTGGCGCTAGCGAAGGCAAATGCCGAAAACGCGGGAGTCGAGGCGGAATGGCGCGTAGCCGAAGCCGAAGTTATGCAAGCGGAGGCCCGGTTAGCGCGGATGGAGGGCGAAGCGCGCAGACTGGCCGATGCTCAGGCAGCGCTGAATGGCGGCGCCGATCCAGCAGCAGCGATTGCAACGGCGCGCGAAAACTGTGCGGCGGCGGCTCGGGTTCTGACGGAGCGGCGCGAATCGCTCACCCAAGGTCAGGCGCGCAAGGAAGCATTGGCGACCGCGCGCGATGAAGCCGGCTCGGCGCTATCCGCCGCACGCGCCGATCTTTCCGGGGTCGAGCGCGAATGGCAGGCGCTGACGCGCGATCGGGAAGCGCGGCTAAATCAGCAGCAGGGCCGCAAGGGGCAGATTCCGGCGCTGGACAAGGTCGCCGCGCTGCCCGGCTATGAACGCGCGCTCGCCGCAGTTTTGGGGCGCGATGCCAAAGCACCGCTTGGAATGCCGGATGGCATGGTTGAGGGCCGGTTCTGGACCGGGGCGACCCCTTTGAAAGCCGTGGCGGGTAGTCTCTCAGCGCTGCTGCGCACGTGTCCGCCGGAACTCGAAGCGCGGCTGGCTCTGGTCCATTATACGGATGCAGACGACGGCCGTACGCTTGGGCCGGGCGAGTGGCTGGTCACAAAAGACGGCTTTCTGCGTCGCTGGGACGGGTTCGTGGCGCGCGGTGAAGGCGCGGCGGAAGCAGCGCGGTTGGAGGCGGACAACCGCTTCCTCGCGCTCGATTCCGAAGTGCCCGCCTTGCGCGAAGCTGCCGCTAATGCACAGGCCGCGCAGGATCAGGCACAAGCGGATTTATCGTTGCTGCAGCGTGAGTTAGTCGCCGCCGAACGCGCCGTTGGCGAGGCGGTGGAGGCGGAGCGCACCGCCCTGCGCGCCCTCGATCAGGCCGAAGCATTGGCCGAACGGCTAGCGGCGAGGAGGGCTGAACTGGCAGTCTCCATTGCCGATCTAGCCATCCAGCAGACCCAAGCCCAAACCGAAATCACCGCCGCCAAAGCCAAACGCACCGCCCTGCCCGATCCCGCCGCAGGGCGCGCAGCTTTGGCAACCGCACAGTCCCGCCACGAAACCGCGCGCACCACTCTGCAAACCGCCACCGCATCGCTCGCCGCGCAAGATCAAGCACTTGCAGTCGCACGCGAACGAGTCGCCACCCAGCGCGCCGATATTCGCGGCTGGCAAGCGCGCGCAGGCGATGCGGCACGGCGGCTTGCAGGAATGGAAGCGCGCTTTGCCGAGATTGCGGAAGAACGCGCGGTAGTCGAAGCCAAGCCCGCCGGTCTGATGCGCGAAATCGAAGGCGGCGAGGCGGTACGTGCTCGGCTGACGCAGGAATTGGCGGCGGCAGAAACGGCGCTCGCTGAGGTATCCGGCGAAGCGAAATCGGCAGATAATGCGCTCGCCCACGCCGCCGAAGCCCTCGCCACCGCCCGTGAGGCGCGCGCCGGTGCGGCTGCTAGGGCCGAAAGCGAGGATAATCGCCGCGCAGAACTGGCGCGAACTGCTGGCGACAGGTTCCAATGCCCGCCGCCGTTGCTCGGCGAACGGTTTGGGTTTGCCGATGCCGATGTGTGTGATTCAGCGCGAGAAAGCGAAGCGATGGACCAGCTTACCGCCTCGCGTGAGCGGCTCGGCGCGGTCAATCTCGTCGCGGCGGACGACCTCGCGCGGATGGAAGCCGACCACGGCACCAGCGCCGCCGAGCAGGCCGAACTGGCCGAAGCCGTACACCGTTTGCGCGGCAGCATCGGCAATCTCAACCGCGAAGGCCGCGAACGGCTGCGCGCGGCATTCGAGGCAGTGGACGGGCATTTTCGCCGCTTGTTCACTCGGTTGTTCGAAGGCGGCGCGGCGCATCTGGCGTTGATCGATTCTGATGACCCGCTGGAAGCCGGGCTCGAAATCTATGCTCAACCGCCGGGTAAGCGCTTGCAATCGCTCACCCTTTTGTCCGGCGGCGAACAAGCGCTTACCGCTACCGCGCTGATCTTCGCCCTGTTCCTCACCAACCCCGCGCCGATTTGCGTGCTCGACGAGGTCGACGCGCCCCTCGACGACGCGAATATAGACCGCTTCTGCGACCTGCTCGATTCGATGGTTGCCGAAACTCGCACCCGCTACCTGATCGTCACCCACAACGCCGTCACCATGAGCCGAATGCACCGCTTATTCGGCGTGACGATGGTGGAACGCGGCGTGTCGCGATTGGTCAGTGTGGAGCTAGACGAAGCGGCGAAGCTAGCGGCGGAGTGACTGGATAAGGCTCTCTAATCGCACTCGAAAGACGCAAATTGGCGTTATTCTTTAACCGCAAACCAGATCACATGCCGCGCACCCTTGCCGTTGCTGCGCGCGCGCACCACCACTTCATCCACCGCAAACCCAGCCTTCTTAAGCCGCCCTGCAAATACCGGATCGGGCGCGGCGGACCATACGGCCAGCACGCCGCCAGGGGTCAAAGCAGCTTTGGCAGCGGCCAGTCCTTCTCGGGTGTAGAGGCGGAAGTTGCCCGACCGGACGAGGCCGTCCGGCCCGTTGTCCACATCCAGCAGAATGGCGTCGTACAGCCCCTGTTCGCGCCCGATCAGATGCGCCACATCGGCTTCGATCAGATCGACGCGGCTATCGTCGAGGCAGGTGCCGGTCAGCGCGGCCATTGGCCCGCGTGCCCAATTTATGATCTCGGGCACAATCTCGGCCACGGTGATCACGGCATCCGGCCCCAGCACTTCCAGCGCGGCGCGCAAGGTGAAACCCATGCCGTAACCGCCGATCAGGAAGTTTGGTTTTGCCCGCCCCGCCAGCCGTTCGGCCGTCATTACCGCGAGCGCTTCTTCCGAACCGCTCATCCGGCTGTTCATCAATTCGTTGCGGTCGAGCACGATCATGAAATCGGCGCCGCGCCGCATGAGGCGCAGTTCTGCTCCACCGGGGACTTGGGCGGTGGCGAGGTGTTCGAGTGGGATCATTCCGCGCCTATGCGCGCCAGACGGCGTTTAGGCTAGTCCAGCAACAGCCTTGGTCCTGTGCCGCCGCTTGCGCCGATGCGGTCTTCCTTGTTGTACAACTCGCATTTAGCGAGCGACAGGCAGCCGCAGCCGATGCATTCGTCCAACTTGGCGCGGGCACGGCTGAGCAATTGAATCCGTTCATCGATCTGGCTGCGCATCCGCTGGCTGATCTGGCGCCAGTCGAACATCGACGGGGTACGGCCCTGCGGAAGGTGGGCAAGCTGTTCCTCTATTTCGTCCAACGACAGGCCGAGGCGCTGCGCAATCAGGATGAAGCTGACCCGGCGGATATCGCTACGCAGGAAACGGCGCTGGTTGCCGTCTGAACGATCGGTTTGGAGCAAACCGCGTTCCTCATAGAAGCGCAAGGCCGACACAGCGACGCCGGTGCGGGTTGCCAGTTGCCCGATGGTGATGATGTCGTTCTTCGACAGTTGCGGCCGCCCGGTATCTACCGGGCCGCGCAAGGAAGTTGCCGCTGTCGCCATCTTTTGTCCCATCCCAAAACTCTTTTGTGCGGATTGGCCTGAAGTGAACCTAACTTGAGTTTTAAAGCGCTAACCGATTCGCAGACCACAGAATGGCAGAATTCGGATAAAAATTAGGTTAATGCAAGCTTTCGCGGGCTCTTTCGACGAAGCGTGCGTGGTGCATGTCAAGCTGAGGATGAGCGATATCCACCGATGCTCCGAGAGTAAACTTGAGCTTGGCGTGACGATCAACCGCTTGGCTTCCGCAGCCCCCGCGCATGGGCGTAAGGGAGATTCAGCGGTCAAACGCCGCCAGTCGCGACTACAGAATTTTGCCCTCGCCAAGGGGAAATGCAGTCACGCTCCGGTCGCTAAATCCGAGCGCGACGCGAGCTTCGGCCCAGTCGCGCATATGCGACGTGGTGAAATGAGCCTGTAGCGAAGCGCGGTTATCCCAGATTTCCATGACCCGAAACAGGCCGGGCTCGGATACATCGGCGGAGTAGGAATAGGCGAAGCAGCCGGGTTCCAACAGCGTCGCGGCGATGACCCGTTGCATCAGCGGCAGAGCTTCATTTATCCGCTCGGGCGGAAGGCGGAAGCTACCGATTACGGCGAGCATCAGAAGCTTTCTTCGTACACCCGCGATATATCCCCGCCCCACGGGCCGTTGAACTTGTCGAGTAAGCGCTGCGCCGGTTCGAGCCCGCTCTGGGCGATTTCGATCAGCGGTTCGATGAAGCCGCTTTCGTTGTCGCCCATCGTGTTGAGACGGCCCCGCGCAGACAACCCCGCATGGGCGATGTCGAGCACTTCGAGCGCCAGATCGCGCAGCTTGCGCCCACCGGGAACGGGTGCCGACAACCCCTGCGCCGGAACCGCGCTGCGCAATGCCTCGCGTTCTTCCATCGACCAGCCTTTGACCAGATCCCATGCGGCATCCAGCGCGGTATCGTCGTATAGCAACCCGACCCACAACGCCGGCAGCGCGCAAATACGGTTCCACGGGCCGCCATCAGCTCCGCGCATTTCGAGGAAGCTTTTGAGGCGCACTTCGGGGAATGCGGTGGACATGTGGTCCTGCCAGTCAGCAGGAGTGGGCAGTTCGCCAGGCAATGCAGGCAATTCGCCACGCAGGAAATCGCGGAAACTTTGGCCGGAAGCGTCGATATATTTGCCGTCGCGGTAGACGAAATACATCGGCACATCGAGCATGTAGTCGGTGTAGCGTTCGTAGCCGAAGCCCTCGTCGAACACGAACGGCAGCATCCCGGTGCGCGCCTTGTCGGTGTCGGACCAGATGTGGCTGCGATACGAGAGTTGGCCGTTCGGCTTGCCTTCGGTGAACGGCGAGTTGGCGAACAGCGCGGTGGCGAGCGGTTGCAGCGCCAGACCGGTGCGGAACTTCTTGGCCATGTCCTGCTCGGACGAATAGTCAAGATTCACCTGAATCGTGCAGGTACGCAGCATCATGTCGAGGCCCATCGTGCCGACGCGCGGCATGTGGCGCAGCATGATTTCATAGCGGCCCTTGGGCATGATGGGCAGTTCGGCACGAGTCTTGTCCGGCCACATGCCGAGGCCCAGAAAGCCTACTCCGAAGCGATCGCCAATCGCCTTGCATTGTTCCAGATGGCGGCCGGTTTCGGCGCACGTTTCGTGCAAGTTTTCCAGCGGCGCGCCGGAAAGTTCAAACTGGCCAGCAGGTTCGAGGCTGATAGCACCGTCCTCACCGCTCATGGCGATGACGTTGCCGCCTTCATAAATCGGCTTCCAGCCATACTCCTGCATCGCCATGAGGATATCGCGGATACCGCCCGGCTCGTCATAACTGGGCGCGCGTTTGTCCTCGTGCCGATAGACGAGCTTTTCGTGCTCCGTCCCGATGCGCCATTTTTCGCGCGGTTTTTCCCCAGCGGCCATCGGCGCAACCAACTGGTCGCGCGATTCAATCCGCATTTCTTCTTCGACCGACGCCTTACGGGTGCTCATGGGATGCGCCTTTAGACGATCAGACGGCCAGCGCCACGCACAATTTGCTTGGCACCTATTTCGCCCAGTCGCCCGCTACCGCCATCCACAATGCCGCGGCGGAAATGGCAGCGGTTTCTCCGCGCAGGATACGGGGGCCGAGCGTGATCGCGCGGGCTGCGGGGTGCCCGCGGATGGCAGCGCGTTCGGCGTCGTCGAACCCGCCTTCGGGACCGATCAGCAGCGCGGCAGGAGCGCCTGTTGCGGCGAAGACTGAGGCGGCGGGTTCACCGCCCTGCTCGTCGGCGAACAGCAACGTACGGCCATCCGGCCAATCGCGCAGCAATGCTTCCAGTTTGATCGGTTCGCCCAATTCGGGCAGCGCGGTGCGGGCGCATTGTTCGGCGGCCTCCACGGTGATCTGGCGGGCGCGTTCAGGATTGAGTTTGTCCGCTACGCAGCGGCGGGTGACTACCGGCTGGATTTTCGCCACGCCCAATTCGGTAGCTTTTTCGAGCACCAGATCGAACCGGTCCTTCTTTAGCAGCGCAGGGCATAGCCACAGGTCGGGCACTTCCTTACGCAGACGGAGCAGTTCCGCCACTTCCACCAGCACAGAACGCTTGCCTGCATCCACCACCCGCGCGGCCCATTCGCCGGTCATATCGTCACACAAGATCAGCACATCACCCACGCTCACGCGCATCACGCGGGCGAGATAGTGCGCCTGTGGGCCGTCAATCTCCAGTGTGGATCCGACTGCTAGCGGGCCGGGGACGAACAGGCGCGGGGCGCTTTTGGGCGGCCATGATGGGGTGGCGGGCATTGCGCGGCCCTACACGAGGATTATATGCGAGCGCTATGGCTGAAACCATCACCCCCGACAGCGAACATCGCGGCCTCGTCGCCCGCTTGCCGATGCGTTTGCGCGATTATGCAATGCTGGCGCGGTTTGACCGGCCGATCGGGTTCTGGCTGCTGTTCTGGCCGTGCGCGTGGGGCGTGTTGCTGGCGGGCGCGCCGTGGAGCCTGACAT
>Ga0247817_10001553_pt1 | contig 11960 bp, 7 predicted proteins | sample UWRJL212509R1_FD_178010 | JGI IMG/M metagenome (GOLD analysis project Ga0247817, IMG submission 178010) | Plant litter microbial communities from Arlington Agricultural Research Station in Wisconsin, United States - UWRJ-L212-509R-1 | ecosystem: Environmental > Terrestrial > Plant litter >... | reverse complement strand
CCTCGGCGCGTTCTCGATGATCAGCTCCGACAGCCAGGCCATGGGTCGCGTCGGCGAAGTCATCACGCGCACCTGGCAGACCGCCGACAAGATGAAAAAGCAGCGCGGCCCGCTGTTGGGTGACGGTGAAGGCAACGACAACTTCCGCGCCAAACGCTACATCGCCAAGTACACCATCAACCCCGCGATCACTCACGGCATCAGCCACGAAGTGGGTTCGGTCGAAGTGGGGAAATGGGCGGACCTGGTACTGTGGCGCCCGGCTTTTTTTGGCGTAAAACCCTCGCTGATTCTCAAGGGTGGCGCGATTGCAGCCAGCCTGATGGGCGATGCCAACGCGTCGATCCCGACACCGCAACCGGTGCACTACCGCCCGATGTTCGCCAGTTACGGCGGCTCGCTGCACGCCACCAGCCTGACCTTCATCAGCCAGGCGGCGCAGGAGGCAGGGTTGCCGGAAGCCTTGGGTTTGAAGAAGAAAATCGCCGTGGTCAAAGGCTGTCGCGACGTGCAGAAAACCGACCTGATTCACAACGATTACCTGCCGTCGATCGACGTCGACCCGCAGACTTATCAAGTGAAAGCCGATGGCATGTTGTTGTGGTGCGAGCCGGCTGAAACCTTGCCCATGGCACAGCGTTACTTCTTGTTCTAACGGACGCTGAACGAAAAAAAGCCCCGAATGCGGCATCGCATTCGGGGCCCGTCAAACATCAATCAACTGGCAGACTGTACCGTAAACGGTATCTCCGTCCTTCGCAGCTTTGCACGCTCGATGGCTTGCTCGGTCAAGGTCCTTTCCAGGTTTTTGATAGCGGTAAATTGGTCCATCTCATCAGCATCCTGCATGGCCAGATTCAACGCGTCGAAATCACTGCGATACGTTGTTTCCAGGTACGACCTCCAGAAAGGCTGCTCAAGTATGCTCTCCGCAAGCAGCTCACCCTGCTCAAGACCCAACACATGAAGACGAGCAGCCGTAATCATCTCCGGCTCAACGCCCGCCATTGTCCTGAACAACATGCCACGCGATTGCCACGGCAGATCCAGGCTTTCGGCCAAATCAGTCATGTAGGCCAGCTGAACTTCCACTTCATCGATTGTCCCGATAACAGTGCCGTTGGGCCCCATTCGCCTGAAGGTCTCTCCGCTCGCCAACCGATCGGCAATGCGCCGACGTGCAATCGCGCCGATTTCATCCAGTCGGGACTTGCCCCTGGCCAGCTCCACCAATTCGGCCTCGATCAGGGCGGGGTTCTGCAGAGCGTAAGCTTCCTTGATCAGCACCTTGACGCCCAGGGCGTTGAACAGTTGAGTTGCTCCATCGGAACACTCGGTCACGACAATCGATTCGGAGAACGCCGTCTCACGCAACTCAGCATCCTCGTACATGGCCTCCAGCAGTCGCCAGACCTTGGCCGTCAGTGCGCTGCGATAGGTCGTTTCAGGTGAGCTGAAATCAGCCGATTCTGTCAGCCGTCGTATGACGTCGAAGAATTTTTCCGAACCAAATTCATCCTCAAGCTCGTCCCAAATAATCAACCTTTCCCTGAATACGGCATCAGGCATGCCCTGCGCCCATTTAAGGCTATCCAGCAAACCTCGGGGTGGGTAAGGACGATCCGGGTCCATGCCCACAGATTCGGTATACCGTTTGAGCTTTTCCAGGACATCAGCCGGCATCCACTCGGGTTCGCGACTGGCGAAGGTGCGGGCGAGCAGCTCCGCGCGGAACGAACCCGGCGCAATATCGGGGATTTCGGTCAATTGGTTGAATTTCAGGTTCAGATGAATATGACGCGGTCGGGATCTGCCGAACAGTCCGATGGGCCACTGATTGATGCCGGTGCTCTCAAGATTGAGAACCGCCAGTCTTGGCATCTGACTGATGTCAGGCACCAGCCCTAACGGATTTCCAGGCAATGAAAGAAACTCTAACCGGGTCAAGCCTCGTAGTCGCGCCACCGCTTGTTGGGTCAGTACGATTTGATTGTTATCCATCCATAAGCTGGTCAGATGCCGTAGATCACCAAGGACTGGCGGCAATCGGTTTAGCAGGTTATTGCCTAGATCCAGCGAACGAAGCCCGGGGAATTTCTCGATAAATGATCCCTGACTACTGAGTATGTTGCCGTCACGCATGCTTAAGCTGGTGACGTGATCAAAATTGGCAGCCAGCCCCGGAAACGTCGCAAGGTGCCGGCCCATCGCAATACCGTCCAGCTGGAGATGCTGCGCACCGACGATACCTGGGACGTCGATACCCGACGGCCCTGTCCTTTGCCAGCATTGCCTGATCGCCTTGTAGAGCCTGTTGCGCGACTGCCATTGCGCTACCCTCAGTGGGCCGAAGGGGTTGTTCTCGGTCGGAGAGTTCACCCAGCGTTGCAGCGTTTTGTTCAACTCATTGAACTCGGCTTCCAGGGCGGTAACCCGCGCCTCGGACGTTTCAGGCACCGGCCCTAGCACCGCGCGAATCTGTTCGTCGGTAAACCCCGGATAAAGAGAGCTGACTCTACGTCGCAGCAGCGACTCGTCGGTAATCGAGCGATACCCTCGCATGCCGCCACGAAGACGCATTGTTTCAGGGTCATAAGCTGGTTTACGCACCGGGTACTCGCTCAAAACCGATTCGAATTGCTCGCGATCAAGCGGTGAGCGTTGCAGGTCAAGCTTGAGTCGCTCACCCTCGAAAATGTCATACCCTAGCGCCCGTCGCTCTTTGTCTGGCAACGCACGCAACAACGAAGCAAAGAAATCATCAGTACCGTGCAAATGCTGATTGCTCTCGTCACGCGCCTGATAGCCACCCTCATCTTCAAGAATCAACACTTTGCGAATGGGGGCTTCTTCAGGGCCAATGCTGGCGTGAAGCTTGCCATTAAACGAAAACTCGCGGATTTCGATACGCACATCGTTTGACCAACCCGGCAAAGTGGCCAACGACGCCAGCTCCAACCGTCGCGTATCGTTGTTCTCCAGCGCCTCAAGATAAAGCCCCTCATAGGCTCGACTGACACGCACCCGTTGCTGAGCCTTGCGTGCCTGTTCGCGCAAGCGCAAGGGAAGGGTCTGCTTCTCTGCCAGGTGCTTGAGATCCGCCGCGGAGGCATCCTGCAACAGGCGTTCGGCCACAGCATTCGGCAATTGCGGATAGGCATCGGTTATCAGATGGACCTGCGCCGCGCTGGCTTCCTCGTGTTGTTTGTATAGGGCTTCGAACAGTTGCTTGTGTTTTTTAGTCGCCTCGCTCGCCAACTGTTCCTTCAGAGCCTGAACGCGCAGCTCCCTTTTACTGGAAATTGATTGCCCAAGCAGTTCATGGACTTCCTGCTCATCAAGGGTTTCCACAGTGCGCTGTGGCAATTTTCCTGCACGGAGTTCGGCTCGGCTCAACTTGATCCGTCGGGCACTGTTTGCATCAATGTTGCCGATGATCGTTGAAGGGCCTTTCAAATCAGGGCCCTCAAAAATTTCTACGGCCCTGCCTTCCGGCCAGCGGGGCAAGTCGGTCATGAGACGCGTGACATTGTCCGCCAAACGCTCGGGCACCTGATTGGCGATTATTTGCCGACCTGTTTCGCCCGCTTCGACGTACAGCCTGAAACGTTTTAGCGAGTCGCTGAACATAATCGGCGGTGGGTCTAGTTCGACATGCAGCCGACGCAGCTCGCCTTCCGAAACACCCGCCACGGTGCGGATTTGTTCAAGTTTTTCAGTTGACCAGTCGTTCACTGAAGTGCCCAGTCGCCTTAACAAACGTTCCTTGTTCCAGGCCAGTGGTTGGTCGAGTTCCGTTTTCCAGGTCCCCGCACCGTTATGTTCGATGACAGGCTGATACGCCTCCGGCCGGGTCGGATGCTGCAAACGGTGTTGCCCGGTTTCAGCGTCCTGAGCAACCGAATAGTGCTTGCCCTCCAGCGGCAGTAGATTTCGACCTTCGTGCTGATAGATACCCAACTCGTTTGCCTCAGTCGACTGAGGCAATACTGCCGAGTGTTCGTAAGCCTTCAAATCAGGATTCCACAGTTTTTCCTCACCCTTGAATTGCACGGCTTTGAGTTGATCGACGAAAGACGACGTTTTGATCGGCACCACATTTTTCGGCAATACATGCCCGGCCCCCATAAGCGCCAGCTGGGCAAAGTTGATCAACGCTCCATTGATGTAAGCCGATGCCTCCTCTTTATCGCCCTGACTCCAGTCCTCGATGCCTTCGGCCAGATCAGCAAGCATTTGCCCTACCATGATTCCCAGCATGACTTCACCGAAACCAGGTACCAGCATCGCGCCGAAGTTGAACACGTTCCAGCCGATACCCAGAATGCTGGTCAAGTGCTTCCAGCGCGCTGCAGCGTCTTCATCGCCAGTGGGCACCGCAATTCTGCGGGAATCGGCTATGGCCTTGTCCCGTCGCTGCCGGAACAGGGTGGCCCACAGATCATCGGCAATCAGATTGGTGATGGGCGCTGCGTTCGGGTTTTCGATTGCAGTCTCCCGCCACCATGGCCCCATATCCAAAGGTTCACGTTGCTGCCATTTAAAGGTCGTGAGGCGTTCGTTGACTCGAGCAAAAAACCGCCCCTTGTCCTTCTGGTCCACGAACCGGCTGAAGAACTCTTGATAATCCGGCGTGCGCAACTGGCTGATCAACGTAGCCATGAAGTCCGCGAACGAAGCATATTCTTTTAAAGGATGCTCCGGATCGCCAGGGATGTAGGCAATCAAAGGCCCGTTTAAACGGCTCTGGTTGTAAATATCTTCATTGCGTACGACTTCATCGATGACACCTTTTGGGCCATTGGCAAAGAAGTTCTGAAGCAACTTGTATTTTCCAAGCATGTCTCCCGGTAACACAGGTAGTTGACGAGACCAATCGAGCCAGAACTTCAAACCTTGGGGAGTCAGTTCATCAATCGCTTTCTTTATTTCCGAGGGTTCGCTCAGGGCGCTGAACAGTGTGATTCCCGTCAGTTTGAACCCCATTAGCGACAGGCGATGATTAAGAAGCGGACGACCATTTAAGTTGATACTCCGCTTGCCTTCAACAATCTCTCGAAGGCGATCATAGGCGCCAGCGCTGACATCACCCTTCAGATGGGAAACGAGCGCCTCGTACCGAAAGGCTGCTTTCTCACTGGCCATCGAACGCTGCGCAAGTGTGCGCCTGAGGGTGGGGTCCGCCGGGTGCAGTTGCGCTTCAATATGGGTTTGATACTGCGCGCCGATATCGAGCGTGCGGCACAACGCAGCAAACTGTTGCGCCGTTATATGGGCGTCGCGAACGGGGGATCCTTGGGCGTCTTTGCGAAAAACACCAGAGCCGGCTCGAAAAGCCCCCTCCTGCGTCTCTGCCTCCTCGAAGTTGTGCAGCGCCGCCGCGAGCAGTGTGGAACTGCGGACAATACTGGCACCGGTATCGATACCGAAAATAATCTTGCTCGGCACCGTCAGCTGCAGAGAAAGCGTATTGGGATCCTCATCGATATTGAAATTCGCTTTCAGCGCGTCTCTCAGCAGCGGCGCGGCGAAAGCATCGACATCGTGCTGCAACCCCTCAAACAGTTGATCCAACTCACCTTGCAAACGCCAACGCTCTTCAAGTAATTGCTTCAGGTGATGGCGATTAGCGACGCTCGCTTTGAGGTACCAATCGGGCAGTTCCGCCTTGGTATTGATGAGTGCTTTCAGCCGTGGCAGCGAGGCGTTGCGCACGGCGCCGGGAAGGACACTTATCACCCGGTCATAATGAACACCGCGCGTTGAAGATGAACGTTCAGGCAGAGCGCTTCCTTGCAAATCAGACATGGTTCAACAACCTTAATATCAGTTTTTTGAACCCACTAGATTATTCACACACCCAAAAAACAAAAGATCAAATAACTGTCCGTTAATGGCCTAATAAAATGCATAACAGTCGAGAAACAACATAGTTAAAATACATAGATACAGCCTCAGACAGGAACATTTGTAACTATCAGATCTGCTAGTACCCGATGACTAACGAACCGAGTACATTAAAGCCCGACGAACTCCACAAGGAAGACCTCATTATGACCCGCCCTCGTGCAGATGCCCTCAAATCCTCTCGATCGTCACGCACCCTTCTGCTGGCGACAGACAATAAAAACTCCGTCTTCGCGGAAATCGACGGGCGCAAGCTCAATCCTGTTGCTTACTCGGTTTACGGTCAACAGTCCGCTCAGTATGGTGTGGCGACAGGGCTCGGATTCAATGGCGCGCGGCGAGAAAGGCAGTTTGGGTGGTATCTGCTGGGGAATGGCTATCGCGCTTACAATCCGACATTGATGCGCTTTCATAGCCCCGACAGCTGGAGTCCGTTTGGGGGAGGTGGGTTGAATGCGTATATGTACTGCGTGGGGGATCCGGTGAATTTTTCGGATCCGACGGGGCATATGAAAAGTTTCTTTAAAACGCTTACCAGGCCAAACCGCAATTTAAACAGATCAACAAGCTCTTCCAGCTTGAGTCCACTCGTACCCGATGTCGCTCAAGCAACAGCAGATTTGCCTGTAGCGACAATGAGCGGGCAGAGTCGTAAAGGCATAAGCAATTCCGCCTATACCGATAGCGGCTCCGAGGCCATATATGAAAACGTACCAACAATGACAGGGGTACCGCCTCACGAACCCGCCTTTTTCGGGCCCCGAAATAAGCTTTCCCCTTTAAGTCCGCCAGGACTAACGCCTCGCTTTAATGATTCAGGTGGGCAAGTGGGTATTATTAGCCCTAACTGGAAACCACCTGAGCCCAGACGTTACCGCGAAATATGGAACTCCAGGCCATTTGAGTTTCCTCCTCAATCAGATGCTCCTCTCCCGGCAACACGACACCTGTCAGATAACTACGTGCGTCAATATTCTATGAGATACGACGCTAATGGCACCCCTCATCTGTCAAGCAGAGTTCTTGTCCAACTGAATATAGCGATCAGGGGCAAAAAAAAGTAACAGCGAACGCTACTGGACAGCGGTTAAGTATCGTCCGGCAGAGATTTCTACTCCACCACCAACCGCCCCAACCGCTGCTTCAGCATCCGGTTCTCCGCCCTTAGCTGCTGGACCTCTTCAAGCAGGTCCAGCGCCAGGGCGACACCTTCCCACTCCAGCTCCAGGTCGTGCCGCAGCTTGGCGGCACGCTTGGCCAGTGCCAGTTCATAATCGTTGAAACGCCAGTCCTTGGGCTGCTTGCCCTGAGGTTCGAGGATGCCGTGCTCGACTATTTCGATCACGTACACGTCCGATAAATCAGTCGCCTCGCAGAATTCGGCCAGGTCCAGGTGAACGATCAGGGGTGTGCTCATGACGGGCTACTCCGATTCTGGATTCAGAAGTTCTCTCTAGGGTTGAACGCAGCTTTCTCGGCCAGTTCCTGCCACAGCGCCTTGACCTCGTCACTGGCTGTTTTGGGCATCACCGCCTTGAGCTGCACGAACAGGTAACCGCGCTCCCCGGCCTTGTTCATCAAGCCGTGGCCCTTGGCGCGCATACGCTGACCGTTCTGACTGCCGGCCGGGACCTTGAGGTTGATCTTGCCGGTCAGGGTCGGCACCGCGACTTCCGTCCCCAGCGCCAGCTCCCATGGGGCCAGAGGCAAGGTGATGATCAGGTTCTCGCCTTCAACATCGTATTTCGGGTGCGGTGCAAAACGAATGATCAGGTACAGGTCGCCATTGGCGCCGCCACCGACACCCGGGGCCCCTTGACCCTTGAGGCGGATGCGCTCGCCGTCAGTCACGCCCGCCGGAATTTTCACGTTCAGGCTTTTACTGGTATTGCTGACATGCTGCCCGGCAGCGTTGTACTGCGGGACCTGGAAGCTGACCTTCTTCGATTCGTTCGAGAGGGTTTCTTCCAGAAAAACCGGTAATTCCATTTCCACGTCTTGCCCTCGACGTCCGGCGCTGCGGCCCGACTGTCCACCGCCAAAACCAGGACCACGGTTGCCGAAGATCGAACTGAAGAAGTCCGAAAAATCGCCCGTGTCCTGACCACCACCGAAACCGCCCGCGCCACGCCCCTGCCAACCTGGCGGGCCCTGGAACGGTTGACCGTGCTGGCCGTATTTGCGCAAATCGTCGTATTCGGCGCGCTTGTCGGCACTTTTCAGCGCTTCATAGGCTTCCGAGGCGTCCTTGAACTTTTCCTCGGCATCCTTTTCCTTGCTGACGTCCGGGTGGTATTTGCGCGCGAGCTTGCGATAGGCGGCTTTGATCGCCTTATCGTCCGCCGTCGGCTCCACACCGAGAATCTTGTAATAGTCTTTGAAGTCCATCTAAGGATCACCATCCGTTATCAAAATCGTTCAGCCACCTGCAGCATGCGCTGCCAGGCCCAATGCAGACAAGTTTGGGACGAAGGATAGTCTTTCAAGGCGCTATTAGCCGAGATTTAGCGGATAGTCGGCCTTCGAATCTGTGCCGCACTGACATACACTGCGCGGCCGTTTTTTAACCGGAACCTGAAAGACATGAAAAACGCATCTCCAGCTCGTGCCTGTGGTATCGACTTTGGCACGTCCAACTCCACCGTCGGTTGGATTCGCCCCGGCATGGAAACGCTGATCGCGCTGGAGGATGACAAGATCACCCTGCCGTCGGTGGTGTTCTTCAATATGGAAGAGCGCCGCCCGGTATACGGCCGCCTGGCGCTGCACGAGTACCTGGAAGGCTACGAAGGTCGCCTGATGCGCTCGCTCAAGAGCCTGCTGGGCTCCAAGTTGATCAAGCACGACACCAGCGTCCTCGGCACCGCGATGCCTTTTAAGGACCTGCTCGGGCTGTTCATCGGCCAGCTGAAGAAGCGCGCCGAAGCCGCCGCCGGGCGTGAGTTCGAAGAAGTGGTGCTGGGTCGCCCGGTGTTCTTCGTCGATGACGATGAAATGGCTGACCAGGAAGCGGAAAACACCCTGGTGGACGTGGCCCGCGCCATTGGCTTCAAGGACGTGTCGTTCCAGTACGAACCGATTGCCGCGGCGTTCGACTATGAGTCGACCATCGAAAAGGAAGAGCTGGTGCTGATCGTCGACATTGGCGGTGGTACGTCCGACTTCTCGCTGGTGCGCCTGTCGCCGGATCGCCGGGCCAATGACAACCGTCACGATGACATCCTTGCCACCGGCGGTGTGCACATCGGCGGTACCGATTTCGACAAGCAGCTGAGCCTGCAGGGCCTGATGCCGCTGTTCGGCTACGGCAGCCGCATGAAGAGTGGTGCGTACATGCCCACCAGCCACCACATGAACCTGGCGACCTGGCACACCATCAACTCGGTGTACTCGCAGAAGTCGACCCTTGCCTTGGGCAGCATGCGTTACGACATCGAAGACACCGGCGGCATCGACCGCCTGTTCAAGCTGATCGATCAGCGCGCCGGTCACTGGCTGGCCATGGAAGTGGAAGAAACCAAGATCCAGCTCACCCACGCCGACAGCCGCCATGTTCCGCTGGACCGTATCGAGCCGGGGTTGAGCGTAGAGTTGAGTCGGGCGCTGTTCGAGTCCGCCATCGAGGCGTTGCTGGAGCGTGTGCGCAACAGCGTGACCAAGATGCTGAACGACGCGAACGTGCGGGTTGATCAGGTGGACACGGTGTTCTTTACCGGTGGTTCGAGCGGGATTCCGGCATTGCGTAACAGCGTTTCAGACATGTTGCCCAATGCTCGGCATGTGGAAGGCAACATCTTTGGCAGTATCGGCAGCGGCCTGGCCATTGAGGCCAGCAAGCGCTACGGCACGATGGACTGATCTGAAATCCAGTTGCCTGCATCGCGGGCAAGCCACGCTCCCACAGGTTGTAGGTTGTTCGCCGAAGTCCGGTACGACACAAAACCTGTGGGAGCGTGGCTTGCCCGCGATGGCGTCAGATCAGGCAACACATCTGCCCGTTCAAACCATCCCCACCTGCTTCAACTCGCTCTTCAGATACGCGTAATAAATCGGCCCCGCCACCACCCCCGGCAGGCCGAACGCGGCCTCGAACACCAGCATTGCCAGCAGCAACTCCCACGACTTCGCACTGATCTGCCCGCCGACGATGCGCGCATTCAGGAAGTATTCGAGCTTGTGGATAAAAATCAGATAACCCAGCGCCGCCACGGCGACCCAGATCGACAGCGACAAGCCGACTATGGTGATCAGCGTGTTCGACATCAGGTTGCCGATCACCGGCAACAAACCAAGCAGGAAGGTCAGCACGATCAGGGTCTTGGTCAGCGGTAACTTGATGCCGAACATCGGCAGGATCACGGCCAGGAAAATCCCGGTAAAGAACGTGTTGAGCAGGGAAATCTTGATCTGGGCAAACACGATGTTGCGAAAGGCCTGGACCAGCAGGTGCAGACGATCGAACAGTGCGGCGGCCAGAGGTTTGCGTTTGGTCACGTCCGGCACACGCTGCAACGCGATGATCGCGCCCAGCACCATGCCGATGAGCAACGTCACGAACATGTGTGCCGCGTCCTTGCCGACGAGCTGCAGGTCGCTGAGGTGCTTGCTCATCCACTCGCCAATGGCGACCCGGAATTCGGCGGCACTGGCCGGCAGGTAGGCGTCGATGAACGGTGGCAATTGCCCTCGCGCCCGGTCGACCACGTGCATGAATTTGTCGAGGGAGGCACCGGGGTTCTCCGCTTCGTGCAGCAGGAAACTGATCGCCCCGGCGAAAATCAGCGCCAGCACGCTCACCACCAAGGTCCCCAGCAAGGCGACCGCCAGCCAGCGCGCTCGCCGACCTTCGATCAGACGTTGCAGCTGCGGGGTGAGCATGTTGACCAGCTCGAACACCAGCAATCCGGCCAGCAGGCTCGGCAGCAACCGCAGAGGAATCACCAACAGCAAACCACCAAAAATGATGACCCAACTGATAAGCAGCAAGACATGGCGTTGAGAAAACGTTGGCATACAGCCTCAAAACGAACGGCGTAAAAGGATGGGCAGTCTGCCAGCGTTCGGAGGGCAGCACTAGGGAATGTGTGGGGCGACCTTGGTCGGAGACTCGAAAGATTTTCAGGGTGCTTGCGGGCCTCATCGCGGGCAAGCCCGCTCCCACAGTGGTTATGTGCACACCGGACAATGTGGGAGCGAGCCTGCTCCGGGCGGCGTTTCTGCGATGAGGCCGGCACAGCCCCCACATCTTTAGGCTGAGTGTTTACTTTTTCTTCAGGCAATCACTCATGAACGCTTTACGCTCATCGCCCTTCAAGGCCTTAGTTGCAGCGTCGGCATTACAGGTTTTCATTTTCTCTTGCTGCGGCGTCAGTGCCTTCGCGTCATCGTTTGCCGCCGGCGCCGCCTTCAGGCAGGTGCTCATGAACGTCTTGCGCTCATCGCCCTTGAGGCTTTTAGCCGTCGCGTCGGCGTTACAGGTGGTCATCTTGTTCTGTTGGGCCGTGGCCGCGAAGCCTTGAGAGCAGAGCAGCAAACCGATCATCAGCAAAGGGACACGCAACATCTTCATGGAGTTTTCTCCTGGTCGCCGCACCGAGGGACACGGCCTTGTTCAGGAGTGTAGACAACGCCTGTTACACCTTCCTGCTATCAAGATGGCTACGCCGATACTGCTCCGGCGTGCACCCCGCCTGCCGTTGAAACATCGCGATAAACGCAGAACCGGTGCTGTAACCCATGTCGAACGCGACGTCCTGGATGCTGCGATGGCTGTCCAGTGCTTCGATCGCCGAGAGGAAGCGCAGGCGCTGCCGCCACTCCCCGAAACTCATGCCCAACTCACGCACGAACTGCCGCGCCAGCGTGCGCTCGCTGACATGGATTAGTGCAGCCCAGGCTGACAGCGGGCGATTATCCCCAGGCTCGGCCTGCAACGCTTCAAGAATCGCGAGCAGCCCGGCACTGCTGGCGTAGGGTAAATAGCACTCATGGACCGGCGCCAGTTGCAGTTGATCGACCAGCACCTGGGCGAGGCGCTGGTCCGCCGCATTTTC
>Ga0247817_10001552_pt1 | contig 11961 bp, 7 predicted proteins | sample UWRJL212509R1_FD_178010 | JGI IMG/M metagenome (GOLD analysis project Ga0247817, IMG submission 178010) | Plant litter microbial communities from Arlington Agricultural Research Station in Wisconsin, United States - UWRJ-L212-509R-1 | ecosystem: Environmental > Terrestrial > Plant litter >... | reverse complement strand
CGACGATCTCGAACCTCGGTTCGCTGATGTCGGGCGCGTAAGCGTTCCGTTCTTTCGCTTCTTAGATATTCCGTAGAGGAAAGGTTATAGCTATGCAGTCAATGTCAGTAAACCCGGCACAGGTCACCGCCCTTGCCGGACAGATCCGCACCGGTGCAAACGGCATCAAGGGTGAACTCGACACGCTCGAGAGTGAAGTGGGAAAGCTTCGCGCGAGCTGGGATGGTGAAGCTCAGCTTGCTTACGACCAGGCTCAGCGCGAGTGGACCAAGTCGCTCACCGCACTCCAGGAACTGCTCGGACAGATTTCGGGCAAGACCGAAGAGATCGCCACGCAGTACCTGCAGAGCGACCAGGCGTCGTCGCAGCGCTTCGCCTAGGCACTTCGCCTAGAAGGCTCCACACTCTTAGGGTGGAGGTGACCCGCCGCGTGTCGCCTCCACCCGAGTGTGTGCCAGCAGTTCAACAATTTTCGTGGTGATTCAAGGAGGGTCCTGTGACTCAGGAAATCAACGTAGACCCGGAGATCGTCAAGTCCGGTATGAACCGTTTCGGCAACACGTCGGAGCTTCTGTCGACGAACGCACAGTCGCTCGAGGTGTCGAGCCAGTGCATCGCGGTTCCCGAGTCCGTGCAGGCATTCCAGTCAGCCCTCGAGCTTGCTCTCGGCAAGATCTCCGAGATCGCCCGCGACACCCAGATCGAACTCGGCGGAACGGCCCAGTCCATGTGGACAGCAGCCGAAGAGCTCAACGCGGTCGACGCTGAACTCGCGACCTCGCTGCAGAAGGCGGAAGGCATCGCGCTCAACATCGTTCCTCCAGCGCCTCCGGTCACCCCCGACGTCACCCCGACATCGACTCTGCCCAGCGTGGGCGGAACGAGCACGGAAGACCGTTGAGCACTACCGCCATTCGTCGTTTCCCGTCGCGCGCGATCCTCGCCGCAGCAGTCGCAGCGACTCTCGTCACATCGGTACCCTCGGCCGCTATCGCCGCTGAGACCGTCGACCCGCTCTGGTATTACAACAACTATGGCGTTGCGGATTTCGCGGCAGAAGGATTCGATGGCACGGGTGTGAAGGTGGCCGTCATCGACAGCGTCATCAACCCGGATGTCCCGCAACTCGCCGGCACGAATCTCACTGTGCGCGAACCGAGCTTCTGTGCCGACTGGCAAGACAATGACGATCGCTCGCGGGTTCTTCCCGCGACGAGCGACGTCTACTACGACTCGTACCACGCGACCAACCAGGTCGCCTTCCTCGTCGGCAACGGAAAAGGGCCAGGCGGAGCGACCGCTCAGCTCGGTGTCTCGCCCGGCGCAGACGTCACCCTCTACGCCATCAACTCCAAACCGCTCAACACCACGATCGAGTGCGAGACCATTGGTGACTTCGCTTCGGTGAAGGGTCTGGCCATCGGTATGGCGAATGCCATCAACGCGGCAGTGGACGACGGCAACGACATCATCTCGATCGCCTCCCCGCACGGAGGGCCAGACCCTCTGCTCTGGGAGGCCGTCGCGAACGCGGTTCGCGAGGGCGTCGTGATCCTCGCCGCTCGTCCGAACGACATGTCGCAGACCCAGGACATCGACATCTGGGGGATGAACGGCGTCGTTACCGTGCAGTCGATGGGCGCGGACGGCCGTATCCAGGCCGTGAGTGCCGTCGCCGACCTTGCCATCGACGTGGTCGGTCCCGGTACCGGAGTCGTCTATACCGATGGCGATTTTGACACCATGGGCATCTCGAGCGGAACATCGGAAGCCACCGTCATCACGGCGGGCTATCTCGCCGTCGTGAAGTCGAAGTATCCGGATGCAACGGGAAACCAGCTCATCCAGTCCCTGATTACCAATACCGGTCTCGAAGACCACGAACCGGTCAAGGACGGCCAGGGTTTTCTTGGCTACGGCGCGGTTTCCCTTCGCCACATGCTCGAGAACGACCCGACAACGTACGACGATGTCAATCCGCTCGTCGACACGACAGATGCCGCGCGCCCGTTTGTCGCCGACATCTACCCAGACGGTGCGCCGGGTAGCACTCCCGACGAACCGGAACCGGGTAGCGACGCCGACACGGCAAACATCGCACCGATCATCATCGGCGGAGTCATCGCTCTCGTTGTTCTGCTCGCCATCATCCTCGTCACCGTTGTGCTTGTCCGCCGGTCGAACCGGGCGGCACGATGAAGCGCGCTGCGACAACTACACGGCTGTACACACGAAAGATCGCTCCGAGATTTTTACGAAAGGCGGCAGAGTAATGGGTAAATACGAAGACGAACTGGCCGAGGTCGCGAAACTGCCTCGCTGGCAGATTCCCGGCGTCGATGGCGTCAAGCTCGCGCTGAACCAGGTCAATCTCACCTACAGCCGCGTCGCCACCGAGACCGGCTTCGAAGGGCGGACCGGATCTGCGATCAGCGACAAACTCGCTATCGCGGCCAAGCGCGCCGCGTCGAACTCCGACGTTGCCGACGTTCTTCCCACGGCCGTCGATGCCGCGAACGCCGCCCTCCTCGTTGCCAAGTACGCCTACGAAGACCTGCCGGGCTCCGACGTCGACCCCGGCACAAAAGAACTGATTCTCAAGGGATCGTGGGCTGGCGGCCCGCTCGGCGCGCTCGCCGGGGCAGCCGGAGTCAAGATCTGGGAGAACCACCTCTCCGAAGAACGCGAAACCGCGGCGAAGGCCGCCCTCGATGAGCTGCGTGAAGCTATCGCGGTGCCGGCCAAGAGTACGCAGGCGACCGTTCACTCGTACCAGCAGCCGGAGACGAGCAACTTCGACTCCAACGCTGCCGACAACCGTAAGGATGTCGTCTTCACCGACCCGAAGACGGGCGGCGGCCCGCCGATCGCGACGCCGAAGCCGAAGCCCATCGACAAGCCGACCGGAATCGGCATCGGAGGCGGTGGCGGAAATGACATCGGGACGATCATCACCGACCCGCCTCGTCCTCCCGTCATCGACGAGCCGTGGCCACCGCGCGATCCCGACATCGTCACGGAGACGGATCCGCCAACTGGTACGGACGACCCCGACCTTCCTGATTATGAAGCCGACCCCCCGACCGTTCGTAACCCCAGCGGCGACAGCGGCATGGACGACGGCGTCGCCGGTGGTGGTGGCGGCAATGGCGGTCTCGGAGGCGGAATCGCCGGTGGTGTCGCAGGTGCCGGTGGACTCGTCGGCGGCGCAAAGCTTGCCGGCCAGCTCGGTGGACGAGGCCTCGGTGGTCTCGGTGGAGGTCTCGGCGGCGGACTCGGCGCCGGTGGCCTCGGATCCGGCGGTCTCGCCGGTGGCGGTGTCGGTGCGGGCGGTGTCGGAGCGAATGGCGCCGGCGTACGTGGTGCGACCGGCATGGGCGCGGGTGGCATGGGCGGAAACAACATCATGACGCAGGCCAACGGCGCGGGCGCCGGAGGCCGTGGCGGTGCTGCGGGTGCGGGTGGTCGCGGCGGTGCCGGAGGTGCCGGAGCGGGCGGCCGTGGCAGCTCGGCAGGAGCGGGCGGCCGTGGTGGCTCGTCCACTGCCGGTGGCCGCGGTGGAAACAACGCAATGGCTCCGGGCCAGGGTGGTAAAGACGACAAGAAGAAGCGCCGCACAGCCGGAATGCTCGGACTGGCGGCTCCGTCCATCGAAGACGACGAGTTGCCAACGGGTCGCTCGGCGGCAGCCGGCCCCGGCGGTCGCGATGCGTTGGACCACGAGGAGCAGTAGCGACTTCACCCAGTCGGTACGCTCGCTGTAGGGGCCCGTCATGAACTAGTGGCGGGCCGCTCAGCGTTTCAGCAGTTTTGTAGGTCCGGGGGAGGACAGCGAGTGGTAGCAATCGTCGCTCAGTGGCGCAGAGTCACTGTTGTCGACGGCGAAAACCGCCGTGAGATCCTGCTTTCGACCCACACGTCGGTCGGCGAATCACTGCACAACGAGGGTGTCGACGTGTCGTCGCGCGAGGTCTTTGTCGTCGCGGCGGACGGAAGCAAGATCGACACCGGCGAGCTCCCTCGCGTCACCGATGGCGCGCTGCTCACGATTATCGACGTGAACGCGCCTGGCCCCGTCGGATCGGCCGTACAGAAGCGCCGAACGCCCGGTGCCTACGATTTTTCGACCGCACTCTGGATGTTCGTGGCGATTGCCGCGTTCTTCGTCACGCTCTCTGCGGCGACCGGGGTGATCTCGGCATCCGATTCCCTGCTTGGGGCGGTGGTTCGTTATGCCGCGGTGATCGTGCTTGCCGGGCTCGCGGTTGTCTCGGTGTTCACCACGTCACGGGTGCCGGGGGTTTTCTCATCAACAGCCCTCGTTGTGCCAGCGAGCCTCGGGTTCGCGGCCGGATTCCTCGCCATTCCGGCGACGCTCGAAGCGTGGACGCACCTGGCTATCTTCACCGGGTTCGTGGCGGCGGCAATTGCCGTCGGCGGAGTGCAGGTTCGTAACGCCGGCACGGTTATCGCCGGTGCGACCGGGCTGCTCACGATAACCTTCACGGTTCTCGGAACTCTCTGGGGTGCGACCCTCGTCATGGGACTCGACGCGAGCGTCGCTGCCGCCCTCATCGCGGGAGCCGCTCCGGTCGCCCTGCGAATCCTGCCGAGTCTGTGCCTCGACATTCCGGAGGGCCAGCTGCTCGAGTACGGCGAGTTCATGCAGAACCGCTGGACCGTCCGCGGGCCGATCCCTCCCGAGTCGCGCCCCGTCACCGCCCGCGATCTTGCCGGCACGATGACGCGTGCGCGCGTTCAGCTCGGCGTCGGCACGGTCGTTTTCTCCGCTCTTCCCGCCGTGATGATGCCGGCCGTTCTCGCTGCCCCGAAGACGGATGCCATCGCCGGCATCGCGGGAATCGTGCTGGTCGCGGTCATCGTCGTGAGCTTCGCCCTTTCACCTCGTGCCGCCAACGGACCATTGCTGCGCTGGTCACCTCGCGTCGCCGCGGCCATCGTCGCCCTGCAGTTCACCCTGTCGGTCACGGCTGGCGCTTCGGCGATCGGGCTGCTGCTCGCAACCGGTGCCGTCGTGCTGGTCGCCCTCGGAGTCGCCGCCGCGACGGTGCCGCTGACCCGCGGCGTCCGCTCGCTCGGTGTCTCCCGGATCGCCGATATTCTCGAGAACCTGTCGACGGCTCTCGCTTTCCCGGCGGCGTTTGTTGCCGCCAACCTGATTGATATCCTGCGGGGAGCCGTATCGTGATCGCGGCCAGCCTCCCGCTGGGGGATCACACCGAGCCCCGGCTCGAACTACGTGAGGAAGACGTGTGAGCAACGCCGGTTCCGCCATCATTTGCGCGTACTGCGGCGCTGAATCCGCAACCTGGACGGCCTTTTGCGTTCGCTGCGGTGTTCCGCGGGCGACCGCGGCACCAGGTCCTGCCGCTCCGGTCGCAGCCCACGCCGCAGCGCCTGTTCCCGGTGCCCTCACACCGCCTCCCGGTTTTCCCGGAGCACCAGCTGCCCAGCCCGTTCCGGTAGCCGCTTACGCCGCGGCCCCGGCCGCCGCACAGGGTCAGTACCCCGCCCAGTTCCAGGCCCGTCCGCCCGTGCAGCACGGCGCGCCAGCCCCCGTTCCCGTCACCTTCGTCGCCGCCGGTCTGCCGGCAGAATTCGATGGGCTTCGCCCGGCCGGAGTCGCCCGCCGACTTGGCGCGTTCGCGATCGACTCCGCGGCCGTCGCGATCGTCTCGGCCGTTGTTTTTGTCGTGACTAACTCGCTGCTCTACGCCGGCCTCGCGGTCGCCGAGCTCACCGTGGGTCTGCTGATCTGGGAAGCCAACCGCGGCAAGACCCTCGGCAACGTGGTGCTCCGCCTGCGCACCACTCGCGCGGAGAAGCCCCGCAACGCCGGACCGGGGCGCGCAATCGTGCGCGGCCTCGTCGTTCTCGCGGCCTCGCTCGTGGCATCCGTCGGCCAGTGGGTCGTCGTCGCGTCAACCGCTTTCGACTCCAGCGGTCGTGGCCAGGGCTGGCACGACAAGGCCGGTCGCACCGTGACCGTCGCGCTTCCGGCAGGCAAACGCACGAGTTCGCGTCGCCTCCAGGATCGCGCGGTCCCCGCGAAGCCCAAACCCGTCGCGCCGACCGAGGTCGTTCGGGAACCGATCGACGAGCAGTCAGCGCCCGTCATCCCCGCCGGATTCGTGAATGCAACGGCCGTGAGTGCGCCGTCCGCAGCCCCGGCCCCCGCTGCGGTCCAGCCCGTCAGCGCCGAGGCAGAGCAGCGCGCGCGAGCGATCGAGTACGTCACACCGACCGTCATCTCGACGCGCGCCGTGATCGAAGAAGTCGACGACGACTCGTTCTCCGACTCCGGCCGCCTCCCACCGCCCTCCACCCCTCTGCTTCCACCGGAGACCCCGACGATCGACCGCATCCAGGCCGTGCTGTTCGCGTTCGACACCGGCCAGCAGGTGCAGGTGTCGATTCCCGGAACGGGAGTAATCGGCCGCAATCCGCGGGAGTTCACCGCGGGTGACCAGCTGATCGCGGTGCAGGACCCGGCCAAGTCGGTGTCCAAGTCGCACCTGCTGTTCGAGATCTCCGGGATGTCGATGCAGGTGCTCGACCACGGCTCGACAAACGGCAGCGAGATCTTCGACGACGAGGGCGAATCGATCCCCGTCGTCGCCAACCAGTGGACGGCTGTGCCACCCGGATCACGCATTCGCGTCGGCCAGCGAGTCTTCACGATTACCGCGGTCGAGGTGTCCTGATGAGAATCGAACGCCCGCTGTCGACAACCGCACTGACCACAACCGCATTGCCCACCACTGCACTGCTTACCACCCCACTCTCAGGAAACCGAGCCAATGTCTGACTCCACAACCGGTTCAAGCACCGGCTCGACCAGGCTCGCCGCTCCGCGGGTTCCATCCGGCAAGATCGCCGTACAGGCTCCACCGGAAATGGCGCCGGCCGACGGCATTTCGACACTGCTCAGCTCGATGGTTCCGATGCTCGGTGGTGTCGGCGCGGTTGTCATGGTCAGCATGTCGGGTACCGGAATCACCGGAATCCTCACCGGAGGGCTCTTCCTGCTCTCGAGCGTCGGATTTGTGCTGGTCAACGGCTGGCGCCAACGTGCCCAGCGCACCGCCGGCATCCTCTCCGCCCGTCGTGAGTACCTCGTCTATCTTGCCGATCTCCGCAAGACCGTTCGCACCGCGGCCAAGCAGCAGCGCCGTGCAGAGTACTGGCGTAATCCCGACCCAGCATCACTCATGTACCTCGCCGAGGAGCGCACGCGCGTCTGGGAGAGAAGCCCGGATGCCGCCGACTTCCTCACGGTTCGTGTCGGCACCGCAGACCAGCCGTTGTGCGTCACGCTCGAAGCCCCCGAGCTTCCTCCGCTCGCCCAGCTCGACCCGGTGGCGGCCTCGGCAGCCCACCGCTTCATGGTGACCCACGAGCTGCAGCGCAACCTGCCGGCGACCGTGTCGCTCGGCGACTACTCCTGGATGGAGATCGTCGGCGAGGAAGACCAGGTGCGCGAGTCCGCCCGCGCGATCCTGCTGCAGCTCGCAACGCACCACAATCCGGAAGACCTGCAGATCGCGGTGCTCAGCGACGCCGCGAGCCTCGGTGAGTGGCAGTGGACAAAATGGCTGCCGCACACCGCGTCACCCCGCGTCAACGACGAGTTCGGCCCGGCGCGCATGATCGCGTCGAACTGGGCAGAGCTCGAACCGCTTCTTCCGACTGACATCATCGAGCGGCCGCGCTTCAGCCGCGGTGCGAAGTCGGCCGGAGCCCACCTCGTTGTACTCGTGGACGGCGTGCAGATCTCCGCGAGCAACCCCGTACTTGTCGAAGAGGGCGTGCAGGGCGTTACCGTCATCGAGCTGCCGAGCACGTGGGAAGAGCTCGAAGATCCGCTTCGCCTTCGCGCGGCGTTTGTGAGCCAGGTCGCCGGGCTCGGTCTCGCCGCCGGGACGCGAGCCGCGGCATCCGACCTCGAAATCGTCACGACCTTCGAGCCGTCGTTCCTCGTCACGTCAGACAAGATCAGCCTCGTCGAGGTCGAGGCGACCGCGCGCCGGCTCGCCCCGCTCTACGGTGTGGCCGGGCTCGACGACGACGGCGATTCGCAGAAGGCGACCTCGTCTGAGCTTGTCGATATTCTCGGTGTCGGCGACATCCGCGAAATCGACTTCGACGTCACCTGGCAGGTCAGGCTTCGGCGCGACCGGCTGCGCGTGCCGATCGGCCTCACCCCCGACGGTGTGCCGATCTCGCTCGACCTCAAGGAATCAGCCGAACAGGGCATGGGCCCGCACGGTGTCATGATCGGTGCGACCGGTTCGGGTAAGTCGGAAGTGCTGCGCACGCTCGTGCTCGCTCTCGCAATCACCCACTCCCCGGATCAGCTCAACTTCGTGCTCGTCGACTTCAAGGGTGGTGCGACCTTCGCCGGAATGGCCGGCATGCCGCACGTCTCGGCGATCATCACCAACCTCGGCGAGGAGCTCACGCTCGTCGACCGCATGCAGGAAGCCCTTGCCGGTGAAATGACCAGGCGCCAGGAACTGCTGCGCTCTGCCGGCAACTTCGCCAACGTCACCGACTACGAGAAGGCGCGCCTCGGTGGGCGCTCCGACCTCGCTCCGCTGCCCGCGCTCGTCATCGTCGCCGATGAGTTCTCGGAGCTGCTCGCGGCCAAGCCGGAGTTCGTCGACACCTTCGTCAACATCGGTCGCCTCGGTCGTTCGCTGCACGTACACCTTCTGCTCGCGTCGCAGCGCCTTGAGGAGGGCAAGCTCCGCGGCCTCGATTCGCACTTGTCGTACCGCATCGGCCTTCGCACCTTCTCGGCGGCCGAATCGCGTGCGGTGCTCGGTGTTCCGGACGCCTACGACCTTCCGTCGAGCCCGGGTGTCGGTTACCTGAAGCCGGGAACCACGTCGCTCATCCAGTTCCGCGCCGCGTACGTCTCCGGACCGCCGAAGCCCCGCCTCGCGATCGCCTCTGGCGAGCCGAACAACGACGCCGCCGAGAAGCGCAGCACCTTCGACATCGCCGTCGAGCGCATGCGCGGTCGCGGCCCGCAGGCGCACGCTGTCTGGCTCGAGCCGCTCGTCACCCCGCCCACCTTTGACCAGCTCATGCCCGACCTCGCGGTCGACCCGGAGCTCGGTCTCATCTCCAGGACCTGGCGCGACGCGGGAGACCTCGTCGCACCGCTCGGTCTCGTCGACCGTCCGCTCGAACAGCGCCGCGAGAACCTCGTCGTATCGCTCGCCGGCGCCGGTGGCCACATGGCCATCGTCGGTGGACCGCTCAGCGGAAAGAGCACGGTCGCGCGCTCGCTCGTCGTGTCGCTCTCGCTCACCCGGACGCCGAAAGAAGTGCAGTTCTACGTTCTCGACTTCGGTGGCGGAACCTTCGTCTCGCTCAAGGACTACCCGCACGTCGCCGGCATCGCGAGCCGAAGCGAACCCGACGTCATCCGCCGCATGATCGCCGAGGTCACCGGCATCCTGAACAAGCGCGAAGAGTACTTCCGCGCTAACGGGGTCGACTCGATCGAGACCTACCGCCAGTGGCGCGAGGCCGGACGAGTTGACGACGGCTACGGCGACGTCTTCCTGATCGTCGACGGCTGGGCGACACTGCGCGCCGACTTCGAAGACTTCGAGCGCGACATCCAGGCCATCGCGGCCCGCGGTCTCACGTTCGGTATCCACATCGTCATCACGCTCGGCCGCTGGCTCGAGCTTCGCGCTGGTATCAAGGACCTCATCGGCACAAAGCTCGAACTCCGCCTCGGTGACTCGACCGACTCCGAGATCAACCGCAAGGCCGCCGGCAACGTGCCGACCGGTTCGCCCGGTCGCGGACTCAACGCCGAGGGCTTCCACATGCTCACGACGCTTCCGCGCATCGACGGCCAGCAAGAGTCGTCGAGTCTCGCGGCCGGCATCGAGAACCTCACCGCACGCGTCACCGAGGCCTGGACCGGTGCTCCGGGGCCGAAGCTGCGCCTGCTTCCGGAACTCATCACCCTCGACGAGGTTCGCGCGCTCGCGCCGGCCGACACCCGCAAGATCTGGCTCGGTGTCGACGAGGCGAACCTCGCGCCGATCGGGCTCAACCCGGCTACCGAACCCCACCTGTTCCTGTACGGCGACAGCGGATCGGGAAAGTCGTCGATGCTGCGCACCTACGCGCAGGAGATCACGCGACTCTACGGACCCAACGAAGCCAAGATCTTCGTCGTCGACTACCGCCGTGCGCTGCTCGGCGAAGTGCCGGAAGAATACCTCGGCGCCTACCTCACGACGCACGAAGCGGCCGTCGGGGGAGTCACCGAGCTCGCCCAGTTCTTCCGCAGCCGACTTCCCGGTAAGGATGTCACGCCTGAGCAGCTGCGCAACCGCTCCTGGTGGAGCGGCGCGGAGGGCTTTCTGCTCATCGACGACTACGACCTCGTGGCGACCTCGCAGGGCAACCCGCTCCAGGCCATCGTCCCGATGCTCGCGCAGGCGGCTGACGTGGGTCTCCACGTCGTGATCACGCGCCGAGCGGGTGGCGCGAGCCGGGCATCCTACGATTCGGTGATCCAGTCGATGACCGACCTCGGAACCACCGGAATCCTGCTCTCGGGCAACCCGGAAGAGGGCCAGCTCATCGGCAAGGTGCGTGCCGCGAAGGCGAAGCCAGGACGAGCGAAGATCGTGTCGCGTGAGTTCGGGGTTATCGGGGCGCAATTGGGCTTCGCGCCGTCGAAGTTCTAACGGCAAGTTCTTAGCAAGGCACGGATACAGTTAGCGCGTGGAAACCGTCCTGCTGTACATCCTTGGCATTCTCATTGTCGTCGTCGGCCTCGCGCTGTCGATCGGACTGCACGAGGTCGGCCACCTTGTTCCAGCCAAGCTGTTCGGGGTGCGCGTCGGCCAGTACATGATCGGCTTCGGCCCGACCCTGTTCTCGAAGCGGTTCGGCGAGACCGAGTACGGCTTCAAGGCCATCCCGATGGGCGGCTACATCTCGATGGCCGGCATGTACCCGCCGGCGCGCGCGGGCGGTGCAGCCCGCGAGGCGAGCACCGGCTTCTTCCAAACCCTCGTGCAGGATGCCCGCGACACGAGCGCCGCCTCGATCGACGCTGGCCACGAAGAGCGAGTTTTCTACAAGCTCCCCGTCTTCAAGCGCGTCATCATCATGCTCGGCGGACCGATCATGAACCTGCTCATCGGCCTCGTGCTCTACGCCGTTCTGCTCTGCGGCTTCGGTATCGCCCAGTCGAGCACAACGCTCGGAAGTGTCAACGCGTGCGTCATCCCGGCCGGCAGTACGCAGACCGAGTGCGCCGCAACGGATGAGGCGGCGCCGGGAGCCGCTGCCGGACTCAAGCCGGGCGACACGATCGTCAGCGTCGAGGGCACCGCGATCTCCACCTGGGAACAGGCGACGGCCATCATTCGCGAGTCGCCGGGCGAGCCGCTCGACTTCGTCGTCGAACGCGATGGTGCAACGCTCGACCTCGTCGCCACCCCGTTGCTCACCGAACGCTACGTCTACGATTCCGACGGCATCGAGGTTCTCGAGGACGCCAACGGCGACCCCGTCACCGAGAAGGTCGGATTCCTCGGCATCGGTTCGGCCACCGAGGTCGTGCAGCAGCCCATCACGGCGGTCGTTCCAGCTGTGTGGGACAACATCACGCGCGTCGGACACATCATCCTCAACCTCCCGCAGCGACTCATCGACGTGGCGAACGCCGCCTTCGGACCGGGGGAGCGCGACCCGAATGGCCCGATCAGCGTTGTCGGAATCGGTCGACTCGCCGGTGAGATCACGAGCCTCAACACGATTCCGATCGTCGACAAGGCCGCTTCCCTCGTCGGACTGCTGGCGTCGCTCAATGTCGCGCTGTTCGTCTTCAACCTCATCCCGCTCATGCCCCTCGACGGTGGCCATGTCGCCGGTGCCCTGTTCGACGGTATCCGT
>Ga0247817_10001550_pt1 | contig 11962 bp, 12 predicted proteins | sample UWRJL212509R1_FD_178010 | JGI IMG/M metagenome (GOLD analysis project Ga0247817, IMG submission 178010) | Plant litter microbial communities from Arlington Agricultural Research Station in Wisconsin, United States - UWRJ-L212-509R-1 | ecosystem: Environmental > Terrestrial > Plant litter >... | reverse complement strand
CGTAAAAGAGAAAGATCCGCCAATACATATATCTTTTCGACCAGCCGAAGACCAAGAAGATAACGATGAAACTGTTATTACATCGGATGCCGAGCCAAAGCTACGAGCTGCAGTTATCGAAACTGGCATGACCTATGTAACAATCCGATTGAGAGATATTATCCATGCCGATCCAACCGTGAATCGGAAACAATATCAAGAAGCTCTAGAGAATATTGTTATCCCGATAATCAAGAACTACGACCTATCGCGTCAGCAAAAGCCCTACACACCCGACGGCGCACAGTAACTATTCCGTACGGAGTGCTTCGATTGGATCAAGTTTTGATGCCTTGCGCGCCGGCAGGATACCAGCACCGACAGAGACGAGCATCAGGCCAACAACGACGATCAATACTTGTACTGGCGAGAATATCAACAAGTATATGTCTTCCAGATTGAGTGCATCGCTAATATATGGATTTGCGATCGTCCCAACTAGGATAGCCAAGCCTGATCCTAGTGCTCCACCCAGGAATCCGATCCAGGCCGCTTCTAATTTGAATAATCGCCCCACATCACGACGGCTCATACCGAGTGCCTTCATTAGTCCAATCTGCTGAGTACGCTCCAGCACACTAATATACTGTGTGTTAATAATTCCAAAGATCGACGTCAACACTGCCAGTGCACCAAATCCTAGTAGGATTCCCAGGAGTACATTAATAAATGTATTCACCGTGCCCAGAATGTCGTCAGATGTTTGTGCGTCGTAGCCTTTTTTGATCATGGCCTGCTTTACAGATTCTGCATTATCCGCATCATTTACCTCGACAGCGACCAATAAGAACTGTCCATACGCACGAGTACCCTCATTGATATAATCATACATATCCTTGGCCGCAGCTGTTGATACCAGCAACGATCCCTGTGAACGGAATGCAAGTCCAGAGGCGCTACTGACGCCCTTTACTGTGTAAGTAAAATCTCTTTTGTCGGGGTTTAGTGGTGACGAAGCTAAACTTTGTGCGCCCAGGTCGACTTTTTTACCAACTGCGTCCTGTGGCGTTTTAAAGCCTAGCGTTTCGGCGTACTCTTCGGTAAGAATGATCTCATCTTTCCCGAGATCTCCGTCGACCGACCCAGCAGCAAATTTCAGTGTCACACTCGGACTAAAGGTACTAATTGTCGCAACATATTTTTCTTGACCCTCAGTCGTGATGTAATTCACGGCCGGCGCATAGTTTGGAGTCACCGTTACAACGTTACTGATCTTTTCTAGCTCAGCGATGTCATCGTAGGAAATAGGATCAAATCCACTACCGCCAAAACCGGCACTCACCTGTCCAGCAGAAGTTTCAGAATACTGTTGAATCTTGCCAGAATCATCGACGGCTTTTGTCGCCGAGACTTCTTTTACGTTCGTGTTTGATTTCACGATTGCATCAGTATATTCACGACCACCTTGTCCACCAGCGAGGCTAAGGGTGATCGTAAACGCGCCGACACCAATTGCGAGACTGGTTAATAATGTTCGAGCTTTTGCATGCTTTAAGCTTCGTCCTGCACGTCTGGTAATATCGATTAGTTTCATTATTTTGCCAACTTCTTTGTCTGATCGGTTACTGATTGCAACTTGCCATCTTTAATCTCTACACGGATATCACACTTGTCAGCGAGCTCTGGGTCGTGCGTCACGATAATCAATGTAATGTTATTTTTCTTGTTATAGCCAAATAATAGATCTTCGATCACATCACCAGTTTTACTGTCCAGATTACCTGTTGGTTCATCAGCGAACAAGACTTGTGGGCTGTTGACGATTGCCCGAGCCACAGCCAGGCGCTGCTTTTGTCCACCCGACAGGTTGCGCGCACGTGAGTTTAACTTGTCGGTCAACTCAACAGCCGCCAACGCCGCTTCAACTTTTGCGCGACGTTCACCAAACGGTACACCGGCAATCTCTAGTGGCAGGCTCACATTGTCGTAACATGTTTCATTTGCCTGAATAAAGAAACTCTGGAATATAAAGCTCATCTTTTCAGAACGAAATTTATCGATCGCACGAGGCTTCAGTGTCAGGATTGACTCGCCATCAATAATGATCTCGCCTGTTTCAGGTCGGTCTAACCCGCTCACCGCATGCATCAGCGTTGATTTACCGCTTCCTGATTTACCGATAATTGCGACACTCGCCCCTGTTGGAATATCGAAGCTGACGTCATCCAGTGCCAAAAATGCATTCTGCTTTTTGCCATACGTCTTTGTAATGTTCTTGATTTCAATCACGTATATCCCCCGTCGTTTATTGTTTCTATTCTAGCAGTTATCGGCATGTTACGCTACGAGTGAACGAACGACATATTACTATACATTTTATAGTAATAAATGCTATACTAGAGTAAGTATTAGCCAGCACTTCTGGCATGCAAATTATATTTACTGACCTTAGGAGGTTTTCATATGACAAAACTATTAATTGTTCTTGGTAGCGCACGCACCGGCCGTGTTGCAGATAAAGTTCTAGGCTACATCCAGGACGAGACTAGCAAACGTGATGCAATCGAGACAACCGTTGCAGACCTAAAAGAGCTAAATCTACCCTTCTTTGACAACCCGACTCCTCCAGCATCACCTGATTTTGCTAACACTGACGAGAACGTAGCCGCATGGACAAAGCTGGTTGCTGACAGCGACGCCGTGTTATTTGTAACACCTGAATATAACCACTCAATCAGTGCTATCCAAAAGAATGCACTCGACTGGATCGTTACAGAGTGGGACGGCAAGCCAGCAGCAGTTGTCGCCTACGGCTGGAGCGGCGGTTCACTCGCTCTCGTGACCCTAAAGGAAGTATTCTCTCACCTAAAGCTTGATCTCCGCGAACCAATTGCGCAGTTTGCTTTCATGAAAGACATCAACCCAGATGGCTCTATTGCTGACGCAGCGAGCGTTACAGCCCAAATCGCCGCAACCATCGACGCTATCGAATCTTAGTTCGGCGTCGTCCTCCAATAAAAAAGACCCTTCTGCGAGGGGTCTTTTTTATTAGTATTAGAACCTAGCCAACGTTGGCGATAGTGTATGTCATGTTGCCTTTTGGCGTCGTGATCGTTGCACTGTCACCGATAGTCTTTCCGAACAACGCTACTCCAATAGGAGATTCGTTGCTGATGCGGCCCTGCATAGGATCGGCTTCAACGGGCCCAACCAGTGTGTACTGGACGGTCTTCTTGCCAATCTTTAGCTCTACGAGGCTACCTAGTCCAACAGTCTTCTTGTTTGAAGCCTTGATGATCTCGGCGTGCTGAATGATCTCTTCGATCTCGGCGATACGAGTCTCCAGGAGACCTTGATCTTCGCGTGCTGCGTCATATTCAGCGTTCTCAGAGAGATCACCGAAGTCACGAGCGTTAGCGATTTTTTCAGCAACTAAACCACGACGAGATTTTAGCTCGACGAGTTCTGCCTCCAATTCTTTTTTACCTGTCTCGGTGATTTGATAAGTTTTTTTCATTTCTTAATTCCTTTTATCTACCCTCTTAGTACAATAGTTCTAAAACGCACTTTTTCGGACCAAATACGCTACATGTAGCGTATTAATCCTTCCTAACATCCCTATTTAGATCAGTTTACCAAGCAGTTCATCAGCTGTCAATAGCTGAGTTTCGCCAGACTTCCGAATTGTCAGTTCATGCTGACCTGCCTGGATCGTACGATCACTTATTGTAACACGATATGGGATTCCCATCAGTTCACTATCGGCGAATTTCGCACCTGGTCGTTCGTCACGATCATCATACAATACTTCGATGCCTTTAGCCTGCAGGTCGGCGTAGAATGCATCTGCGACAGCAATTGCCTCTTCTCCGCCAATGCGAGCGAGATAAACCTTGAATGGTGCGATAGCCTCAGGCCATACAAGCCCCTTGTCATCTGCGAAATGTTCAGCGATCATACCGACAAGGCGGCTAGGACCGATACCATAGCTACCCATGATTACAGGTTTTGATTCTCCGTCTTTATCGGTAAAGTTTAGCTCTAATGGACCGCTAAATTTAGTGCTAAGGGAAAATGTATTCCCGACCTCTACTGCACTTAGCTCTTCTAGTTGAGATCTATCAACACCTAATTCAGCTATTATTTCATCAGTGTATACTTCTTCATTGATAGCAATATTTTTTGATCGATCCAAGTAGATCTTGTCCTCGCCTACAGGGCTAATCGTTTGGTATTCATGGCTATATTTTGCAAAGCTACCGCCACTAGCAAATGTCTTGAATGTCACGTCGCCCAGTCCTAAGCGTGCAAACACTCGATTATACGCATCTGAAATCTTTTCATAAAATGCATCGTGCTCTTGCTGATCACGACTAAAACTGTACAAGTCCTTCATCCAAAATTCACGGCCACGCATCAGTCCGCTCTTTGATCGCAATTCATTACGAAATTTGATCTGGAACTGATATGGATACACAGGTAGATCTTTGTAACTCTTGATAAATGTTTTCATCAACTGAGTTAGTGGCTCTTCATGTGTTGGCGCTAGCCCCAACTCACTACCATTCGCTAGCTTTGTCTTGAACCAGACATCAAGCTCTTCTTCATTCCAACGACCAGATGCCACCCATGGCTCTTTTGCTTGCAAGGCAGTCAGACTGATTTCGTTACCACCAACGCTATCCATTTCTTCGCGGATCACTTGGATAACTTTATCCAAAACACGCTTTCCAAGAGGAAGATATGCGTAAACGCCAGCCATTTGCTTATTAATGAATCCAGCACGGATCAGTAGTTGCGCGTTCTTTGTAACTTCGTCAGCTGGCGCGTCCTTTAATGTTTTTGTAAATAATTGTGAAACTTTCATAATTCTTTCCTAGGTTGGTTATTAATAAATCGAAATATACTCAAATAGAATTTACCGGCGGGCCGGAGTCATTGCTGCAACGGGGATGAGATTTCGAATAACCATTACCCCCCTAGTGTACGTAAAAAGTCGGGATTAATAAAGAGGATGTAAAAGGCAATGCCGTTCTTTAGCATGTGGAGTAATATTGATGGCCATAAACTGCCTGATAGTTGGCGCAAGAGACACAGTACAATACTCAGTGCAAACACGTCCACACCAACATTCCAGCTACCGTGAACTGCGCCAAACAAGATGCTTGTGACCAGTATAGCTAGCCATACCGGCACATGTTTTTTTAGTTTCCCGAACAGGTATCCGCGGAATAATAGCTCTTCTGCCACTGGTGCTAATACGACTAGCGTAAAGAACGCTAGAATGTACTCTGATTGGTTATTCAAATGAGAAAAGCCGGTATTCTGCACCTGGTCTACGTCGTATCCAGGCAGCCAGGCGATCGCTGCAGCCGCAAGGAGCGACGTAATAATCATATAGATGATAAATCCAGCCGGCGCTAACAGAATGTCACTCCAGAACGGTAGACGCTCCATACCCAGTTCTTTCCTTGTGACGACTGACTTTCGGATGAGATACGGTACCCCGATAACCAATGCCAATGTTAGCGCGTATACGATGAGGGCAAATGTCGTATTCACGACGGCTTGATTAGCACCGTCAAACGACACCCCGATATGTTCTAGCGCCGTATAAATCAGGCTCAGAATCACCTGTGCAAAGACAAATCCTATCAGTACCCATGCCGGCAGCGCCAGTACAAATATCCAGTGATGCTTTTTAGCGACCGGTTGTTTTGTCTCGTGTTCAGACTCAGACATTACAGCAGCTTCGAGACATCACCGATAGTAATCAGTAGAATCAGCCCCATCAGAATGATAAAGCCTGTCGCCTGGATCCGCTCTTCAATCTCTTTCGTCAGTGGCTTACGAATCAGTCGGAATAGGACGGTCACGAACCATCGCCCCCCGTCCAGAGCCGGAATAGGCAATGTATTCATCACGGCTAGCGTCAATGAAATGATCGCAGTCAAGAATACGAGTTGCGTTAGTCCTGCGCGTTCAGCCTCGGGAAAGATAGTCCCTAAAATACCAACCGGACCAGCAACACTATCGCCAACTTCTGCCAGGTTTTCTTTTGCCTGTTTTTGGGTTGCATCGTCTGAACTAAATTGCAGCACAACGCCAGTCGCAAGATTCGCGAACAGATTACCGAGACCCTGTAGTGTAACCCACGTTAGTTGTGCGGTCGTCACGACACCCACAACAGGCGCAGACCATGTTGCCTTAATGAATTCCTGTTGACCTAGTGAAGCGCCGAATACCGCACCAGCAGAGGCATCTCGCAGTATTACTTCTCGCTTCTCGATTGCGTCCTCACCTACTGATTGATACTCAATAGCGACCTTTTCACCGCTGTGTGCCTTTGTTGCAGCAATGAAGTCTGCCGTCGACGTCACACTATCACCATCAACAGAGTACAGACGATCACCAGATTCAAAGCCGGCCTTTTCGGCAGGAGAATCTTTCACGATTGTTCCTAGCATCAGTGTACTCGTGACGGTTTTCGTGTCACTTGCTACAGAAAACTGATCCGGGATAATTTTTGGAAGGCCTGTTATAGCCAAGATGGTCAGCAGAACGACGGCCACTAACCAGTTAATAACGACACCGGCAAACAAGATCTTTGTCTTTTGCCATAGTGTCGCTGCACCATAGTCGCCTTTTTTGTTCGCTGCGTCTTGTTCACCCTGCAGTTTTACGAACCCGCCAACTGGTAACCAGTTAAGCGAAAATAATACGCCATTCTTTAGTTTCTTTGCCCATGCTTTTGGAGGGAAGCCAATACCGAATTCCTCAACAACGACCCCATTACGACGAGCAACAAGTGCGTGCCCTAATTCGTGCACGACCACTAGGACTACTAGTATTAATAGCCCTCCAATAATTTCCAAGATCAGCACCCTTTACCCTCCGAATCGACGACTACGTTTTGAATATTCTTTTATTATAGCCGTGACATCCTTTTTTGTCATTTCTGGCCATGTCTTGTCTATAAACATCAGCTCACTATAGGCAGCTCGCCATAGCATGAAGTTACTGAGACGCTGCTCTCCGCTAGATCTGACGATCATATCGATAGGTGGAATGTCGGCTGCATATAAGTTATCTTCGATCAGTTCTGGTGTTATATCATCAGCTGTAATACCAGACTGAACAATTTTTTTAACCGCATCAGAGATCTCTAGGTGACCCCCGTAGTTTAGGCATAGCGCAAGTGTTCCAGCTGTATTATTTTTCGTACGTTCTTCGGCCGCATCAATCGCTTTAAGCATTTGCTTGCTTAATCGATCACGTGATCCCAGTACTCGCATACGGATATTGCGTGACTCCAGCTCGCCTAAGTCAGTCGTCAAAAGTCGAAAAATCAGGCTCATCAAGTTTTTAATCTCTGCCTTATCTCGTTTCCAATTTTCAGTACTAAAGATATAGATCGACATATACTCGATGCCGGCGTCCATCGTTGCGATCGCCACCTCTTTTAGGGCGTTGTACCCAGCAAGATGCCCTTCATACACAGGTAGACCGTGCTTGCGCGCCCAGCGACGATTTCCGTCAACCACATATCCCACATGACGTGGGATTGCCTGCTCGTCAGCCATTAGATCGTTAAGATATCTTTCTCTTTTTCCCTAAAGACAGCGTCGATTTGTGCATTAAATTTGCTCATCAAATCGTCGATAGATTTTTCTGCACGCTTTACGTCGTCTTCGGAAAGTTCTTTGTTATCTTTTTGACGCTTCGCGTCTTTTAAAGCGTCCTGACGTACATTACGCAGAACAATACGAGTGTCTTCAACCTTTTCACTTGTCTGTTTTACCAATTGTTTGCGGCGCTCTTCGGTGAGCGGTGGTACAGGAACACGGATAATGCGCCCGTCGTCACTAGGATTAAACCCAAGGGCCTGGTCGTTGCGAATTGCACCGACAATCGCCTGGATAGTCGATGGATCAAAAGGTGTCACCTGTAACATTTGTGCATCCGCGGCTGTCACGTTAGCAACCTGGTTCAGCGGCATTCGCTGACCATACGCCTCAACACTGACTGTGTCCAGCATTCCAGGATGCGCTCGCCCTGTGCGAACTTTTTTTAATTCTTCTTCGAAATGCGCTAACGCACCAGTCATTTTTTCTTCATAAGATTTCGTATCGAACATGATTCTCTCTTTCGTATAGGTATATTATAGCAAATTTCAATAAAAAGCTCCCCGAGTCGAGGAGCTTTTATGAAATGTATGAACTGATTAGTCGTTTACACCAAGTTCAATTCGCTTGAACCTGCGGATGACGATGTTCTCACCCATTTTACCGACGTTTTCTTTTACGAAAGTGCCGACAGTCATAGAGTCGTCCATAATGTACTGCTGGTTCAATAGAACTTTTTCAGCAAAGTACTTCTTTACCTGGCCATCGATGATTTTTTCAGCGATATCAGCAGGCTTACCTTCGGCAGCACCAGTAGCAATCGCATCAGCACGAACGCGCGCTAGTTCTTCGGCTGGAATTTCAGCTTCAGAAACATAGACAGGGTTCATTGAAGCAACCTGTAGCGCAATGTAGTGAGCAAATTCTTTGAATCCGTCAGTACGAGCCACAAAGTCAGTTTCACAGTTTACTTCGACGAGAACGCCGATACGACCACCGTGAACATAGCTGTCGATAACACCTTCTAGTGCTTCGCGGTCAGCCTTTTTCTCAGCCTTTGTGAGGCCTTTTTTACGCATTGCATCGAGTGCTTTATCAAAGTCACCGTCAGCTTCTACGAGAGCTGCCTTGGCGTCAGTCAAACCGACACCAGTTAATTCTTTTAGTTTACGAATATCGTCGATTGATACTGCCATTTTTTATTCCTCCGTTTTTTCGCTAGTCTTTGATCCTGCTTGTCCCTCAAGAATGGCTTGGCTTACGTACTCTAAGAGTAGTTTTACACCCTTGATTGCATCATCGTTCGCTGGAATAACGTAGTCGATGAGTGATGGGTCAGCATTTGTGTCAACGAGGGCAACAACTGGTACTCCAATTGTTTTCGCTTCTTTGATTGCGTTCAGGTCACCGATTGCATCAATCAAGAATAGTGCACCAGGTTTGCCGTTTAGATTCTTAACACCACCGTACTTTAGCGTCAGTTCATCGATTTCCTCTTGGAAACGTTGTACTTCAAGCTTTGAGTAACGCTTTTCAAGGTCACCAGTTGCCATTCGCTTTTCAAGGTCTTTTAGCTTCTTTACTTGCTGACCAACAGTTTGAACGTTTGTGAGTGTTCCACCCAACCATCGTTCGGTCATGTATGGTTGCTTTAGGGCTTCTGCTGTTTCACGAACAGCGTCTTTTGTCTGCTTTTTCGTCGCAACGAAAAGGATAGGCTTGCCGCTAGCAGCAATCTTTGTTAGGAATGGCAACGCCACTTCCAGACCTTCAACAGTTTTCGTCAGGTCAATAATGTGACTGTCCTGGCGCTTGCTGTGAATGTATTTAGCCATTTTAGGGTGCCAACGGCTCGTTTTGTGTCCAAAGTGAACACCCGCTTCGAGCAGCGCTTTAATATCGACAGATACTGCCATAATGTGTACTCCTTGTTCTTCGCCTATCGCCCTGAGTGATCAGAAGTTATGCGATAGGTTGTTTCATTAAATATTGTTACCTGCGTATTGTAGCACGACAGGGGTGGAAATGTCTAGTGGGTTAATTAATCGGCTTAAATGACATCACGCCACCGCGCAACATGACGACTAGTTTGTCCTTGTACTGTGGCAAGTTAATACTTTCAGCTTCAATCCTCGCAATATCCTGGGTCAGTTCGGCCATCTGATCAGCGTGCGTCACACCTTCGCGATATGAGCCCTCGGCCGTTGCAACACGCTGTACACGAGGATCGATTGTCCCAAATGCATCCGCAGCATAGCCCTGTAATGCTTCTTTAACAAAGGGAACTCCCGCCTTCATATCGAAGCGGTCCTGCGCAACATCACCTTTAGCTGAATCATATCCCAAAACATCAACCAATGGATACCCGTAACCCGATCCGAAAGCCGTACGTACGTCAACATTGCCTCCATCTTTATTAAATTGCTGACGATGAGCCTGATCTATATCGTGTTGCAGCAAAATAATATGTGAAGTATTACCGTTTTCGGATGCCATTCCTTGCCCAAAATCAATCTCGTAATTTGCTGCCTTCTTTACGTCGTGCGCATCAGGCGCAAACACGCGATCATACCCCGCCTCACCTTGCTTGTCATCGGTATATTCTCCGGCATTATGCCAGTCAATGACGTTATTATCTGGTGTCGCCACACGATCGAGACTAGTACTATTTTTTACGGTCACGGTTCCATACTCACCCATTCGTGCAAACGGTAACGTTTTGACCACTTCCGCAATAGGCAACGCAACTGTTCCACCTAGAGTGATATGTTCTGTCTTCGTGCCGCCCATGACGGATTTATAGCTATCCGTCATGAAATGTTCCGAGAAGTGAACCGATTGAGAGTGCCAATCCCTATCCAAAGTAACGGCTCGATGCCCACCCGACACCTCATCTTGATTCGCACGCGTACGTAATACCGAGCCCTCTTTTGCAACGTCATCAATAAAAGGCGTGTTATGAAAAAGTAGTTGACCAGCGTGCCGACTGTCATCCCAAAATTGCTGCGTTGAAACATCAATGTTTCGCCGAACCTCACTGGCGGTTACAGCCGCATTACCTATGTAAATATCTTCTTTTTGGGCTGTTTCGTTGAGCATATCACCCAATGCCAGTGCCCGCTGCACTTCTTGCTCGCTAATTGTCGTCTGCCCAACTGCGGATTCACGAAACAGAGATGTCCGCAGCAGATTGGAGATAGAAACCAAAATGTCTTTGCGGCTCGTACCCGACTCGGCTTCCGTAACCAGTTTCTTTAACTTCTCATTCATTTGGAACGATTCCAGTTTTAGATCTGCCGATTCAAAGATAGCCGGATTCACTTGTTCTCCAGTAATAACACGCTCGAGTACTGACGCCATTTTCGTGTGATCTTTGTAGTATCCTTCGATAGCACCAGCGATCTCTGGCGTCGCCTCGAACTCACTACTTTGCACCGCCGTCTCTATACGATCATGGAGTTTTTCTGACAATCCAGCGAACTCTTCTTCGATGGGCTTTGGCTGCTCAGTTCGTTCTAGATACTCAACTACCGATCCGCTCTCTTGCATCTGCGGATGATGAGGCATTTTAGCAAGCGCTTGCTCGAGTGCTGCTCCTGCGTCAATCGTACCAGCTGGCGCGTGGACGACTGCATGATTTGCGGTCAAATCAGCAGCGAACATTGTCAGTGCCTCTTCATTCGCTGGTTCATCATTCACGAATTTTTCAAGGATATTTCCCTTCCTGATGCCTTCTGCCTCCAAAATCACCGCAGTACCAACATCGGCTATTGCGTCAGCGGCTATTGCCTCTCCATTTTCGAGTGCGGTCTTTGCTTTGAAGGCGAACAAATTGTCAGACTCCGCCGTCACCTCTGCAGCCCCTGGCTCTAAGTTCATTTCCTGAGCAACATCGATATCAGATTGCACGATATCCTGTATCGACTGATCGATGATTTCATCACCGTCAACAAGTGCCTCAGCGCGATCAATGGCCTCTACCGCAAGAGGCTGTTCAGTTTCAAATGCTGGAGGGGCGATTGTCATAATAGCGCTATTTTTATCTTGGTTATGTTTCTAGAGTAATAATACCACTCTACCTCTAGACAAATCAATCAAAAACAGATACAATAGGTCAGATTATGAAAGCATCAATACACCCAACCGATTATCGCCCCGTCGTATTTAGCGACGATGTGGCTGGTTTTGCGTTTTTGACTCAGTCAACTGCAGCAAGCAACGAAACAATTAAATGGGAAGACGGCCAGGAATACCCACTTGTAAAAGTGCACATCTCTAGCGCCTCTCACCCATTCTTTACTGGCGAAGAAAAGATCATCGACACCGAAGGCCGTGTTGACCGATTCAAGAACCGCGCA
>Ga0247817_10001549_pt1 | contig 11967 bp, 10 predicted proteins | sample UWRJL212509R1_FD_178010 | JGI IMG/M metagenome (GOLD analysis project Ga0247817, IMG submission 178010) | Plant litter microbial communities from Arlington Agricultural Research Station in Wisconsin, United States - UWRJ-L212-509R-1 | ecosystem: Environmental > Terrestrial > Plant litter >... | reverse complement strand
GATTATCTTTTTTCTGGGCAATTGGTATGAATCATTTTATGGAAATCGCCAAGATGCGTGCGGGAAGAATGATCTGGGCAAAATTAATTCAGCAGTTTAATCCGAAAAGTGATAAATCATTGGCATTAAGAACGCATTGCCAAACTAGTGGATGGAGCTTAACAGAGCAAGACCCGTTTAATAATGTTGCCAGAACGTGTATCGAAGCAACTGCTGCTGCCTTTGGTGGCACGCAATCTTTGCATACAAATGCTCTTGATGAAGCGATTGCTTTGCCAACTGATTTCTCTGCAAGAATTGCCCGAAATACGCAGATTTTTTTACAGGAGGAAACTAAAATTACCAAAACTGTCGATCCTTGGGGCGGAAGTTATTATGTGGAAAGTTTGACTAATGAAATCCTGAAAAGCACCTGGAAACTTATTGAAGAAGTAGAAGAATTAGGCGGAATGACAAAAGCTATTGAAGCCGGAATTCCGAAACTAAGAATCGAAGAAGCTGCCGCCAGAAAACAGGCACGAATAGATAGCAGTCAAGATATTATTGTAGGTGTGAACAAATACCGTTTAGAAAAAGAAGATCCTTTGCATATTCTTGATGTAGACAACCAAATGGTTAGAAAGCAGCAAATTGATCTGCTTGAAAAAATAAAAGCAAGCAGAGATACTGAAAAAGTAAATCAATCCATAGAAAAATTAATTCATTGCGCTAAGACAGGTCAAGGTAATTTATTAGAAATTGCTATAGAAGCCGCTCGAAACAGAGCAACTTTAGGCGAAATTAGTGATGCTCTCGAAAGTATCTTTGGCAGATTCAAAGCACAAATTAAATCCTTTAGCGGTGTGTACAGTGCAGCAATTAAAAACGATGAGAATTTTGAAAAGGCAAAACAGTTAGCTGATACCTTTGCTAAACAAGAAGGAAGACGTCCCCGAATTATGATTGCCAAAATGGGACAAGACGGTCATGACCGAGGCGCAAAAGTAGTCGCCACAGGATATGCTGATGTTGGTTTTGATGTTGATATAGGTCCACTTTTTCAAACGCCTGCAGAAGCTGCTAAACAAGCAATAGAAAATGATGTTCATATATTAGGTGTATCTTCATTAGCGGCAGGTCATAAAACCTTAGTTCCCCAAGTTATCGAAGAGCTAAAGAAACACGGACGCGAAGATATTATGGTTATTGTGGGTGGCGTTATACCAGCTCAGGACTATCAATTTTTATTTGATGCCGGTGCTGTTGCCGTTTTTGGACCCGGAACTAAAATCAGTGAAGCCGCAATTAAAATTCTCGATATATTAATTGACTAATTACCTTAAAAAAATGCCCTCAAAAACATCAAGCTTTTGAAGGCATTTTTTATCATCAAATTGATCAAATCTGACTAATCGTGTATTGTAGCATTATTGTTTGCTTTGATGTATGAAAGATCATATCCTCCAAAAGCTTTCATGTAACTTCTTAATGAAGTGCCGTATGCATCTCTAAAATGACGTTCTCCGTTATTTTTAAAGAAGTTCTTTACTGAACCGGCTCCTCCAAGATGTGCCGCTGCTAAAATTCCAGATTCTGTAACTTCAACACCGTTAATAATTTTCCCTGCGTATTTTCGTATTTCACGACGCAAAATCCATTTGTTCTTAGATAGTAACGCTACAAATGCTTTTTCCTGTAAAGCAGGATCTTTTAAAAATTCTTCATCACTTTTGATACCGATAGCTCTTAGAGCCTTAGAACCAAACTGATATTTCCCCATGTAACCCAAAGAATTAACTAATTTGTATTTTCCTTGAGATTCTTTGTAAGCAACAGCTTCTTTAAAACCTATTAAATGATTTCCTGTGTAAGGAAAATTTAAATTGTGGTAAGTATCCTTTTCTTTAGGATAATCATCCTCTTCCTGAGATGGAAATAAGTATGCTGCTCCATCCGTTGTTTCTGTTAAAAACCAAGGTTTGGCTTTTATAGTAAAGGGTTTAAACCCCAGGCTCAAAAATGTAATAATAACGACTAAACTTGTGTAATAGTACCATTTCTTTATCATAATTTGTTTTTCTTCAAAACGCTGTCACCCTCTTGAAATTTCTACGGTGCAAAGATAAGAAATACAAAATAATCCTGTAAATCAAGACTTTACAAGATTTAACATTTTACTAAACATTGCTTAACCCCTTTATTAGTGCAGTATTCGGGCAATATTACTATTATTGAATTAGCTTCAAAAACAGCAAAATAAAAATTTCGAAAAACGCCATTTTTATCATTTCTTTAGCAAAAATGTTAAAAACATAAGATTTAACTTTCTTAAAACAAGGTTTTTAGAAAAAAACGGAATGCTAAATTTTGAAATTTCACAAAATTTTATACAGAATTTTAACCTAAGTTTAAATATGCTTCTGTTTTTATTTCTGATCATATTACGAAAAAAAGAAAGTATAAGTATAAAAATAGTATTTCTTAAAATAGCTGATAGTAAAACTGCTTTATTTTAGAAACTCCATAATTGAAAGCTTTTCTGTTTTTTAATTTCAAAAAATATGTAGACATAAAAAAACCGAAGTGTAAAACTTCGGTTCTCTATATTAAATGATCCATTTATTATCTTGTAACACCTTTACTGGCAATCCAAGCTGAATATTTCTTTGCATTTACGGTATGTTGCTCATAAGTTGAAGCAAATTCATGATATCCAAAGCGATCTATACTTGCACAGAAATAAATGTAATCGTGTTTTTCAGGGTTTAAAACTGCTTCAAGAGCTGTAATGTCAGGCATTGCAATTGGCCCTGGAGGAAGCCCAACATTCACGTAAGTATTATAAGGAGACTTCATTAATAAGTCATTATAAAGCACTCTTTTAATAACCTGATCAAAATCGTTATCTTTAAGTTTCAAAGCGTAAATTACTGTTGGATCTGCTTGCAATGGCATCCCTAAACGCAAACGATTCAAATAAACACCTGCAATTCGGGGTCTTTCGTCTCTTTTTACAGATTCTTTATGAACGATTGAAGCCAAAATTGAAGCCTGAACTGGAGTCAGACCTTGCTTTTCTGCTTTATTAATTCTCTCCTGTGTCCAAAAATTGTTATATTCTTTGATCATTTTATCACGAAACTTCACTGCTGAAGTATTCCAATAAATTTCATAAGTATTTGGAATAAACATAGCAAAAACATTTTCTTCATTAAAGCCATTCGCTTTTAAAAATGTTGAATCTTTAATCGCTTTCATTAATGACAAACTATCCGCTTCGATTTCTGAACCAATTCTACCTGCAAAATTCTCCAGGCGTTCCTGATTATTAAAAGCTAATTTTACAGGAACATTAGAACGGATTGCACGAACCAAATCGATATTATTCATATCTTTTTTAAGCAAAAAGCGACCTGATTTTACATTCTCAGGATAACTTCTTTTTTCAGCCACCATTTCAAAATCATTATAATTTTTAATGTAAGGCTCTAAAATCTTTTTAACATCATTATAAGTAGCGTCTGTTGGAACATGAACAAATACTTCTTTTTCTTCAAATTTTGTATTGGCGCTGAAAATTTTATTGATTAAAATAAATCCATAAATCATTAAAACTGAAATTACGGCCACTGCAACTATTGTGATGATCTTTTTTAGTCTCAAGGTGTATAATTTAAATTTGTTTGTTAATTAACTGAAAAATTGCTTCGTCCTGATATTGGTTATCTTGCAAAATCCAATCTTTTTTAATTCCTATCTTCTCAAAGCCAAATTTAGTAAAAAGCGCAATACTTGCTACATTTCTTACAGCAATATTTGCATACAATTGATGTAAATTTAAATTATGAAAACAATAGCTTATCAATAACTCTAATGCCTCAGAACCAATGCTTTGATTTCGTTTTTCTTTATCCTGAATTACAATTCCAACTCCTGCTCGATTATTTTTGGGATCAAATTCAAATAAATCTATTAATCCAACGGCAGGAAAATCTTCGTCCTGACAAATCGCCAGACGCAATTGTTTTGCCTCGTAAATGTCTTGTTGGGCATTTTCGAGATATTGGCGAATCAAAAATCGGCTGTATGGTGTGCATGTATTACTGACTTCCCATATACTCTGGTCATTCTCCATCGCATATATAAATTCTAAATCATTCGGCTCTAATGCCCGAAGATAAATCGAATCTCCTTTGAGTGTCATCATTTTTTTATTGTAGATTTTAGATTGCAGATTTTAGATTTTTTCTGCTTTTGACTTTCCAACTTTTGATTTTCCAACTTTCGACTTAAATATTAAATCTCAATTGTACCTTTAAAAACAAATTTGGCTGGTCCGGTTAAAAAAACATTCTTAAAGTGATCTCCAATTTTATCAAAAGAAACAACAAGCTTTCCTCCTTCAACATTTAAGTTTATAGACGTTTTATCGGTTTTACCAGTTGCATTCATAGCAATCGCAACTGCTGTTGCGCCTGTTCCACAAGCTAGGGTCTCGTCTTCAACACCACGTTCATAAGTACGTAGCGAAAAAGTAGCATCATCAACTTTTTTCACAAAATTGACATTACTTCCTTTTTCTCCGTACAATTCACCGTAGCGAATTGCAGCGCCATTTTCTTTTACATTATAATGTTCGAGATCATCCACCATTTGAACATGATGCGGAGAACCTGTATTTAAAAAAGTATAAGATTCATTGTTTTTAATTTCATCTACATCTATCATTTGTAAAGACACAATAGCATCTTCTCCAACTGTAGCATGGTGCAACCCGTCTGTTGCTATAAAGGTAGTTTTGTCCTCTATTACGCCTAACTTATTAGCAAAAGCAACGAGACAACGACCACCATTTCCACACATTGAACTTTGGTTTCCGTCGGAATTATAATACACCATTTTGAAATCAGTTTCAGTATCATTTTCTAATAAGATAAGTCCATCTGCTCCAATTCCGAAACGCCTGTCACACAAGCGTTCTATTAACTTAATATCATGTTTAGGAAAAAAATCTGAACGATTATCTATCATTACAAAATCATTCCCGGTTCCTTGATATTTATAAAATTCTAGTTTCATTTTTCTTTCAATTATAGATACAAAAGTACGAACTAATATTTAAGGAAATGTTAATCATTGTTAAAGAGCGTTAAACCATTTTTCCACGTAATTTTTTCAAGTAATTTTACGTTAAATAAATTAAATATGAACCCCAATATGAAAAGATTTTCTACCTTATTTTTAGTATCACTAATGAGTGGTGCTACTACCCTTGGTGCATACAAGCTTTTATTTGAAAGCAATAATTCTTTCTTTGCAAAAGAAAATCCAGTTGTAACTCTTGCACCTAATTCTTTTGGAAAAAATGTTGCGCTGGCTGCTGAAACTGTCGATTTTACAGCTGCTGCTGACAAGACAATTCACACTGTTGTTCACGTAAAAAATGTTTCTCGTAGAACAGTTAGTAATCCGATGATGGAATTTTTCTATGGTTACGGAGGACAGCAACAACAAGAACAGGTTGGTACCGGATCTGGTGTTATAATTTCTGAAGACGGTTACATTGTAACGAACAATCACGTTATTAAAGATGCAACAGAAATTGAGATTACTTTAAACAATAAAAAAGCATACAAAGCTAAGCTAATTGGTACTGATTCTAAAATGGATATCGCATTGTTAAAAATAGATGCAAATGAAAAACTTCCGTACACTGCTTTTGCCAATTCTGATTCTGTAAAAGTTGGTGAATGGGTTCTTGCAGTCGGAAATCCGTATAATTTGACTTCGACTGTAACTGCCGGAATTGTTTCTGCAAAAGCACGTAATTTGGATACGAAAGGAATTCAATCTTTTATTCAGACTGATGCTGCCGTAAATCCCGGAAACAGTGGAGGTGCATTAGTAAATACAAGAGGAGAATTAATTGGTATTAATACTATGATTTCGTCTATGACAGGCTCGTATGTTGGATATTCATTTGCTGTTCCGTCAAACAATGCGAGAAAAATCATTGAAGATATTATGGAATTCGGAAATGTTCAAAGAGGTATTTTGGGCGTTGAAGGTGGAGAATTGAACAGTAATGCTTCAAAAGAATTAGGAATTACTGAAACGCAGGGATTTTATATTAATAAAGTTACCAAAAACTCAGGTGCTGAAAAGGCCGGGCTTACAAAAGGGGATATTATTGTAAAATTGGATGAGCAAAACATTTCGACTTTTGCCGATCTTTCCGGTTACATCAATACGAAACGACCAAACGATGTTGTTAAAGTAACTTACGTTAAGGACGGAAAGACTAAGACAGTTTCGGTAACTTTAAGTAAAAATGAGTTTTACAGCACAGAATTTAAAGGAATAGAATTAGAAAATATTGATGCTGCTGATAAGAAAAAATTTAAAATTGATTATGGCGTGAAAATAAGATCTATTACGAATGAAAATTTAATGCAATATCAAAACGAATTACAAGGTAATATCATTTTAAGTATCGACAACGTGAAAGCAACAAATGTTGAAACGGTATCTAAGCTTTTAAACAGAAAAGATGATGGACAAAGCGTACGAATCGAAATGATTAATAAAGCAGGTGAGATTTTGAGAATCATCATCTAAAATAAGAAATATTACATACTCAAAAGCCATCTTAAAAAATTAAGGTGGCTTTTTTTATTTTAAAAATAATTGATAAAATAGTTTACGAAATCGATTGAAATGGATACTTTTGCGAAAAATTTACAAATTATGTCTGTTTTTATTTTTTCAATTTAATCAATTATGAGCAAAAAAACTTTGTACCAGAAAGAGGTATCATTACAAGTCGACCGAAGAAGAGCCGGTGTCGAATTAATAAAAATCATAAGCGATTTATGGTATGACAAATCCATTGAAACGGTTTTATTTAAAAATCAATTATTAGATAAAAATGTCAGCGATATAATTAATTTGCATCATTATGCAGGTGAATTTGTCGGAAAGCCTATTTCTATTTTTGATACCGTTGAAATTGCAAAAGTTATTTTATCGTTAGACCTTCCTCCTGCAAAATTAGATTTAGGAAAACTAACGTATGAATATAGTCTGGAGGATGAAAAATATCCGGATGCACGATATTTTGTAATTGAGAAATTAAAGAATGCTAAGGCTTCAAAAGAAATTCAGCCTAAAGATGTTGTTCTTTATGGTTTTGGAAGAATTGGCCGTTTACTTGCAAGAGAATTAATGTCTAAAACCGGCAAAGGAAATCAATTGCGCTTGAGAGCGATTGTAACCCGCGACAAAAATGATGCATCAAGTTTAGAGAAACGAGCTTCTCTATTACGTTATGATTCTATTCACGGAGATTTTCATGGTTCTGTCGTTGCTGATCCCAAAAACAACGCTTTAATCATCAACGGAACTACAGTTCATGTCATTACTGCCAACACACCTGAAGAAATAGATTATACGATCTACGGAATTAACGATGCCTTAATCATTGATAATACAGGCGCATTTACAACTGAAACTGCCTTAAAAAGACACTTAACTTCTAAAGGAGCTCATAAAGTTTTATTAACTGCTCCGGGAAAAGGAATCCCAAATATTGTTCATGGTGTAAATCATAATGAATATAATCCTGATAACATTGCTATTTTCTCTGCTGCTTCCTGCACAACAAATGCTATTACTCCTATCTTAAAAGTTATTGAAGATAATCTTGGAGTTGTAAAAGGACACTTAGAAACTATTCATGCTTACACAAACGACCAAAATCTGGTTGACAATATGCATCAAAAATACCGTCGTGGCAGAGCTGCGGCGTTGAATATGGTCATAACAGAAACTGGCGCCGGAAGTGCTGTTGCAAAAGCATTACCAACATTAGAAGGTAAACTAACTTCAAATGCTATTCGCGTTCCTGTACCTAATGGTTCTTTAGTAATCTTAAATTTAGATGTAAAAAAAGGTACTACTCTAGCCGGTATTCATAAAATCATGAAAAAATCTGCTTTAGAGGGCGAATTGGTAGAGCAAATAAAATACTCCTTAAATAATGAATTAGTTTCATCTGACATTGTTGGAACTTCCGCCCCATCTATTTATGACAGCAATGCTACAATTGTTTCTAAAGATGGAAAAAGCATTGTGCTTTACATTTGGTACGATAATGAATTCGGATATAGCCATCAGGTAATTCGTCTGGCGAAATATATTGCAAAAGTTAGACGTTTCACATATTATTAATAGCATACAAACCAAAAACTATAATAACCACTTAAACCATCATTGCAGAATGATGGTTTTTTTATTGACTTAAATTGGCAATTCAGTTGTACTCTTTACTTCTGAAATAACAAACACGGTATTAATTAAAGAAACCTCAGGTAAAACAGACAATTTCTTTTGATGAAAGTGGTGGTAGCTTTCCATATCGGGAATAATAACTTTTAGCATATAATCGAAATTTCCTGACACATAATTACATTCTACAACTTCCGGTAACTCAAGAATAGATTGGTTAAAACCTTCGGATGTGTCATAAGTCTGCTTTGTTAAAGTAACCTGACAATAAACAGTCAGATTATTTCCCAATTTTTTCTTATTTAATATAGAGACATACTTTTCTATAACTCCTTCTTTTTCAAGGCGTTTAACTCTATCATGAACTGGTGTAAGTGATAGATTTATTTTGTTTGCAATGTCTTTTAAGGTGTAATGCGCATCTACTTGTAAAAGACGTAAGATTTTCTTGTCAATTTCATCTAAAGCCATAACGAAAACGATATAATTAATAATTAAAATTCAGTCATTTTTTCTTTTTTGGGAATCAAAAACGTATCCAAAAAGAATATTTTTCTGTAAAATTACTGAATAAAATAATATTTTCTTATTTAATCAACCTTTATCCATAATATATTCGCTATCTGTAGATTTGTATATCAAATTACAAAACAAAAAAAAGACAAAATGATAATAGGTGTTCCAAAAGAAATAAAAAATAATGAAAACCGTGTAGCTTTAACTCCTGCCGGTGTTTCAGAAATGAAAAACAACGGACATAAAGTTTATGTTCAATCCACTGCTGGTTTAGGAAGTGGCTTTAGCGATGAAGAATATGCAAACGCTGGTGCAGTTGTTTTACCAACAATTGAAGAAGTTTACGCTATTGCTGAAATGATCATCAAAGTAAAAGAACCAATTGCATCTGAGTACGAATTAATCAAAAAAGATCAATTACTTTTTACTTATTTTCACTTTGCATCATCTGAGCCGTTAACTCATGCTATGTTAGAAAAAGGTGCTGTATGTTTAGCTTACGAAACAGTTGAAAAAACAGATCGTAGTTTACCTCTATTAGTTCCTATGTCTGAGGTTGCTGGTCGTATGGCTATTCAACAAGGAGCAAAATATCTTGAAAAACCTTTAAAAGGAAGAGGAATTCTTTTAGGTGGTGTTCCAGGTGTACCACCAGCTAAAGTTTTAGTTTTAGGTGGAGGAATCGTTGGAACTCAAGCTGCAAAAATGGCCGCTGGTCTTGGTGCTCAAGTAACTATTATGGATTTAAGTTTACCACGTTTACGTCATTTAGATGATATTATGCCTGCTAACGTAAACACACAAATGTCTAACCACTACAATATCACTAAAGCAATTGCTGATGCTGATCTAATTGTTGGAGCTGTTTTAATTCCAGGAGCAAAAGCACCTCACTTGATTACTCGTGACATGTTAAAATTAATGCGTCCGGGAACTGTTGTTGTTGACGTTGCTGTTGATCAAGGTGGTTGTATTGAGACTTGTACTCCTACAACTCACGAAAATCCAACTTTTATTATTGATGATATTGTTCACTACTGTGTAGCAAATATGCCTGGTGCAGTTCCTTATACTTCTACATTGGCATTAACTAATGCTACTCTTCCTTATGCTGTACAATTAGCAAATAAAGGATGGGAAAAAGCTTGTGCTGAAAATGAAGAATTAAAGAAAGGATTAAATATTGCTAACGGCAAAATTCTTTACAAAGGAGTTGCAGAAGCTTGGAATCTTCCTTTTAACGAAGAGTTAGTTTTAGCAAACTAATATCGTTATCACTACTATAAAAAAAAGGGCTTTTTCTAAAACGAAAAAGCCCTTTTTATTTTGAGACTAATTTCAAAGTAGTCTATAGTTTCATTTATTTTTTATCATCCAAAACTTCCTGAAGTACTTTAGCTTCGGTTCCATTTGGAAAAGCAACCTTAATTTTCTGAGCGATAGTTGGTGCGATTTCTGTAATTCCTTTTTTATCGTACGATTCTCCTTTTTTTATGTGCCAGCCGTAAAAAATCGCAGGTACGTGCGTGTCATACGTATACATCGTTCCGTGTGATGTTCCTGTTGCTGAATATTGAATATCTCCAGGCTTATCAACTATTACCATATCTCCATTCTGTGTAATATCATATCCTTTTGCAACAAAATTTAGAGCATAATCATTTCCTGCATTTGCCATGATCTCTTCCTCTGTATATACTTTTTTAATCTGCGGCTGCGCTATTAGAAATTCTTTATAATCTTGTTTCACTTTCGCTAATTCCAGACCTTTCTCTTTTATAATTTGCTTATTAAAAAAGATATTATTGTTTGAGTAATTTAAAAGTAAATCGACTCCATACGTTTTTGTCGAGAAATCTTGCAGACTTTTTCTAACTTCTTTTGAAGGATAGTTGTCTACATTATATTTACGATCTTTTAAATAAATTACATTTTCGGCCCCGGCATGATCCGCCGTTAAAAATAATAAATAATTGTCTTTACCAACTGTTTTATCAAGGTAGGCTAAAAAATCAGCAATTGTTTGATCTAATCTTAAATAAGTATCTTGCAATTCGATAGAGCGTGGCCCTAGTAAATGACCCACATAATCTGTAGAAGAGAAACTAACCGTTAAAAAGTCGGTAATATTATCTTTACCTAATTCTTCTTTCTCAATAGCTCTTTTAGCGAATTCAGCTAATAAATCATTTCCAAACGGAGTTGATCTTATTACACCTGCATCATTCTTTTCATACATCGATTTCAAATCATAAGGAAAAACGGGAGCTGCACTACCATACAATTTTCCTTCATACGGATTATTATCCGGCAAACTTTCATTGTAGGTTAAAGCTGGCTTAAACAAATCCCATCCTTTATTTAGATAAGGTAAATAGTTTTTTTCATTATTAAATTGATTAACCCATTCCGGTAACTTTTCTCCGTAAAAACTACTAGAAATAAAAGATCCTGTTTTACTGTACCAAAATGCCCAATTCGCAAAGTGACCTGCTGGTAAAATAGCACCACGATCTTTAAGGCTCATTCCGATTACTTTTCCTTGAAAATTAGTAGCCATTCTTACTTCATCAGTAATTGTAGTACTTTGCAAATTTTTAGGAGACATAGCGCCTTCTTCCGCTGTACCATTCCCAACTATTTTTACTGAAGCATCATCCGTACAATACATTTGCTTCCCTAATATTCTACTAAACCATTCATTTCCCACAATTCCATGTGTGGCCGGTGTAGTACCTGTATAAATAGAGGCATGACCTGGAGCTGTATATGTTGGAACATAATTATAATGCATATTCTGAAATGTATATCCATCATTCATTAATCTTTTGAAACCATTAGGTAAAAAATCATCAGAAAACCGATATAAATACTCCATTTTCATTTGATCAACCACAATACCTACTACTAATTTTGGACGTTGCTGAGCACTTAAATTTGAAATAACAAAGAGTGTCAGCAGTAAAATACTTTTTTTCATACTATATTATAATTTGATGCAAAAATACTCAATACCCACTAAAATGTCTATTGTGATTTAGTTTAAAACCTAAAATTGACTTTAATTTAACAGATTAGTTAAATCTAAGTTCCTGAATAGCTGTGAGTAAATCTAGTTTGGATAAGATTCCAAAAACCGTTATAAAACAAAAAACCCTGTTCGGATGAACAGGGTTTTCAAAGAAA
>Ga0247817_10001546_pt1 | contig 11990 bp, 7 predicted proteins | sample UWRJL212509R1_FD_178010 | JGI IMG/M metagenome (GOLD analysis project Ga0247817, IMG submission 178010) | Plant litter microbial communities from Arlington Agricultural Research Station in Wisconsin, United States - UWRJ-L212-509R-1 | ecosystem: Environmental > Terrestrial > Plant litter >... | reverse complement strand
TTTGTTATTATATTGCTCTAAAAGAATGAATTAGACTACAATTATTAAATTCATTTGTAGTTTATTTAATCAAAATGAAAAGTAGAATTTTAATGCAAGAGACATGATTAGTAGTCCAATAAAAAAACTAAATGAAAAAATTAGAATTAAAATCTGGACCTCATTCGGATTTGTTTCTAAGACGTATCTTTTAGAGGCTTCACTTAAATATAGTGAAGAGCAGGAGCGAATTTTCAATGAGATGATTGTTGAAACAGAAGCAAAAGATAAAAAAGCAAAACGTGAAGCTTTTGACAAAGCATTATTTGCTTCGTACAAAGGAATTGGTGCAATGGATTTTATAAATACAGTGCTAAAATAATTCAGAAGATTTAAAATACGCATTTATTCAGTTCTAATGACTTCCTGTACCTGGGTTGTCATTAGGTTTTTTTTTAAAACCTTGCTCGCCAGCCAGGTTTTTTTATTTTACAGCAGAACCAAAAAATATTATTTCAAAATCAGATTTTAGCTTATTGATTTATCGCATCAACATTTTGACAATCAAAACATTAACCTATGTACATTTAAAAATAATACACTTTTTAAAAAAATAATTGTTCATGTCAGCAAAAAAACAGAATTTTAGTACCAAAAAATTAGCCTTATAAAACCTTCAGCTTTTATCTTGCCACAAAAGCATAAGATGGATTAGATTACCAATTCCATAAACAATCAAATAACAATCAAATAATAATGGAGAACATTATACAACCCGAGCATTACAAAATTGAGAAGCCGGCTTCATGGGCGTCAAATATAGATGACAATCAACTTGTTGAATACATTCAGGAATCAGACTTTTCGCGACAACAAACAGAAGAAGGACGTGACTATTGTTTTTTTCTGGACAAAATATATTATACAAGCGATGAAGAAAATAGTGAATATGCCTGCATGGCTTATACTCTAAATGAGCCTTCGAATTTAGAAAGAGCTTCTGCAACCGATGTGGTTGTTGAAGAAAATGAAACCTATATCATACACAGAATTAGCGTTTTACGAGAAGGTGTTCTTGTCGATAAAATTGCAGATACTAAAATTAAAGTATTGGATAGCGAAAACCAAAGTGGTGGCGGTGTTTTAAGCAGCAATAAAAAAATCAACATTACGATAAAAGATTTACGCCTATACGATGTGCTTATCATGGAGGATTCAAGAGTGAAAATTTTTACTGATCGTGACTTCATGCGCAAGGAATTTTCAAAGTTTGTCTTGATAAGTCCTGATAGCTATTGGGCGTATGGAAGTTATAAATTTACTTTTTTTAATAACCGCGAAAAAACGATTGCTTATAAAAAAACGTTTTTCAGAGATGAAGAGGAAAATGTATTAGAACCGGAAATTAATTACTTAAAAAAAGGAGAAAAATTCATTATCGATAAAGAAAACTACATTAATTATGTCGATTCTAATCGTGAAATTTCTCCGTATATCGATTTTGCTACAGACAGCAACTGGACTGATTTGTCTAATTATATAGCTCCTATCTATGAGGAAATTTTCAGTACAGCTTCTTTAAAAGACTTTGCTCCTACTTTAGTTGAAAAACTGGACAAGATCAGTAATAAAGATGAGCAACTGCAATTTGCAATAGATTATGTGCAAAACAATATCAATTATATTTACAATGCTAATGAGATGAACGGTCATAAACCGCAGGAACCATCTTTGACATACGAAAACAAACAAGGTGACTGTAAGGCAAAATCTGTTTTATTAAAGGTAGTTTTAGATTATATTGGTGTTGATTCAGCTGTGGCACTTGTAAATTTCAATACTGATTATTACATCAAATATTATTTGCCATCGCTTCTTACTTTTAATCACGTTATTGTAAAAATTAATTATAAAGACGAAACTTATTTTATCGATGCAACAACACGCGATGAATTTGGATTGATCGAAAATCGTGGTTATATCTTTTTTCAACACTATCTCGAAGTAAAAGCAAATCAGGATTTACAAATAAAGAAACCACACAGATTCCTTTACAATTGTATTGATGAAAAAGCGGAGTTGAATGTTCAAAACAACATTGGACAACTTACATTGGTAACAACTTACAAAGGAAATCGCGCTAATTATATGCGTAAGTATTTTAAAAATACCAATAAAAGAGAAATCGTTGACAGCTGGAACAATTATTATTTCTACACGCTGAATTATAACAATGACCGAAACGGAACTGATGTAAGGAACATTTTTAAAGATGCTAAAATAGAAATTCTGGTTGATAACAAACAATTAAACGAATATACGATTCAGTATAAATCAACCATTGAAAATCCTTATTTTACGGATAGCGAAAAGAATCGTTTCTTAATGTATTTTGACCGAAATTTAGTTAAAAATAACGTACGCGATTTTATGCACAAAGACATCTTGTTCTGGCATAACTTCGACAACGAAAAGTATGAGTTTACTTTGTCTACGGATCAAAAAATAGATACTAACGAAAAATTTACAGTTCAGGAATGCACGATCAACAATCCTTATTTTGATTTTGTAAGCCGCAAAAAGATTACAAAAAACAGCGGAACGATCTATATCGATTACAAACCATTGGTTAATATGGAAATTCCCCAAGCTGATTTTGAAGAATTTAGAAATGCTCATCATACAATTTCAGACAGTAATTTTGGAATTGGAATCGACATTCTCGAAGAAGGCATAATGAATAAATTAAAGTTTAGTTTTAAAAAACTTATTAAGTAATAAACACAAAAAATGGGGCATTTAAGCCCCATTTTTATTTTAGTATCTTTTTGTAAACGTTATTGAACTAATTCAAAATCAGATTTCAGTTTAATATCTGCTGACGAAGCACCAATCATAACTTCAAAATCTCCCGGTTCAGCAACCCATTCTAATTTACTGTTGTAGAAAGAAAGTTTTTCTTTGTCTATGGTAAATTCGATGGTTTTAGACTCACCTGCATTTAATTTGATTTTTTGAAAATCTTTTAATTCTAAAACAGGTCTGACTACTGATCCGAATTTGTCTTTTAAATAAAGCTGTACCACTTCTTCCCCTGCTACTTTTCCAACATTTGATAATTGAAAGGAAACTTTAATGGTTTCATTACTTTTAATCTTAGTCGATGATAATTTCAAGTTCGTATAATTAAATTTCGTATAACTCAAACCATATCCAAACGGATATTTCGGTGAGTTTTTCAAATCGATGTAAGCAGAAACGTAGTTGGTTTCACTCTCATTTTTCGCTGGTCTTCCTGTGCTGTAATGATTGTAATAAATAGGAATTTGCCCTACTTCTCTAGGAAATGTCATTGGCAATTTTCCAGACGGATTGTAATCACCTAATAATACATCTGCAATCGCATTTCCTGCCTCTGTTCCTAACCACCATGTATATACAATTGCCGGAACATTATCTGCTGTCCAATTAAAAACAAGCGGTCTTCCAGCATTTATCAACACAACAACTGGTTTTCCTGTTGCCTGAATCGCTTTTACCAAATCTTCCTGAACACCTGGTAAATGAAGATTGCTTCGGCTTTTTGCTTCACCGCTCATGTCGCGTTTTTCTCCAATACTTAGCACCACAACATCTGCTTGTTTAGCAGTTGCAACAGCTTCTGCAAAACCTGCTTTATTATCGCCTTCTACTTCACAGCCTTTAGCGTAAAGCAATTTGGTATTTTTACCTACTTTATTTTGCAAACCATCCCATTGCGAAACGATCCATTTACTATAATCAACTTCCGGTAGTTCTACAGACCAGAATCCCATATTTTCTTTGTATTCTTTTACCATTGGCCCGATAAAAGCAATTGTTTTTACATTTTTAGAAATAGGCAAGGTCTGATTATCATTCTTTAATAAAACAATACTTTTTTGTGCTACTTCAAGTGCTGCTTTTCTGTGTTCAGGATTATTCAGTGCTTTCTCGGCTCTTTTATCATCTGAATATTTATACGGATCATCAAATAGACCTAATTCATACTTCTTGCGTAAAATACGTTTCACAGCATCGTCAATCAAAGCAACCGATACTTTACCTTCTTTTACCAATTCGGCTAAGTTATAACGATAAGCATTACTTTCCATGTCCATATCGCTTCCTGCGGTAATGGCAGAAAGTGCTGCAGCTTTAAGGTCTTTACTGTAACCGTGTGCTACCATTTCTCCAATTGATCCCCAATCTGAAACTACGAATCCCTGAAAATTCCATTTTCCTTTTAAGATATCACGCTGTAAGTAAGCATTTCCTGTAGCCGGAATCCCGTTTATATCATTAAACGAATTCATAAAAGTAGCTGCACCGGCATCTAAAGCAGCTTTGAATGGTGGTAAATAGGTTTCCCAAAGCATTCTCTCACTCATGTCTACAGAATTGTAATCTCTTCCTCCAACAGCAGCGCCGTAAGCAGCAAAGTGTTTTACACATGCCATTACGGAATTTAAATCGCCTAATTTATTTCCCTGAAATCCTTTTACTCTTGCATAAGCAATTTTAGATCCCAGATAAGTATCTTCTCCTGCGCCTTCCATTACACGTCCCCAACGCGGATCACGACCAATATCGACCATTGGCGCAAAGGTCCAGTGAATCCCACTTGCAGAAGCTTCTGTCGCAGCTACTCTTGCCGCTAATTCTATTGCCGGAAGATCCCAGCTTGCTGCTTCTGCCAATGGAAGTGGAAATGTTGTTTTGTAACCATGAATAACATCCTGACCAAACAACAACGGAATTTTAAGGCGTGACTGCATGGCTAATTCCTGATATTGTCTGGTATATTTTGTACCAACAACATTCAGCATCGAGCCTATTAATCCCGCTTTTATCTCTGCTTGTTTGTTTGAATTAATGGTAATGGGTCCTGTAGCAGCGTTATCACCTGTGTATTGATTAAGCTGACCTATTTTTTCTTCAATGGTCATTTTTTTCAACAGAGCATTTACTTTTTGATCTATTGTTTCTTGTTGTGCGGCCGCAAAAAACGAGATCATCAACAAGGTAAATGTGGTTAGTTTCTTCATTGTATTTTAATTAATTTCTATATAAACCGGCAAGTGATCTGATGGATATTTTAAATCTTTTGAATCACTTAAAGTGGCATGCTTTTGAATTGTTAATCCGCTATTTTTAGACACAAAAATGTAATCTAAAAGTAAGGTAACAGGTTCATTGTGTTTAAAATCATTGAACGTTCCGGAGGGACCAAATGGTTTTTCTTTAGATACTTCTTTGGTATCATCCATTACTTTTTTAATAGCAACGATTTGTTTTGTTTCCGGCTCTGAATTGAAATCACCCATTAAAAAAGCAGGATAATTTTTAGTGTTTAATTCTTTCATTTTAGAAAGCGCCAATTCTACTCCTTTCACTCGTGCAATTTCCCCTATGTGATCAAGGTGTAAATTAAAAACCCAAAACGTTTTTTTTGTTTTCAGATCTTTAAAAAGTGCATAGGTACAAACTCTGTTACAAGCTGCATCCCAACCTCTTGAAACTACATCTGGTGTTGCTGATAACCAAAATGTATTGGATTGTAAAACCTGAAAACGATCTTTTTTATAATAAATCTCGCAAGCTTCTCCTTTTCCTTCTTCTTCTCTCCCAATTCCAAATTTATTATAATTTGGTAAAGCAGCCGCTATCGCATCAACCTGATTGGGTAGTGCTTCCTGAACTCCAAAAATATCAGGACTGTAAAATTGTATTTGCGACGTAAAATAATCTTTTCGTTTAGACCATGCATTCTCTCCATCAGAATCGACATCAAGACGAATGTTATAACTCATTAATTTAATGCTTTGACCATAAGATAAAGAACTTACAAAAAGCAACATTGCAACTGCAACAAGGACATTTAATTTTTTCATATAAGATAGTTTTAGCCCGTAGAAGCGCCCATTTTTAAGGCTTTTCATGGAAAAAACTAATGTAATAAAATAATTAATCATACCTTTTACGTTACCGTTAATATTGTCTTTTTTAACATGTCATGAATCTTTAACTTACTTTTTTCTATGCTCCTTCAGTTCAAAATAGTTTAAGTTGAAGCCTCCCTTGTCAAAGACTAATTTTATTTTATTCGGTCCTTTGTTTAGAGCAATTTCCGGCAAAACAATCGTTGTCCATTTTTCATTTCCTCCAGTAACCGGAAGCAAGGTTATCGTGGACTTCTTTCCGTTATCCATTTCTAAATGAAGCTTTCCTTCCTGATTTTCTGAAGCATAACGAAGTGCAACATTATATTTACCTTCTTTTGGTACTTCAATTGTATATTGTAACCATTCACCATCTTCTATAAACGAGACTTGATATCCATTTGATTCAGCATCTTTGCAAGGCAGAATATCAACTCCGTCATTTCGCATGGTATTTCCTTTGTTCCATTCGTCAAAATTACCTGTTTCAACTCTGTAATTCACAAAATCTTTATCGGAATAGGCTTTTCCGTTTGTACCTAAATCATAATGTGTAGCAAAAATTTTAGTTCCAACTTTATGTTTTTTATACGGTTTGGTATCATCCGTTTGTACTTGTCTGAACATAGCATCAATTACATCTGGTTTTACGGTAAGATTTTCCATTTTGTAATTGTCTGCCATTTTCATCAAGGCATTCTTGGCAAATGCTGCAGTTGGTTTTTGACCTCCGTCTTTCCAGTATTTCAGCAAAACATCATAATCCTCAGTTTTGGTTACCGACGTTACTCCTGCAATATTTTCGATTTTTTTCATAGGCCAAAAAGCCCATCCTATGTTGTTTTTTTCTACTAATGAAAGTGCATCCTTAAACCAGACATTGGAGTTTTCTCCGCTTTCACCTAACCAAATCGGTACATTATATTCTTTTCTGTAATCCAGCATTTTCTGAATAGAAGCTGTTGTATTGTAATTCCAATATTTATGAAAACTAAGTGCCATATTTTCATCCCATAAAGGAAAAATTCCGTTGTAATTATTACCCCAGCAATTTCCTTCAATAAAAATTAGGTGATTGGTATCTACCTCGCGAATTGCTTTTGTAACCCGAACCATTAAATCTCTCAAAGGTCCGTTTGAATTTTCGTCACATCCATTTTTGTTGGTTCCGGTAAAATTCCAATTTGGCTCATTGATGATGTCGTAAGCTCCAATCCATTTTTCATCTCTGTAGCGTGAAGCCAGTTTTTTCCAGAGTGCAATCATTTTTTTCTGATTTGCTTCGCTCTCCCACAATGATGGTTTTGTCGTATCATAATCTGAAATTGCAGCATCATTCCCCTGACCTCCGGGCGCAGCGTGTAGATCTAAAATCAGATACATTTTGTTTTCTGCACACCATTTTAATAAATTATCTGTCATGACAAAACCTTCATCAATCCATGTAATGGATCCGTCTTTCTCTTCCTCGATTGGTGGCGTATACAAATTGTAATGCATAGGAAGCCTAATAGAATTGAATCCCCATGCTGCTAGCGAATCAACATCTCTTTTGGTGATTCCGTTTGCTTTATAGGCTGCATAAAATTCTTTTGTAGCTTCTTCTCCAACAAGTTCTTTAATTTTTTGTCTGATCTTATATTGTGGACTGGCAAAAGACTGTGTTTGCAACATATATCCTTCCTGAACCATCCATCCACCAACACCCAAACCTCTTAACAACACATTTTTACCATTACCATCAACAATATTTTGTCCGTCGCGGTGCAAAAACCCTTGTCCGAAAGTAGTTATTGAAAGTAATAGTTGTAATGTTAGTAGTATTTTTTTCATGCTATTTATTTAAAACTTAATCTGCTTTAATCAACTTAAATATTTATAAAAAACACCTACAAGGTTTTGGAAACCTTGCAGGAATGCTAAGGCTTAAATTATTTTAATAGAAAATCCTTTTTTTGATTGGCTATCTGAATAGTAAAAGTTCCTTTTTCAGAAATCCATTTTAAATCTTCATTTACAAATTGTAAATCTTTTTGATTCAAAGTAAACTTCACTGTTTTGGTTTCTCCCGGTGCCAGACTGATTTTTTCAAATCTTTTTAGCGATTTAAATTCAGGTGTTATAGAAGCATAATTATCTGAAAGATATAATAAAACGGCTTCTTTACCTGCTCTTTTTCCGGCATTGGTAACATCAACAGAAACATTTACATCCTCTGAATTCGTTATTTCTGCTTTGTCAATTTTTAGATTTGAATAGTTAAAAGTGGTGTATGACAATCCTGTTCCAAACTCAAATTGAGGCAAATAACTTTTTTCGTAGGTGGCATCATTATTTTGCTCTCCTTCAGATATACTTTCGGTATACTTTCTATTGTATTTTTCTAATGAATTAGGAAATCTTGGGTAGTTGTACGGCAATCTTCCGCTTGGGTTTACATCACCATATAAAATATCAACTAATGCTCTTGCTCCTTCATTTCCTGGCAGATAACATTGTACAATTGCACTCATTTTATCCTCAAAATCGCTAATTAGTCTTGGTCTTCCTTCGTTTAAAATTAAGATGATAGGTTTGTCTACTTTGGCTAAAGCCAATGCCAGTTTAATTTGAGATTTACTCATAAAAATTGTACTGATGTCACCTGGCGTTTCGGTGTAATTTTTTTCACCAAGGCACAATACAATTTTCGTAGCGCTTTTTGCTAATGCTACTGCTTTTTCAATTTCGGCATCATTTTCCTCTTCCAGATCCGCTCCTGCAGTGTACAGCACATTTTCTTTACCTAATTTATTTTGAAAAGCTTCCAGAATGGTAAATTTATCTGCTGCATACGTATCTGAGTTTTCACCTTGCCATGTATAAGACCAGCCCCCGTTCAAGTAATTCATGCTATTGGCGGTTGCTCCGGTTACTAAAATTTTGTCTGCTTTGTTTAATGGTAAAACAGATTGATTGTTTTTTAATAACGTAATCGATTCTGCTGCTGTTTTATAAGCTTCTTCAATATGCTCAGCTGAGCCAAATTTTGGATAATCTTTTAGATTCGCTACCGTATTTTGAAACAAGTTTAATTCAAATTTCATTCTCAGGATGCGTGATACAGCGTCATCGATTCTGGACATCGGCACTTCTCCCTTTTTTACTAAATCAACCAAATCCGTGTAAAAAGAAAATTCTTCCGGCACCATGCTCATATCGATCCCTGCTAATACAGCGATACGAACGGCATCTCTTTTTGTTTCTGCTACTTTATGTCTGGTATGCAGGTAGATAATATCTTTCCAGTCTGTCACGACTACACCTTCAAAACCAAGTTCTTTTTTAAGAATATCTGTAATTAAATGTTTACTCGCATGTACCGGAGTTCCGTTGATTTCTCCCGAGCTTACCATAACACTTTTGGCTCCTGCTTTTATCGCTGCCTGATAAATGGTCAAATCATATTGTCTTAAAATACGCTCCGGAATAATACTTGGCGTTCTGTCTTTTCCTGTCGTTGTGCTTCCGTAACCGATGTAGTGTTTCATACAAGATGCTACGCTGTATTTAGAACCTACGTTGCTGCCTTCAAAACCATCTACTAAGGCAACTGCCATTTTCGAGGATAAATAAGCATCTTCTCCAAAAGATTCCCACATTCTTGACCATGCGGGGTTTCTTGGAAAATCTAAATCCGGTGAAAAAACCCAAGGAATTGAGGATGCTCTGGTTTCATAGGCTGAAATTTCAGCACCACGTTTTACCAAATCCGTATTAAAAGTTGCTGCTAAACCTATTTGTTGTGGAAACAAAGTTGCTCCTGCAGTATAACTTGCTCCGTGTATGGCATCGATACCATATAAAACAGGAATTTTAAGTCTTGTTTTATTGGCTTCGTTTGTAATCGCAGTCATGGTTTCCTGCCATCTTTGCAACGTTGGTGCGCCCGGATTTGGAACATTTAGGATAGAACCAATATGATAATCCTGAATGCCCTGTTTTAATTTTGCGGCATCAAAATAGCCTGGTTTTTTAGTGTCCTCAAAAATAGTCACTGTAATCTGGGTCATTTGTCCCACTTTCTCTTCAAGGGTCATTTTTGATAATAACTCCGAAACTTTGGCATCTATTTCTGCCTTTGTTTTGTTTTTTTCCTGACTCCACGTTGCGGTACAAAAAAGTAAGGCAATCACAAGAAACTTTATATTTTTCATTTTATCTTTTTAAATTAATATCATAGTAAAAACTCTAGAATACCAGAGTCTGCATAGCATGTGCGGGAATTTTAATGGTGCTTTTGAGAGTATTATTTTTTATTTCATAAACCACTTCTTTATCAGACTGGTTCATGACAATGGTAACAGTTTTTCCGTTTTTGTTGCTAAAAGAAGTACTTAGCAGTTTTTTATCGCTGGTAACATTGCTGATTCGTTTAGCATCCGGTCGGATAAATTTAGAGAAATGTCCAATATAATAATACATCGGCGTGTAAATTAACTGACCTGAATTGGTGTCGGCATGAATGGGTGCAAAGCAAAAATTACCTACATGATTTGGTCCTCCTTTTTGATCTAAAAGAATATTCCAATCTGTCCAGCCTACAGTTCCGTTATTAAAATCATTAATCATATTGATTCCGTAACGTTCTGCATTTCCCCAAAACTGATATTTTCCGGCATCGAATTTTTCGATACAACCCTCTGTAAACAATAAACCTTTATTGGGAAAAGCTTTATATACATTCCCTACAGATTCAAATTTTGGTGGTCCTCCATTCCACGTTTCATACCAGTGAAAACCTATTCCCCAGGCATACTTAGAAACTTCAGGATCAGAAAAAACAAGATTGGCTCTTTTTTCGAGCATATCGCCCCTATTATGATCCCAAATAATGATTTTTTGCGCCCCCAATCCTTCTTTTTCTAAAGTAGGCCCAAGAAAGTTTTTCAGGAAATCTCTTTCCGCTTCAGGTGTATAAATACAAGATTCCCAACTTTGGGTTGCCATTGGTTCGTTTTGAATGGTCAAACCCCAAATCGGAATACCTTCTTTTTCATATTCTTTAATAAATCTAGCATAATAGTTTGCCCAGGATTGTGCAAATTCAGGCAATAAAACACCGCCACGCAACATGTTGTTATTATCTTTCATAAATGCCGGAGGACTCCATGGACTTACAAATAAAGTCAGTTTTCCTCCCGCTGTCTGAATTGCTTTTTTTAATAATGGAATACGATACTTCTGATCGTGATCGAGACTAAAAGTCTTTAAATCTTTATCTCCTTCTGCAATGTAAGTATAACTTTCACTGCTGAAATCGCTGCTATGAATGGTCGTTCTCGCAAGTGAATATCCAATTCCTTTATTTTTATCGTAGTAGGCTGTTAAAAATTCCAGCTGCTTTGCGGGTGATAATTTAGCAAACACTTCTGCACTTGCATCTGTAATTGCACCTCCAATACCAAGGAATGTCTGAAATGTCTTTTTAGGATCGACTGTTATGGAAACAATAGCTGCAGAAGATTCATTAGCATTTAAAATAAACCCATTTGAAGAAGATAATCTTAAATCTGTGTTCTCTGCTGTGGTATAAACCTCAATTTTGTTCTTATCCGTTTTTTGCTTTGAAGGCTTTTTTCCGTGACCAATTTGAGCTGTAGACCAGCTTACTTGCAGGATACAAAGTGAAAATAATATTATTCTTTGGATTGGTTTCATTTAAAAACTATTAAAATTTTAAGTAGTCTAAGGACTAAAATTTAGTATACCAGCGTTTGAATGGCGTGTGCCGGAATTTTAACGACTGTTTTTTGTGTAGCAACAATCAGATTATAGGTAATCTCATCATCCGTATTATTCATTACTACGGTTGCCATTTTTCCGTCAGGATTTAAAAACGACGTGCTTTCTAGGTATTTTCTGCTTACCGAAGTACTTATACGCTTAGCATTTGGACGAATAAATTTAGAGAAATGACCAATGTAATAATAGGATGGTGTGTAAATTAACATTCCCGTATTAGTATCGGCGTGAATGGGTGCAAAACAAAAATTTCCAACATGATTTGGA
>Ga0247817_10001544_pt1 | contig 12001 bp, 9 predicted proteins | sample UWRJL212509R1_FD_178010 | JGI IMG/M metagenome (GOLD analysis project Ga0247817, IMG submission 178010) | Plant litter microbial communities from Arlington Agricultural Research Station in Wisconsin, United States - UWRJ-L212-509R-1 | ecosystem: Environmental > Terrestrial > Plant litter >... | reverse complement strand
TCGAAAACCTCCGAGAACGTTTTCTTTGGAAAAAGTACGGTAAAAGGCGGCCCTAAACGTAAGGAAGAACTCGGGCTTTGTAATATAGGTAATTCGGGCCTTAATAAAATACTCGATTTTAACGCCGTATATCTTCTTAAGGACGTTAAAACAACCTACGTCTAAAGGTTAGGTTAGATACGAGGAATAAGGAGGTAGGTAGATAGTAATAATGTTATTCTCCTTATAATATTCCTCGAATTCGGCGCTAACGTGGCTTTTATAGCTATTAAGAACCAATATCCGATAGTTACCTATCCGACGGCCTTTGGTATACTTATCGAAATACTATAACTAATTTAAACCGGTCGTATTATCCGTTTATCCGTTAGGTATTATCTTAATAGCCTAGTCGTCGGGAATCTAGTGTTCGGAGTACTAACTCGCGAGGTAGAAGCGGCCCTTTACTACCAAAAAAGGGGGTATTATAAAGCCGTCGCTAGCGATGTTGTAAATCGCGGTCGCCTATTCTCGATTATTAGGCTAAATAACCTTTAGCTTTCCGACCTAATCGGAGCGCGTAACGACTATCCCAGGCCGAATTATACCTATTATAAAGCCCGTCTCGTCGAAGTTGTAGAAGTTAGTATCCGTAATACCGTATTTCGCCCGTATATTGGTAACTAGTCGGAACTACGGCTTAAGAATTACAGGATCTTCGTAAAGGCCTCTTTAATAGTTATAGACGCGATTAAAACGCGTCTTTAACTCCGGGCGTCGCGTAATAAAGCGTACCGGCCAGTTCTTTCCAACGGGACGCGTATCTCGTTTCCGAAGCAGAAGATTGGCCATATCTCCAACATTAGCGACCCGGGGCGAAAATCCTCGCGAGTCCCGATCGAGTATGTATTGGATAATTACCTCCTCTTCTACTATCGTTAGGTTTTAAAAGGCGTTAACGTTAAGGGCTTTGGGAGCGACTCCGGTTATTCTAGCGCGGAGGGTTGATTCGGGGACGTTGTAGATTGTAGCTACGCGTCGGCGGGAAAGTTTTTAGGTTGTACGGATAGCCTCGATGGCAAGGATGATTCTCGTTTCTTTAGTTTGTACAGACATTCTGTTGTTGTAGTATGGTGGAGTAATTGCTAATGGAGGTCGCGATGTCTGGAAAAGTGCGCAGCTCGGTGGTGTACGTAGCTCGCTGGTGGATTACGTTAACAAGTGTTAAATATTAAGGTATAAATATTTATACATATTATAGTAGCTTATATAACGCCGTTAAGTATATATATCGGGCCGCCTACTTTCGCGGCTATAACTAGTACCGCCTATAGTAATATATATCTTTTAAAGTAGGTATAAGTTATTTAGTTAAAGGTATAAAATAATAGTCTCTTATCCTTATCAAGGAAAACCCCTATACCCTAACTTTACGGACGTACGAGCCAGCTATTTATCCTTATTAAGGAAAACCCCTATACTCTAACTTTACGAACGTACGAGCTAACTACTTATCCTTATCGAGTAAAACCTTGCTTACGCTAACCCTGGTAATTGTTTAAAGCCGAGAGAAATCCCCCCCCGGCTCCCTAACGCCTACGTTATAAAATTGATTCGTATAAGGTATAAGGGGATAGGGAATATAGTTATAAGTCGATATATATTAGTTTTATTTATTTTATCTAATGTTTAGTTATCGGATTCTACTTAACTCGATATAAACGGATTCTACCCCCTGTCTATCTTAGTAGCTAAAGCTTCTCCTACCCATTCTCAACGGATTCTACTACAATCTAAACGAGAATAATGGATAGGTTTAGGGCCCCGAAACTCTACTATCTATACTCGACTTTCTTAGCTTTATCTCGTAACGGCGGTAAATAAAACCACGAGGACTATTACTACTAACTATAAAACGGTCTATACTACCTTTTCGATCTAACCCTACCCTCGCTATAAGTCTTTACCATCTCGCTTTTTACGCCGAACAAGCCTATCTATCCCCTTACTTTAGTATCCAGCCCCTACTAACTTAGCCCCTACCGTCCGGCGTTACTATATTAACCGCTTTATATAGGCGTTTAACGTTACAACGAGCGCCTCTTAGCTATTAGAAGTCCGATAGGAACTAGCGACGGTATTTAAGCGCTCGCTTAGCTATACGTTCTCCTATTTCTACCGATCCTTAAAGGCCGTAGCGGCCTTTAGCCGTTCGCTCTCCGCCCCTCGCTTAATATCCTACTATTCGGTACCTTGGTTAGGGTTACCGGCCTTATCGGAGTACTATGGACGCCGCTAGCGTCCCGTTACTCGGCGTTAAAGCCGGAGCGACTCCTAACCTAGCGCCTTTAATATATCTAGTTTAACGATACTAAAGGAATTAAGCGCCTAACTATAGTCCTTCTTCTATAGTACCTTATATTAGGTTAAGCCTACTCTTTTATCCCTTTTCTACCTTCCTTCCTTCTCTCTTAATTCCTTCTCTTTTTATCTCCTACTCTTCTATATCGCCTATCCGCCCGTTATCCTTATAATACCAAAAATGTTTTCCAGCTCTTACCAGTCGTCCTTATACTTCGTAAGCGTCTTCCTTCCGTCTTTAAATCTTTTCTTCTCCTGTCTCTTAACGTTTTACCTCGGTATTCTTTCGGTATTACTTTATATATCGTCGATATCGGTATCGTTTAGTTATACTTAGAGCTAGGGTATACTACCTACTGTCGTCGGTAATCGCTATCGTCTAGGGGAAATAGTATCGCGTCGCGTTAGTAAAAGGCCTCCGAATCTTCCGGCCAGGAAAGTTAAGTTGTATAACTATCCGGTATAGTCTACCATTTAAATAGATATTTTTACACCCTTAAACAAATACCTTATACCTACTTTAATTGGTATATACGGGTCGTCGTTGCTAAAGTAGGCAGTTTGGCGTGGATACGGTGGAACGTACAAGTTAGGGGTTCGGCCGTAAAGATGGCAAAAGATGCAAATTGAATTAACTATCTTACTCTTCTTACTATACTTAAAGGGCCCGATAAGTTCAATTATACGTAATTACGTTACGTGGACTGCTGTGGTACGTAAGAGAGGAGTAGTGTTAATATCTAAACTAAAACTATCGAGGCGCGAGAAACGAATAATACACTACCGCGTTAGTGGCTTAGCCGGCCAAAACGCCACATCCACTACCCAGGGGCGGGAACGCCACACAGGGTGCACCCTGCACCCTGACTTAACGTAGCGATATATTAGCCGCTTATATTTATAACGCTACTACCTTAAGACTAAAGCTTATAATTATAAACCTTCTGTAAGTAAGCTCTTATACCGGCCTAGGTATAGTAAATATACGGCTTATCCGACTTATCGTAAAGACGGTAAAGGATAATATTATAATAAAAATTTAGGCCGTTAATAAATATAATACTACAAGCTAGGTAAATAAGGCGGATCTAAAGTACTAATAAGTTAACTAACGTCGGAAATAGTAACTAGTATACGTCGAGCTTTACTTTAAATCGTTTAGGATTATTATAATAAAGACGGATATATTAGGAGATAAACATCGGGAAATAAAATTTACAAAGTCGATAAATAAGGACGGAATATAAATTATAAATATAGATAAAATCTAACGTTTAAGGTATTATTACTAAATAATATAACTGTTTGTATAAGCTAAAGAACGAGAAGCTTAGCGAGGAGTCGATAAAAAAGTTACTCGATATCCTTTTATTACCCCAGAAACGTAGCTTTTACCTATAACCTACCGCGCTATTACAGAAAGAGGTGTTTACGTAGGGGAGCCGGACGCTACACCGCGCTTATCCTATCAAAGGCAGGCGTTCTACATACCCTTGTTGATTTCATTAACCAGTAATGAACTCTGGGTAGATTTCGACCGGAATTAGGAGTAGGGTATCGTGAATCCTGGGCGCTCGGGCGCCGCCGAAGGCAACAAGACGGCGCCAGCGTCGCCTTCGACGCCCACCGAGGTGCGCAGCGCGCACCTCAAGTTTGAGGTCGTCTCGCGCGTGCCGGAACTGGCGGCCCGCATCAGCAACAGCGAGGAGCAGCGCGACAAGGTGACTACCGACGGGGCGACCGCGGAGCCCAAGATCTTCGCGCGGCCGATGCAGGAGGACGGTCCATGGAAGGGGTCGCGGATGGAGATCCGCTTGCTGAGGTGTGACGCCGATGGAAATGCGCTGGAGAACGAGTCGGTGAACCTCAAAGGCGCACCGTTGCTGAGGAGGGTGCCACCAGCGCTATGGGGCCAATATGCGTCTTCCTATCTTCGTTCTTCGTTCCTCCCTTTGCCTCCACACCTATGCACAGACCCAAGGCACAATCTGCCCACGGAAGCAGCAAGACTAGTACAGCTGACGTGGTCGTAACCACAGACACAGGAAAAGCCGACGCCACCGCGGCGGACCCCAGCAAGTCGCCTCTCTTGGAACAGGTCATGGGCTACTCAGTCAGTGTGCCCGACGCCGAGCCGACCAAGGAGGGCCTGCCGGTCATCGTGCTTAAGGGCTTCGACAGGCTCGATGTTGGAGTCGACGCCCAGCCCAAGATCCCGCCCATCGCGCCCGTGGTGGATCTCGCCGACGACGACCGCTTCGCGTTGGCGACGCCAGCGGCGGGAGCCGCGCCCAAGGCGATGACCAAGGAAGTGGTGGGCAAGGCCCGCAACGATGCCTTGCTGGCCTGGAAGTCTTTCAAGTTGCACTGCTCTGCCGGTGGGGCGGGCAGGCCGACGACGCGCCTTGTGCCACTCCGCCAGACGACAGTGGCCGCGTAGGTAAGTCGGGCACCTCGTTGGATGCCCGCATTGCCGCGGCGGATGTTATCAGGGTCGTCTGTAATGGGCATTGTCTTCAAGCAGAATTGTAGGTAGATGGGGAAGACGCGCCTGGTGACATCCTTATACTTGGAGAGGTCCCAGTACTGTAGGAATTCATCGCTCCGACCCAGGCCGAGCTCTTCTCCGAACGCTTAGCTTCAGCAGTCCAATACGGTTTAGTGATGAACGGTAGGATGTAATCTATCTAGTTGAGAGGTTGCGGCTGCACGGAGGGACCAGCATCAGGCGACATTGACGAAACTAGGCAACCCTTCCGTCTACCCCGTCCAGCTTTCTTTGCGTAGGGACAGCCCCGGCCGGCAAGAACACTCTCTGTTGTGGTAGAGGCGAGACTGCTTTGGCAAGGCAGTGCTAACAGCGACGGCCGAGGCAGGGCGGAAATTGCCACTGGGCCGCTGGTTTCGGCGGCGGTTGGGATGAGTTCGGGGTTGACGCTTGAGAGAGAGCTCGTCCATTTTTGCAAAAATTCAACGCCCCTTTCTGGTATCGGCTGGATCCTTCCGTCCGAACGCATCTCCATGATGGGGCTGTCAAATGGGATGCTCAATGCGTAGGGCATGGATGAGCCAAATTCATCAAGTGGGAGGGGTCGGTAGATTCGCCTGCGTGATTCTGCAAGGGTGAGATAGTCGACGATGGCTTGTGCCCTCGTGTCGGGTCCTTTGAGGTAAACCATGATGGCACCAAAATAGCTGCTGATGGTTTTCTGGTGTGTGCTAAGATCGACCTTGAGCAACTCAATGAACTGGTATTCCGGGCTGTCCGTGATCCCGCCTTTGGCGTAGGACGATTCGGTGACGTTCTGAATGAAGCGGGTCTCCAAGTCGTAAGCGCTGCCGCTCCAGCTGGTCTGCTGAGGCACATACTGCATCAGAACTCCGCGCCTCCACTGTAGTAAACGAATGTCAGCTACCATCATTCATTCCAGTAACTTTGTGCCCCGGTGCGGATTGAAGGCACTCACAGAGTAGATGGGATTCCAGAAGTCGACCATCATGACGGCGTTGAATGTGCTTTGGGAGAACAAGCCAAACCATTTGTTGGGGGCCAACTTCTTAAGCATCTGCATTTTAGAGACGCCCTGGGCATCCTCAAAGGAGGACTGGAGAATGTTGAATGGGGCTTGGCCTTCGCTGTTCTCGACGACCACGCGGAAGCCTATGACAGTTTGCCCCTGTTCGTCTCGCTTGTCGCTGCCGAGGGCACTGAGAGGCAGCTCGAGATAGTCCAGGGGCTTGGGATTGCCCGTAAACAACTCGACTTCCTGCAGCATCGATAGCCGCAACTTCTCGACAGCGGCTTGGTACTCATCTGTATGGATTGACACCTCGAGCTGTTGAGCGTCATCCTGAATTCAACTCTGGTAAGCTTTGATGTGTATAAAAGTTGGGCAGTGATTAACGGACCAAGAGTTGCCCGACGCCAGCGCTTGAAAGGAGTTCGTTGTCATAAAAATGATCGGAGGGAATTGCAATGGTCGCGCCGTCAGAGTCCATAGCAGCCGCAACGATGTTGACGGTCGTGGTCAAGAACAAATGAGCCACCCACCGCGGGATGTGTGCGGGCGACGGGAGAAAGTTGGAGCCGGTGTCGAAGAAGTCGGATTTAACGCGTTGGCTAAACCAGTTGCTCACACCGTCTTCAATCATTAGCTCCAGAACGTCGGGGCCTGTTGTCAGAGCTGAGAGGAGGCCTTGACCGGGTTGCGTGATGTACGGGGCAGCCAGGAAGTCCTGCTTGTTCTTCTCAGACAGGCATGCGAGGAAATCATTGGACGATGACGGGTTAAACCAATGGATCCAGGGCCTGGTCAAGAGAGATGAGATATCGATCTTCATCCACACGAATTCGGTGTAGGGCCAGCTTACGTGTGGAGCTCCTTCATGATGCACGATCCGTTGACATGGCCATTGAACGGGCCGAGATAGGCTTTCTGGCCAAAAGCGTCGGTGGAAACTCCAAAATAGTTCCAAATCGGCTGGCCCTGACTGTTTTCATCGCGCTATAATCCTTGTCAGTACTAATAGCCTGCCCGTAATGAAATCGTATGGAGCTTACCTGGTAGAAGCGGAATGCTTTGCCATTCCAAGATGCTACCTGGAGGAACCCTTGAGGGCTAGTAAGCAAACTGGAGCCCACAATGCACAGAGTCCACTCTTTGGTTGAAATGCTAAAGGCGCTCTTGTTTGGGAGAGTAACAATGGCGAGAAAGCGAACATGTGGGTTGAACCAGTCCCCAGCCGGTCGATTCGCCTTGGTAACAAAGCTCCCATCCGCCACCATAAAGATCTGCATCGCATAGTGAGTTGGGTTTCCTATGTCTGGCTATTAGCTTGGTGGGCAGATGTGGGCAGAACGCAGGAGCATGCCAAAAAAGACTCTGGTCAGAGCATCCATGGTGTCGGTGGTACTGTTCTGGCCCTCCTGCAGCCATTTTCCGAAAAAGTCAACAAAGTTGGTTGACAAGAACTGCGCGTCTGCCAGGTGATCAAGGTCAGGTGTGCCATCGCGGGTGAACTCGCGCCAGAAGAGGTTTGAGGCCATGTTGGCTAACGAGAGATGCAAATGGAACAAACGCGCGTGGCTGGGGGCACATTCGTCTCCGTCGTCAGAGATTCCGTAATGTGCTGATATTTATACACTTGATGGAGGGAAGAGGACCGGTTAATTATCGCTGAAGCGCATCTACAATGACTGCCACGAAACGCTGAAGGCCATGTCACTTCTTGCAAAGTACTTGACGCGTGCTGCAATCGTACATATAAATCTCCACCTTCTGTCGACACCACCGCGGAGCCAAAACCGGGCGCACATCAGGCTTCAGCCCCAGCGATCTGCGTCAATAGACCTTGGAGACTGTGCGGGGATCTACGATGTGTCTGAGCGAGACTCGAGCGGGGGAAGCAGAAAAGGACATAAACTGAAATCTTGGTAGTAGACGTATACCGACGCCTTTAGCCAGCAAACATACAGACGACAAGTCGATAGCTAACCATTATACTTAGATTTGAAGTACTCGTTTTTATTGTCGCAAGTTATGGCGAACTGAGCTGCTGCTGAGATGGATCAAGGCGTCAAGCAGGCGTCAAGCACCAATCGTCTCCTAGAAAGAACCCATGAGTCCCGGACTGTGGCGAGCTGGAAAGCGCGAGAATCTGCGGAGGCGGCTGGATGGGCTCTAGACCAACTAATCAGAAGACCCGCGTTCCGTGCTGAGCACGCACGAACCGAGACATGGCGGCCGCGCTTTCCTGCAGCACGCCCATCTTGTTGTCCGAATGCTTAAGAAGCGCGGTCTCGACTCTCCTCCGCTGCTCTCTCATCACACCAATTTCCAAGCCACGCAACCACTATTACCACACCTCGACAGCCTCAATTTCTCTCGCTCCAATTGGCCTTATTTATGCAGAATGTCGGCGTCCGTGAGCCACTCTTGCCAACATCTCTGGCGAATCGCATCGACCAGGCTGCGCCAGACCAGCATCCGCCAAAGGCGCGACGGGCAGGCAGCTGGGAGTATATGACAGGGTGATCATCGCTGGAGTGTGCTCCGACATAAGTCATCATCGTATTCACTGTCACCGGCAACGACTGTTCTAACATACCTCATTCAATCAAGCACCTGCCTCAACCGTCCACCGACTTCAATATGGGCGACTTCTCCGTCAAGAAGCTTAAGGTGTTCGACCCTCCAGGCTATCCAGACGTCGACGATGGCCTCACCCCGGAGCAACGTCTGGGTTGGTCGGAGCAGATTTCCGGCTGGATGGACTTGGAAATTAAGGCCGTCCATCCCAACGGTGACCCCCTCGATGGTCCTTTTGGCACCAACCGCACGCCCCTGACGCAGTTCTTCAACGGCACCGTGACGGCGTTTGAGACCAACCAGAAGCCCGTCTCTATCACCTGGATCGGTTTCCCCAACCTAGTCAAGACGAGGAACCCCAACGAGCCAAGGCGCTGGATTGTTGCAGATTCCGGACGAGACAAGCAAGATGAGTACCTGGAATGGTCGGTCCTGAGAGACAACTCGGACCCTAAGAGAATCATCTGCGTCACTTACACCTGCGAGGGCCCAGAGTACTGGCACTACCTGGCCGAGACCCAACCCGACACGCTCAGTTCACTGTACACGAGCCTCAACCCCTTGTTCAAGGCTTCAATGAAGCCCACTGACTGGTTCGGCCGCAACGGCAGCTATGTGCCAACCAACAAGTGGAACAACTCGACGACCACAGGTTCCATCATGCATCTTGTCCAACCCAACAACACGCTCTCAGCTGAGATCGACATCGCTGCCCAGGGCACCGTCATCCGCAAAGACGCCAATGGAAAAATCATCACCGACAAGGTCAAGCTGATCAACTGTTCGGGTTATGGCCAGCCAGCACGCAATAGTGACCCTACGGTACGTGACGGCCAATGACTTTGCTCTTTCTTTATTATCATGAAAAGTATCACGTACTGACACATACCTGGCTTAGATTGGAATCCTCGTGAATAATCTTGCACGACAGGGCGCCTCGGTGTCGATTGCCAACCCAGTGGGGATCTATATCCATTCTTTCAACACCGCCACCTTTCAACTCGATATTGAAGGCACCGGCAACAACATGGTCGACATCCCTGACGGCACCTTCCGCTGGCAGCGCGGAGACATTGCGCAGAACGCGGGGCTGAGGCTCCAGGTCCAGATCCCCAATGGCATCGTCGGTACGGGGCAGAACAATAAAGGTCGGCAGCTGACAGTGAGCGACATTGTGGACACCAAGAACGGCCAGAACATCATGTTCGGCGCCCAGTTTGCCGACTACATCACCATGACTGTGAAGGGTGTGGCTATCTCCGGCGGAACTCCTGGAGAGCCCCTGCCGTGCCCTAGGGCCTCAAGGAGCAACCTCATAGCGAACGTCAGCGCGCTCAGCGCAATGGCCGTGGAGGGTGCAGATGCAGGCAGTGAGACGGAGACGCCGTGTGATGCGTCAACGAACCCACACCGTCCGGGTACCAGATGCTGATTCCATGTATCCAAAGGGCAGCACAGAGTTCGAGAATGCCTGTGCCCTGTATCTATTTGCTCCTTATTTGTTGTTAATAGGGTAGTCGGGCTGAGTGCGCAATTATTATGAATCCAACCAGAGCTTTATTATAACCTTGGAGTATTTCTGATATCATTGAAAAACGGCCCGTGTCGGGGGCTCCTGGCCAACCGAGCCTACGAGACATTCTGGCATTTGGAGAATGACTCGGAAATGTACAGCCCGAGACGCTACTTCTGATAAAAACGCTAGTTCCTCACTTATGGTGCCTCGTCTGGTACATTGTTCTGCGCCTGCATCTCGATATCGAGGTTGCCGACATCCTGCTCATTGATAATGTCGCAGATTTGTATTGTCGTTGCCAGATGGACGGAGTTTCCGAAGCCACCCCTTGCATTCCTTGTCGATCAAAATGCGATTCTGAGCCTTAGGACGGAACTGTCCACTAGCGCAAAAAGATAAGAGGGACTCGTGCTTAAGCAGATGCCGCAGATGATGGACTATCGGCTCTATTTCCGGACCGGTATATCGTCGCTATTCGCGGATTGGTTCCCGAAACCAGACGCAAGCTTCTCTTCGACGCTGGACTTTAGCATATTTCTCGGAATCCTAGTCGCTGGTGTCAGCACCAGTTTGTATCAGAAGCTTTAGGCTGTTGATATTGGCTGTCTCCGTGGCGGCAAGAGGGAAGCTGGGTCTTTTGTTACCGTAGTGATCAGGGTCGACAGACTTGCGAAACTCGAGAAGATTTCTTAACGATTTCCGTGGATCCATCGAGTGCCACATGGTGAAGATTACGGCCATTAGAGTCGGTCTCCGGTAGGTTGACATTGCGGTCGGTGAGGAGGCGGACCAGAGCCACATCATGGACATGGCTGACGGCAGCGAGGATAGGTGTATGGCCTGAGCTGTCGTGAGAGTAAAGGTCGGCCTTCCTACCTGCGAGCAAACTGACCACTTCCATATGATTTTAGTTTCGACCAGTGGTATGTCCCGCTGACAAGCCCTGCACGACCACAGATTAAGGCCGAGCTACGTGAATCGGGTGGAATAGGCGCTGGTTCCGGGACATCTCCCGTCATATCGAGGTGGTCAGCAAGGACGGCCAAAATGCATCGGGACATTATACAATAGGGCCTCTACAAAGGCGACAACGTAGACGCCGCAGTTGAACGCGTTCTCCCAGCCTGGTTTGGGCACTGGAGGAAGGCCGATTAGCTGCCGCCACCGACGATGTATCTCATAGGAACGTACCTGTATCTCCTCCACCGCGGCATATTCGACACCATGTTGTGCTGAGAAGGTGTGGACTTGTTGGTCACTCTTATCCTAGTTCGGCTGGAGCGAGTTGTACCCCCCCAGTATGCTGGGCGGCTGGGGCTCAGCTGCCAAGACTTGACCATCCCGCACCCAATCACCTCGCCAATCAGACCAACAATCTCGCGTTGCCCAACGCGTTGCGCAGCCGCCCAGGTTCTCTGAAACGCCGAAATTCTAAACGTCGTTTTGTTCTCGCGGTTCGGAAACATTCAGGATAAAACTTCACCTCGACGTCCACGCTACAACACGCGATAAAACAGCCAAAGCCGGAAGCAGAGCGCATGTAGAGCGAGAGGGGAAGACTCGGTTTACATCATGGACGCCGGGACGCCGGTCAATCGGCGCGCCAACTCCCGAACAAACACCGATTCGGCCCATCACCACAGCCAGCCATCACGGAATGACGCGGGGGTGCGCTTTCCCGTGCGCGCCAGCACGATGCAGACCATCAAGGATCTAGACGACTTTGAGGCGCGCCACGGATGGCGACCCGGCACGGAACCTGGCGTCGACACGTCCCGGGCTGACGGCGGACACTCCGCAATGGTGAAGCCTCACGCCGAGTGCCAGATCACCGTCGTCGACTTCTCCATGGATAAACTCAACGTCGAAGAGCTCGACAACAACGGCCTCATCGAGTTCCTCAAGATCCCACAGCCCGACTGGGTTCAGTGCCGATGGATCAACGTCAACGGCCTAAGCTGGGACGTCATCAAGGCCATCGGACAGCACAAGAAGCTCCACCGTCTTGCCGTCGAGGACCTCATGAACACCCGCAGCCGTGCTAAAGCCGACTGGT
>Ga0247817_10001543_pt1 | contig 12001 bp, 8 predicted proteins | sample UWRJL212509R1_FD_178010 | JGI IMG/M metagenome (GOLD analysis project Ga0247817, IMG submission 178010) | Plant litter microbial communities from Arlington Agricultural Research Station in Wisconsin, United States - UWRJ-L212-509R-1 | ecosystem: Environmental > Terrestrial > Plant litter >... | reverse complement strand
CATGCATAAATTAGACTTGTACTATGTTACATTAACTAATTATGACGAAACCTACCACAACGTAAAAGTAGTTTACAATAAAGATAACATCACAGAAACTCTTGGTGAAGTTTTAGAAAAAGCAGGTAAAACACAAATTCGTATTGCAGAAACAGAGAAATATCCTCACGTAACGTTTTTCTTTTCAGGAGGACGAGAAGTTCCTTTTGAAGGTGAAAGCAGAATCTTAAGAAATTCTCCAAAAGTAGCTACCTACGATTTAAAACCTGAAATGAGTGCTTTTGAATTGACAGATGCTCTTGTTCCTGAATTAAACAAAGGCGAAGTTGACTTTGTATGTTTAAATTTCGCCAACGGAGATATGGTTGGACATACCGGAATTATGAGTGCTGCAATCCTTGCCTGCGAAGCCGTAGATGCTTGTGTAAAACAAGTAATTACTGCCGCACTTGAAAACGATTACACTACAATTGTAATTGCAGATCACGGAAATTGCGAAACAATGATTAATCCTGACGGAAGCCCAAATACAGCACACACAACTAATCCGGTGCCAATTATTTTAGTTGACAAGCAATTAAGAAATATAAATGATGGTGTTTTAGGTGACATCGCTCCTACTATTTTAGAATTAATGGGAGTGCAACAACCAGCTGCAATGACGTGTCATTCGTTATTGTAGAAAGCATTTTTACCTCAATCAAAAAGAGACAAGTTTTAGGACTTGTCTCTTTTTTTATTTGCTCCTTGTATCAAACAATAAAATAATGATACAATTGTTCTACACCATATATAACAAGCCCAATAAGCCCGCCAACTAATGTTCCGTTGATACGAATGTATTGAAGGTCTTTACCAATTTCCAGTTCCAGTTTTTCAGAAACTTCCTTACCATCCCAGCTTTTTACTGTTGAAGAAATTAAATCTCCAATTACTTCTTTATTATTCAAAAGGACAGATAACAAATCATTCTTGATGAAATTATTGATCTTATCAATCATAACCGGATCTTTTTTAATGCCATTTCCAAATCCCTGAATCAGGCTGGCAATGCTTTTTTTAATGGAGGATTCATCCCCTTTTTCTAAATCTGTAGAAATAGAAAGTTTTATTTCATCCCAAATTCCATTTACATAATCCTGAACTTCTTTTTTACCTGCAAATCCCAAAATCATAGTGTTAATTTTGATTCGCATTTCTTCAGAATTTTTAACCTTGTCCAGAAAATCATAAATATACTCGTCGATCTTAAGACGTATTTCGCTTTCCGGATTTCTTGCTTCGTTTAGAAACTCGTACAATCCGTTAAATATTCCTTCTGAGATACTTTTGTCAGCAAGACCAAAACTCAAAAAAGGAGTCGATTCTTTTACTTTTTTTCTAATCTGGTCTTTGTTATTGCTTAATTCTGTGATCATCACTTCCAGAATATTGTTTAACAACTGATCCTTTACGTGTCCTTTTTGCAAAGGCTCTAAAGCTAATGCAACCCAATCTCCAAAATTAATTCCTTCAAGTTTTTCCTTAAACTGAATCTGAATGAAGCGCTTGATATCTTCATCTTTTATTGTATTTAAAATTCCCGGAATAATATTAACTGCTACAAGACTGGCAATTTTATTGGCATTTTCATCTTGCGACAACCAATCCGATGCTTTAGTGGCAAAATTGAATTCATCCAGTTTTATTTCTAATTTATCGCGATTCAAAAACTCTTCGGATACAAAGTTGCCCAGATTTTCACCAATCTCATTTTTTTTGATTGGAATAATTGCTGTATGCCAAATCGGAATCCCTAACGGATGGCGAAACAAAGCCACAACAGCAAACCAATCTGCAATTCCGCCTACCATCGCAGCTTCACTAAAAGCCTGCAGGATCGGAATTTTATAATAAATGGCAATTATAAACAAGAGCACCGCCAGACCCAACAATGCCAAAGCATTATTTTTCATTCGGTTTAGCGCTTTCTGTTTTGATATATTTTCCTGATCTATAGTGGTTTTCATAATTTTAATAATGTTACTTACGCTAATTTACGGCTTTTCTGTCAAATATAATTTCAGATCGGCATCTGAATGTTTACAGAAACGTTGATATTCAATAGTATTCAAAAATGGAGAATCGCAATTAAATTCAAAAGCAACACAAAAAAAGTTGAGATTAAAATTGTACTTTTGCGAACTGAAAATCCGAAAAATATGATTATCCCAAAAAATAGAGAAGAAATAGAATTAATGCGCGAAAGTGCCTTAATCGTATCTAAAACATTAGGAATGATTGCTTCTGAAATAAAAGAAGGCGTTACTACATTATATCTTGACAAAAGAGCTGAAGAATTTATTCGTGATCACGGTGCTGTTCCTAGTTTCCTGGGATTGTACGATTTTCCAAACTCACTTTGCATGAGTCCAAATTCTCAAGTGGTACACGGTATTCCAAATAATACACCCTTACAAAGTGGTGATGTTATTTCGGTAGATTGTGGTGCGTTTAAAAACGGATATCACGGTGATCATGCGTATAGTTTCGAAATTGGAGAGGTTGCTCCGGAAGTTAGAAAACTTCTGAAGGTTACGAAAGAATCGCTATACTTTGGAATTAGAGAATTTAAAGCAGGTAATCGTGTTGAAGATGTTGGAAATGCGATTCAGAGATATACCGAAAATCATGGATACGGCGTTGTTCGTGAATTGGTTGGACATGGTCTAGGTAAAAAAATGCACGAAGAACCGGAAATGCCAAACTACGGAAAACGTGGCCGCGGAAAACTTTTTGTTGAAGGAATGGTTGTAGCCATTGAGCCTATGATTAACCTTGGAACAAGAAACATCAAACAACATAAAGACGGCTGGACGATTACTACAGCTGATGGAAAACCAAGTGCTCACTTTGAACACGATGTTGCCCTAATTGATGGTAAACCAGAATTGTTATCTACTTTTCAATACATCTACAAAGCTTTAGGAATCGAAAGCAATGAAGAAGATGAATTCAGAAAAGTGCCGCTAGTGTTGTAACACGAATTTCACAAATTAGCACGAAATAATATTTTGTAGAAATTTCACTAAATAGAATGGAAGAATGAATAAATGATGAATGAAATATATTTAAGAGAAGAATCTTATAAAATTATTGGAATTTGCATGGAAGTCCATAAAATTTTAGGAAAGGGACATAGTGAAAAAGTTTACGGTGATGCATTAGAATATGAATTTCAACGAAATGAGATTCCTTACAATCGTGAATTAAGATATAATATTGATTACAAAGACATTGTGTTACCAAGTTACTATTTTGCAGATTTTGTGATTTTCAATGAAATCATTTTAGAATTAAAGGCAATTGCAGCTCTTTCTACAAGTGAAATAAAACAAACATTAAATTATTTGGCTGCATCAAAAAATAAGCTGGGATTACTGGTGAATTTTGGAGAAGACAGTCTTAAATACAAAAGAATAATACTTTAAAAACCAAATCAAAAGTTCGTGAAATTACAGCACAGCATTATTTCGTGTCAATCTGTGAAATTCGTGTTCAAATACATTAAACCGTGAAAAAATTATTCAAATTAGTACTTAATACAATTCCCCGTCCTATATTAATTCGTTTGAGTTATGTAGCGCGTCCCATTTTAGCTTATTCATTAAAGGGAGATAAATTTACTGATCCTATTGACGGGAGAAGTTTTAAATCGTTCTTGCCTTACGGATATGGAAAACAGCGTAATAATGTGCTTTCACCAAGTACACTTTCGTTAGAAAGACACCGTTTGCTTTGGCTGTATTTAAACGATCAGACAGATTTTTTTACAGCGCCTAAAAAAGTACTGCATTTTGCTCCGGAACAAGCTTTTTATAAACTTTTCCGTAAACAAAAAAACTTAGATTACACGACTACCGATTTACTTTCTCCTTTGGCAGATGTAAAAGCAGATATTTGTAATTTGCCTTTTAAAGACAATGAATACGATGTAATTTTGTGCAATCACGTTTTAGAGCATATTCCGGATGATACAAAAGCAATGCAGGAATTATTTCGCGTGCTGAAACCAGGCGGAATGGCTGTTCTTCAGATTCCACAGGATTTATCAAGAGAAGTTACTTTTGCTGATGACAGCATTACAGATCAAAAAGAACGTGCTAAAATTTTTGGTCAGTACGATCACGTTCGTATTTATGGCCGTGATTATTTTGATAAATTAAGAAGCATTGGTTTTATTGTAATCGAAGAAGATTATACCAATAAAATTGCACCGGAATTGGTTGAAAAATATTGTTTAGCAAAAGGAGAAATTCTGCCGCTTTGCTTTAAACAATAAAACTAAACTATTTCATTTTTTGAGCGAATTCCCCAAATTCTACCAAAATCAAACCAATCAATCTTGGATCATACAAATTCATTTCAGTTTTGTTTTGACATTAGTTTTGAAAAAAATCTGAATGTCCATATCCCAACAGCATACATTGTTGAGAAGAATGTTAGTGAAATTAAATATTTAGACAAAAAAGCAACTAAAGGCGTTCTTGAAAGCTTTGGAATTATCTTTGAAGATTTAAATTCCAATTCTCAAAAAATTCTTACTGCCTGCGAATCTTTAAAGCCTGAATTTATTTTCAAAAAATTCAGTGCCAAAATTAAATCAGCAAAAACAATTGCTGATTTGCAAAAAGATTCTAAAATTGAATTTGCGATTCGTCAGCATCTCAAATTTCATTTAAGTTCTTTTTACAGCCTAATTGTACAGGAACAATTTCCGTTATCGCTTGAATTAGGAGTCGAAAAAGATTTTTATCATTCCAGAGTTGAAATTGCTCCTTTGGATTTTGAGCCTCAAATTCAATTTGACAAACATACCGAAGGCATCACCTATACCTTGTCTTTAAAAGAAAACGATACTACATTTTTACCCATGGATAAAAATGTAACGATTCTTTTAGATGAACCAGGCTGGCTGATCATCAACAAAAAATTAGGACAATTAAAGGAGCTTAATGCTAAAAAACTGACGCCGTTTTTAAAGAAAAAAGTAATTGAAATACCTTCTAAATTAGTTGATAATTATTTTAAAAATTTCATTCCTGAAATCGCTAAAAAAATAGATATCGAAGCAACCGGTTTTGAGGTCGAGCTTCGTGATACCATTATTTCGTGTACGATTCAGCCTGTTTTTGATTTCTTTAAAAACTGCTATTACCTCAACCTTTATTTTGATTATAACGGCTATGTATTTGATGCTGGTAAAACTAAAAAAACGCATTCGTTTGTTGATTTTAGTACTGAAAATGAACCCCGAATCATTCAATTCAAACGCAGTGCTGACGAAGCTTCTTATACTGACAAATTGCTCGAAATTGGTTTAATAAAAATCAAAAACGAATTGTTTGGATTGCATTCAGAAGCAGAAAATGTTGATACTTACCTCAATATTCAATTTATTATTGATCAGAAAGAAAAGCTGGAAAGTCTTGGATTTACGATTCAGAATTTGAAACTGGAGAGTAAAGAAATCATTACCGGCAATCATACTGTTTCTGCTGCAAAGGCAACAAAAGAAGATTGGTTCGACATTAAAATAATCATTACGATTGGGAATTATGTGATTAATTTTAGCGAAATTATCCCTAACATAAAAAGTAAAGAAAGACTGTTTTTACTGCCTGATGGAAATTATTTTCTAATTCCGTTAGAATGGTTTAGCAAATACAGTTCGCTGGCAAAACTGGCCAAAACAGAAAACGGAAATCTGCTTTTGCGCAAAAGTAATTTTGCAGCCCTGGATGCTATTCCGGAAATAGCAGATGATGTAATTCACAAAGCCGAATATACGGCTTCGGAATTATTAAATGCAACTTTGAGACCCTATCAGATTGAGGGTGTAAAATGGCTTTTGGGACATTTTAATTCAAATTTAGGGGCTTGTCTGGCGGATGATATGGGACTTGGGAAAACATTGCAGACTTTAGCTGTTTTGGTTGCCGTTCAGGAACAATTAGGATTTACTACGAAAACCACCAATTTTGATTTATTTGCCAATGAAACTACTGTCGAAAGAGAACCGCTCAAAACTTTGATCGTGCTGCCTTCATCACTGGTTTTTAACTGGTATAACGAAGCTGGAAAATTTACACCTCATTTTTCGAAAATGCAGTATGTAGGCAATGACAGAAAAGCATTAGCAAGCCGATTGGAAACAACGGACTTAATTTTTACGAGCTATAGTATTGTTCACCGCGATATTTCTATTTTGGAAAAATATGATTTCCGTTATTTAATTCTGGACGAAAGTCAATACATTAAAAACAAAAATTCTAAGATTTTTAAAGCCATTAATAAAATAAGTACAGGACACAAAATTGCATTAAGCGGTACGCCAATCGAAAACTCGTTAGACGATTTATGGTCGCAAATGCAATTTATAAATCCGGATATTTTAGGCAGTTATGCTTTTTTTGCAGAGAATTTTAAAATGCCAATCGAAAAGAAGCAGGATGAGAACATATTAACCGAACTAAAAAACCTCATCCAGCCTTATATTCTAAGAAGAACCAAAGAACAGGTCTTAAAGGATTTACCTGAATTATCAGAACAGATTTATTACTGTAATATGGATCCTGAACAGGAAAAATTATACGAGAAAGAGAAATCAAAAGCACGTAATTTTTTACTTAAAACAGATGGTTCCAGCCCTGATAAGATTAGTATCATCAATACGCTGATGAAATTAAGACAGCTGAGCAATCACCCCAAAATGGTTGATGCGGACTCTGAAGTTGATTCCGGAAAATATATTGCAGTGACCAATTACCTGGAAAATTTAGTCAAAGCAAAACAAAAAGTGATCATTTTCAGTTCATTTGTTACCAATCTTAATTTTTACACGGATTGGTGTAAGGAAAACAAAATAGCATTTTGTGAAATCACAGGCGAAACTCCTGCGGCTAAAAGAGAACAACAGGTCAACTTGTTTCAGGAAAAAGAAGAGCCCTTGTTGTTTTTTATCTCGCTAAAAGCGGGTGGCGTTGGTTTGAATATTACTAAAGCTTCTTATGTTTTATTCTTAGATCCGTGGTGGAATCCTTTTGCCGAAAAACAAGGTGTCGGAAGGGCACATCGAATTGGACAATTGAACAAAGTAAACGTAATTCGCTTTATTTCGAAAAATACGGTAGAAGAAAAAATAATCAAATTACAAGAAAACAAAAAGCTCTTATCTGATTCACTTCTGGAAGAAAGCTATATCAATGATGAAATCGAAGTTAATTTAGATTACATACTAGGTTCTTGATAATTTGTTCTTAAATCCCACAGAACAGCATCTTATTCGTACATAAAATTGCTATATTTACAATCTTAACGTAATAAGATGCTTAAATTTTTAGTTCAAAACCTTCTATTGTTTTTCATTTTTACTTCTGCTACAGCGCAGGAAGTACAAACTGAAATATTGCCACCTTATAATATTAAAACGGTTACGTTTGTTCAGGGGGGAACCAATGTTGTACCAATATTTGAACTAGGCTCTTCTTTTGAATTTCAATTTGATGATTTGTTTGGCAACGAAGCCAACTATTATTACGAAATAACACATTGTGATTATAATTGGAAACCTACTGATATTCCAAAACTGGATTATATTCGCGGATTCGACAATCAGCGCATTATGGATTATTCAAATTCTTTTAATACCCTTCAGGTTTATTCGCATTACCGATTGGCATTTCCTAATCAATTTACCACGCAATTGCGTATATCGGGCAATTACATCTTGAAAATTCTGAATGAAGACCGTGAAGTTGTTTTTTCAAGAAAATTTATTTTATACGAGAATCAAGCCACCGTTGCTGCACAGGTAAAACGAAGTCGTAATGTAAGCAATATTCAATATAAACAAAATCTTGATTTTTCTATTTCCTCTAATGATATTGCTTTTCAGACACCTATACAAAATGTAAAAGTGTTATTACTTCAAAATGGTGATTTTAGCACCAGCATTAAAAACATCGTTCCGCAATATACTATTGGAAATGAGTTGGTGTACAAATACGACAAAGAAACGCAGTTTTGGGGTGGAAACGAATTTTTGTATTTTGAAAACAAGGATATTCGCGCTGCCAGCAACAATGTTGGAAAAATTAACTCCAATAGTGATATTTATAGCGCTTATCTGCATACCAATGCAGCAAGAGGAAGCCAGATTTATACGGTTTATCAAGATATAAACGGAAACTTTGTTGTGAAAAACATCAATGCTGCCAGCAATGACATAGAAGCCGATTATGCCTGGGTTTACTTTAGTCTTTCTGCACCGGCATTTAGGCTCAATAAAGACATTTACATTACCGGAATGTTTAACAACTACAGTTTATCACCGGAATACAAAATGGATTATAATACTGACAAAGCAGTCTATGAAAAAGCCATAATGATTAAGCAGGGTTTCACGAGTTACGAATTTAAAGTAGCAGACAGAAAAGGCGTAATTGATTATGAAAATGCGATCGATGGTAATTATTATCAGACTGAAAATGAATACACAATACTTGTATATTACAGACAAGCCTCTGATCGTTATCAGAGAGTTATAGGAAAAGGAAATGCAAACTCTGTAAATATCATCAACTAAAACATTGTTAAAGGATTTCTATTGAATGATTTTTTTTTGTATGTTTGTCATTATAACACTCACATTTATACTACTTTAGTATGGTTTCTCAGATTACACGAGGCATAAAGATATCTGTTTTAACTAGTTTTGAAGGTACTTACTTCAAAAACTATAAGATTCATTTTGCGTTTAGTTATGTAATTAAAATAGAAAATCACAGTAAAGATTCTGTTCAGTTAACCTCACGTCACTGGGAGATATTCGATTCCTTAAATGACATAGAGATAGTTGACGGAGAAGGCGTTATAGGTAAAAAACCGGTTTTAAAACCAGGTGAAGATCATACTTATAGTTCCGGATGTTTATTGTCATCGCCTTACGGAGCGATGAAAGGTCATTTTAATATGGTCAATTTTACCTCAACAAAAACATTCAAAGTAATTGTTCCAACTTTTAGAATGTGTGCTCCATTTGCTTTAAATTAATTTAGCGTAATTTCGATTACTTCTTCTTTGGTAATAGCATAAACTTTATCATTTTCCTTAGGCATTACATAAGAATTACCTGTAAATTCACCAAAAGCTGGAAATATTAATTGATTTGGTTTTCTAAAAAAGCATGATAAATTCAAAAATTGTCTTCCCTTTCCGCGCAATTTTATTCCGGGATGAATGTGCCCGCAAAAATTAAAAAAGCCTCGTCTTTCTGTTGGATGATGCGTCAGTAAAAAATTGTCAAAAATCAGTTCCTGATGAATTTCAATATTTAAATCAGTATAATATTGTTTTGAAATAATATCGTGATTACCTTCTACTAGAATGACCTTTTGTGAATGTTGTCTGGTCCATTCTGAGAAAAAACTCCATTCGTTATTGATTTTACTGTGAAATAAATCTCCTAAAAAAATAATGGCTTCGGAATCGAAACATTCTAAAACAGTATTAAGTCGCGTAAAATTTTCAAAAATAGCATCTTTAGGAATTCCTATTCCGTTTTTTCTAAAATGGGCTACTTTCCCCAAGTGAACATCAGAAATGAGAAGTGTTTTTTTTCGTTCCCAAAAAATAGCTCCTGACGGATGCAAAGTAAAATGCTCATCGTTAATTGTTATTGTCATATTTAATCTAAAGTAATTATTATTTCATGTAACTGGCTGTCATTTTCTTTATTCTTTCCTGCAATGTTTCGCTGGACAATTTTTCTCTTAGCCTGTCTGTAATGATCGGAAAACTAAATGGCGTAGGTTTCAGGCATTGTTTCCAGACAATGTTTTGTTTATTAATTCTTTCGAGTGCCTGCAGCAATCGGCCTTCTTCTAACTGATGCTCGAATGTTTCGGTAAAGGCTTGCTGTAACAATAAATTGTCTGGCTCATAATCTCTAAAAACTTCAAACAGCAATTGAGAACCGCTCTGCAAATGTTTGCTCTTAACGGGTTTTCCGGGCATTCCCGTAAATACCAATCCTGCAATTACAGCAATATCTCTAAATTTTCTACGTGCCATTTCTGTCGCATTAAGGCTTTTTTGCAAATCATCATGCACATATTCTGTCGAAAACAAATTATTATCAAGTACCGCTTGTATGTCTATCACCTGATCTGATAGCAATTCGAATCCGTAATCATTGTACGCAAGAGAAAAAGTAATGGAGGATAACAAACTAATTCGGTAGGACAAAATACTCGCTAAAGCTTCATGTACGAATCGACCCTCAAAGGGATAAAAAACGGCGTGATATCCTTCTCTGGTTTTGAATGTTTCTACTAAAAATTCATCGTCTCCCGGAACAATACTTTCTTTTCGCTGTCTCTCAAAAATTGGTTTCAATGCTTTTAACTCAGGAGACAAATTTTCATTGTTGGCAGCGTATAATTCTTCTCGCAACAGTTCACTCATTTGTGCTGAAAAACTCATTCGGCCACCCATCCAGCTGACTGTTCTAGACGTTTTTTTGGGATCGGCCTTCCGTACTAAAACCTGCATGTTTTTAACCCGAAACAATTCGAGTCTCTTTCCTGCAAAGGTAAATACATCTCCCGGTTTCAATTTAGACGCAAACCATTCTTCAATGTTACCAATATAACCGCCACTTAAAAACTTAACATTTAGAGAAGCATCGCCAACAATGGTTCCGATTTGCATTCTGTGGTGCATGGCAATCAAACGACTATTGATTTTATACCGTCCGTCTTCTTCTACTTCTACCTTTTTGAATTCATCATAAGCCTGCAGACTCTGACTTCCGTTTGTTATAAAATTCAGAATCCAATTCCAGTTTTCCGGCGTTATATTTTGATAACAAAAGGTATTTTTTACTTCTTCGTAAATCTCGTCCGGAAAAAATCCATCAGAAACTGCCAAAGTATTCAAGTATTGCACCAGAACATCCCAACTATTCAGGTACGGAATTCGATCTTCGACAACATGTTGTGCAACCGCTTTTTTTAATGCCGAAGCTTCGATTAGCTCCATTGCGTGCGTTGCCAGAAAATAAATCACACTTTCTTTACCCGGCTGATGCCCGCTTCGTCCTGCTCTTTGCAAAAAGCGCGCAACGCCTTTTGGTCCCCCAATCTGAACAATACTTTCGACAGGTGCAAAATCAACTCCTAAATCCAGACTTGAAGTGCAGATTACGACTTTTAATTCTTCGTTTCTAATGGCATTTTCTACCCATTGTCGAATTTCCCTGCTTATACTTCCGTGATGCATTGCCATATCTCCCGCGAATTCAGGATATTTTTCTAAAATTGCCTGATACCACATTTCGCAGGAAGAACGCACGTTTGTAAAAACCAAAGTGGTTTTGCTCTTCCTGATAATTTTAGCAACCTCATCTATGAGATGTAGTCCCATGTGTCCGCGCCACGGATACGTTTCCATTTTTTCAGGAAGCAGCGACACTACTTTTATCTTTTTATTGATATTAGCTTTTATCAAAACTGAATTTTGATAGGCTTCTGAATTCAATCCTAATAAAACTTGTTGTGCTAATTCCAAATTTCCTATCGTAGCAGAAATTCCCCAAATGCGCATTTTAGGAGCAACCGTTTTTAATCTGGATAAAGCAAGTTCCATTTGCACGCCACGCTTGGTACCTAATAACTCATGCCATTCATCGACAACAATAGCGGTGCAGGAAGCAAAGGTTTTTGCAAATTCTTTTGATGCCAAAAGCAATTGCAGACTTTCAGGTGTCGTAACCAGCAAGTCCGGCATTTTTTTGCTTTGCTTCGTCCTCTCGCTTTGAGACGTATCACCGGAACGAATCCCTACCGTCATTTGCAAATCTAAATCTTCTACTATTCGTTCTGCTGCCTGTTTTATTTCTACAGAAAGTGCCCGTAGAGGGGTTATCCAAATCGCCTTTAGTCCAGGCTTGTGTTTCGTT
>Ga0247817_10001540_pt1 | contig 12011 bp, 10 predicted proteins | sample UWRJL212509R1_FD_178010 | JGI IMG/M metagenome (GOLD analysis project Ga0247817, IMG submission 178010) | Plant litter microbial communities from Arlington Agricultural Research Station in Wisconsin, United States - UWRJ-L212-509R-1 | ecosystem: Environmental > Terrestrial > Plant litter >... | reverse complement strand
ATTGAATCGTCGGAAGTATCGGGTATCGCCCAGTTGCGCATCATTCGATGCCACCGGCTCAGCAGGCGCCCGTTGCATGGCGGGCAACTGAAGACAGAAGTAACCCAACTGAATACAGCGCTCCTGTGGAACACCGCCCCACAATGGCACGCTGACACTATCCCAGGCACGAAGCGAACCTTTCAGCCGCGACGCTTCAATGCGATCGAGCCCCATCTGTTGATAGTGCCCGGCCTCGATTTCACCGGCAGTCAACGTCACGATCCAGCTTTGCTCGGCGCTGCTGTACAGCCCGAACGCGGCCAGTTCGGCATCGTCGGCGTGGGGGGCGATGACCATCACCCGCTTGTTGCGGTAGTCCGGGTACTCGAACGCCCAAAGCACCGGCTCGCCGAGCAATCGGCAGAATCGACCACGAAGACGCAATTCGCCTTGGGATAACGCCGACGATTGACCACTGAGATTGAGATAACGCTGGCCATTGACGCCGCGCTCAAAGGTTTGCCGGTCGGGGTTGCTACCGCCCGACAGCTCGACAACCGGGTCAATGAAGCGTCCCAGCCAGTTACTTTTAATTCGCAGCGCCAGTATCAGCGTGGCGTCGTCGACCAGCATGACACCGTCATCCAGCCTCAAGCGCTCACCGTCCAGATGGACCTTCGGCTGCTGGGTGTAGGGCGGGAAACTGTATTGGTAATCGTCTGCGGGGGAATAAAACAAATGGTCAGCGAACCAGGCTTCGTGGGCAATCCAGCCCAGCACCGCAAGTACTATCGGCAGCCACCAGGCCACCAACACCCCTATGACGATCAGCAGCAAAAGCGCAACGATGAGCCCGACGCGTTTATTGCGCCGATGGCGCTTGAGCAGTTGTTGTTTGCGGCTCATGGGCTGTCTCATACGGTGAATACCGGCACAGGATTGCACCAGCGATCCTTGTATTCACGGTCGGCGCGACCGAAGGAAAAACGCAATGGCTTGTCCAGTGCCCGTGCATGCTCCCAGGCACTTTGGGTATTGAGAAAACTCAACACGCTGCCAGGACTGAACTCACGGGTTTCGGGGTCGACGCCACCGTTGATGTACTCGACGCTGATCCATTGCGGTGCTTCAACGCGGTAAACCAGCTGAATCGCAATCGGCGCATCGTTGAGGAAAATCACCGAGCCAATCAGCAGCTCTCGCAGCAACTCGATGACCTCAGCCATGCGCTCGGCCCCCGTCGCAGGAAAACCCCAACGACGCTGGAACAGGTCGCAATAGATCGCCGCCAGCTCGCTGCTGGAGAAGTCGGAGACCGGCCGTACCACTCCACCCGCCTCTTCCAGCAAACGTAATTCACGGCGCTGGTTGTAGCGAAATTTCTTCGACAGTTCTTCAGGGGTACGGGCCATGGCCAGTTGTTCGGTCTGCGCCTTGAGGCCGATAAAGCGGCCTTCGTTCAACGCCGACAGATAACGCGCGCGATGACGCAACGGTGCCTGGGCATCGGCAACAGCCGGCAGGATGAGTTCGGCATTACCCAGGTCGAACAAACCCTTTTTACCGCTGCGCTTGAGCACATCCTTGGACAATGCAAGGTCACGGCCCCAGGTCGGAATCGCAGCTTTGAGTTCCCCGCCTTGCTCCCACGCCAGATAGCGCACCGGAATTGCGGCCAATTGTGCCAGCCGTTCGACCACCATGGGATGAGTGGCGACGCTACCGCCAAAACGCTGCCAGGCGTCGGCATAAGTCGAGGCATCGATGACCGACCAGCCACGTTCACGCCAGCTTTGAAATCTGTTGAGCATCAGGCCCTCGGTGCCAGTTCGCGAACACGCGGCAAACGCCAGAAAGCGTCACGCACGGCTTGATCGCTGAAGCGTTCATGCAAGCGGTCGAGCATCAGCTCGGCACACTGACGACGCTGTTGCTCATCCATCGCTGCCAAATGTTGTAGTCCTTGAGCCAAACGCCCCGCATCGCCCAGCGGAAACAGAATACCGACACCCTCGACCACTTCCCGGGCACCGCCCGCCGCCGTAGCGAGTAATGGCACACCGGCGACCATGGCCTCCAGCAGCACCATGCCGAAGGGTTCGTGATCGGAGCTCAAGGCAAAGACATCGAAGGCACGAAAGTAACGTCGAGCCTCAGGCACCTGCCCTAGAAAAAGCACGCGATCGCCGATACCCAGTTCACGCGCCAGGCTTTTGAGGTCCTGCTCCAGCCGACCGGTGCCCAGAATGACCAACTGACTGTGACTCGGCAAACCCGGCAATGCCGCAGCAAAACCATGCAGCAGCGTAGTCTGGTCCTTGTCTGGATGCAGCCGACCGACATTACCCACGATCCAGGCATCCATCGAAAGGCCGAGGGTTTCCCGGGCTTCCTGAATCGATACCTGGCCGTCTTGCAACGCCTGCACGTCAATTCGGTTGTAGAGCGTCTGAATCCGGTCGGCCGGCCATTTCGGCAGGCACTCGCGCATGTCGTCGCGTACAGCATCGGAAACGCCCAGCAGGCTCAGGCGTTTGCGAAAAATATGGGCGAAGAGTTTGCGTGTGCCGCGTTTGTAATCACCAAACGCGTGATGCACGCCAATGACCGGTAATGAAGTACCGAGCAAGGCGATATAGATGGGCTTGAAACGGTGCGCAATGCAGAAACTGAAATTGCGCGAAGCGGCAATCTTGCGCAGATCGCCGATGGCGCCCAGTTTCAGGCCACGAATGGCCTTGGAGCTGTATTCCATGAACAATACTTCATCGCTGGCACAGCCCGCAGCCACTTCGGCATCGGCGACCCCGGTCAGGAACACCGTGGTCACTCGATAGCCGGTACCCGCGAACAGACTGGCATACTGCCGGGCGCAGTCCAGAAACGGCCCGTCATAGCCGTGACAGAACTGCAGCACATGGCGTTCAGCCGAGCGAGTCATATGCGTCCGCGCCCTCTTTGACGACCAGAATGTCTTCCATGATCAGATACTGTAGATCGGACCCGAAGAACATGTTCAGGGCGTCGGTCGGTGAGCAGATCATGGGTTCGCCACGACGGTTCAGGGACGTGTTCAGCGACACGCCGTTACCGGTGAGCACTTCAAGCGCCTTCATCATGTCGTAGTAGCGCGGGTTGTATTCGCGCTTGAGTACCTGGGCGCGGGACGTGCCGTCTTCGTGGACGACTTCCGGCACGCGGGTCTTCCATTCTTCTGCCACTTCAAAAGTGAACGTCATGAACGGTGCCGGATGATCGATCTTGATCATCTGCGGTGCAACGGTGTCGAGCATCGACGGGCAGAAAGGCCTCCAGCGCTCGCGGAACTTGATCTGGTGGTTGATCCGGTCAGCCACGCCGGTGGCACTTGGGCATCCAATGATCGAACGACCGCCCAGCGCACGTGGACCAAACTCCATCCGGCCCTGGAACCAGGCCACCGGGTTGCCATCGACCATGATCCTGGCGATGTTTTCCGGCATGTTGTCGAGCTTGCGCCAAACAGGCTTGCTTGGGTGGCGAGCACACGCGGCAAGCACGTCTTCGTTGGTGTACGACGGGCCGAGGTAGACATGTTCCATCTTCTCGACCGGCACGCCACGGGCGTGGGACACATAAGCCGCCGCACCTACCGCAGTACCGGCGTCGCCGGATGCAGGCTGTACGAACAGCTCCTTGACGTCATCGCGGGCAATGATCTTCTGGTTGAGCTTGACGTTCAGCGCACAGCCACCGGCGAAGGCCAGCTTGCCGGTTTCCTTGAGCACATCGCCCAAGTAGTGGTCGATCATCTGCAGAGAGAGCTTTTCGAACAGCGCCTGCATGCTCGCGGCGTAGTGGATGTAAGGCTCGTCGGCAATGTCGCCTTCGCGCTTTGGACCCAGCCACTCGATCAGCTTTGGCGAGAAGTAGAAACCTTTGCCCTTCTCTTTATAACGACGCAGGCCGATGACGTTCGCGTATTCGGTGTTGATCACCAATTCGCCGTTCTCGAAAGAGGCCAACCGGGAGAAATCGTACTTGCTGGCATCGCCATACGGCGCCATGCCCATGACCTTGAACTCGCCGTCGAGCATTTCGAAACCGAGGAACTCGGTGATCGCGCCGTACAGGCCGCCGAGGGAGTCCGGATCGAAGAATTCCTTGATCTTGTGGATCTTGCCGTTTTCGCCGTAACCGAAGAACGTCGTGGCGTACTCACCCTTGCCGTCGATCCCCAGGATCGCGGTTTTCTCTTTGAAACCGGAGCAATGGTAAGCGCTGGAGGCGTGGGCCAGGTGATGCTCGACCGGCTCGATCTTGATTTTCTTCGGATCGAAGCCCAGCTGCTCGAGGCACCAGACAATCTTGTTGCGATAGCGCTTGTAGCGACGGTTGCCCATCAGGATCGCGTCAAGAGCGCGGTCCGGGGCGTACCAGTAACGCTTGGCGTAGTGCCAGCGGGCCTTGCCAAACAGGCTGATAGGCGCGAACGGAATCGCTACTACGTCAACGTCGGACGGTTTGATACCCGCCTGTTCGAGACAGAACTTCGCCGATTCGTAAGGCATGCGGTTCTTTGCATGTTTATCGCGCACAAAGCGCTCTTCCTCAGCCGCCGCAACCAGCTTGCCGTCGATGTACAAAGCAGCGGAAGGATCATGGCTAAGGGCGCCGGACAGGCCAAGAATCGTCAATGCCACAGGGGTCTAGCCTCTTTAGTCTGCATGCAGGCGCAAGGCGCCTCGAAAATTGATGTGCCCCTCGCAAGGGGCGAGAGACAGCTAAAGGGCGGGATTATAGCGTAAACAGGGTGGGAATGACCCTGCGGTTGTTTACACCGGTCTGTCGCAACAGAACGCTTCGCATGGTAATGCCTTCACTTGATCCAGAGGCTTCCGTCCTCATTCTGGCGATAAATGGTGTAAGGCAAGATGACAGTGTCCAGTACGCCGGAAACCACGAGGTCGACAAAGATGAGTGGAATAGAGCCTACCTGCGCTGCACCTGCCGTCTGATTGGGGGGCGAGTTGAGTATGCAGAAGTCGTAGGCCAGACCGCTGTAGACACGGGGGATGGATTGACAGTGGGTCTGCCTTTGTCGCAGATCCTTCGCCGTTTCGGCGTCATCCTGCAGCATCGTAACGGCGGTGCCGCAGCCGGATAAGGCCAGTGCGACAACACCAATCGCCATACTCATTTTCATAGTCACAAGCTGCCCTCCCAAAAACGTCAGGCAAGCTAGCATCGTGACTATGCAGGGCATAGCTCATGTGAGCTGAGGATCATGTAGGACAATTCATAAAAACTTGTCCGCCAGATCTCGGGAGACTGCTCGCGAAGACGATTCAGCCAGCGCTGGAGACGTCTTTGGGCAGACGCTGATCAATAACCTGATACAGCGCACTGCCCTCTGGCCAGTTACGCATGAACCTTGCCCGATCCCGCGCATAGGCCGGGGCAAAGCTGCTTACCGAAGCGTGCTGACGCATTGAGTCCAGATCGATCAGTGCCCAACGGTCCTGCTGCCAGAACAGATTGTGCCCTTTGAAATCACCATGACTGATCCGTTCGCCAATCAGCTCGGCGAACAATTGATCCAGTGCCAGCAATTCAGCCTCAGGCGCATCGCCGCTCTCAACGTAGGGCGCAAAGCGCTCGATAATGTCCGGCCCCGGCAAAAACTCAGTCACCAGATAAGCCCGACTCCGCAGCCAGAAGAAACGCTTCTCCAGTAACGCCAGGGGTTTGGGCGTGGCGATACCGAGAAACGCCAACCGATTACCTTCACGCCAGGAATGCCAGGCACGGCTCGGACGCCAGAAGCGTTTGAGCCAGTGGGCAAAACCTTTGATGTTGTAGCGCTTGATCACCAGCGTCCGACCATCAATCTGGACCCTTCCTACGCTCGCAGCGCCACCGGTTTTATAAAGATGCCCCTGATCAAGCAAGGCGTCTGCCTGATCCAGCACCGGCAACATCGCCGCCTCTTCTTCTCGCCGTATCGCCCGCAATCCAAATGCGCCGCGCTGGACGCTGAACAGCGTGCACTCGCGCCCCACTTTGTCCAGGTAGTCTCTGAGCCGCCAACTGCGCACTTTATTGATCTGCTTTTGCAGCGCCTCCATCGGTAACGCATGTTCGCCATTGCTCAGCAGGTAATACACCAGCAGCTCTTCGGTGAACGGTTCCAGGGATTTAGGCAACTGGGCAAAAAACACACCGAGGTTTTCCAGCACTTTCTGTCGTGAAAGCGGCTGCCCCGGTGTTTCTGCGCAGATACCGGCACCATCAATCAGGTACAACCGACCGCGCTGACGCAGCAGGTTGTCCAGATGCAGGTCTTCCTGCCACAAGCCTTTTCGATGCAATTGGCCAATCGCGCCCAGGGCATCGGCCAACACCGCCGATTGCTCGTCCGCGAGCATTGGCAGGGATTCGACCTGTTGCCAGGCATCCCCCAGGCTGTGGGCACCTTCGAGAAAATCGAACAACAGCCAACCGCCCTCACCTTCTTTCAAACCATCGGCGAGCAGCAAGGGTGTTGTCAGTCCTTGATCAGCCAGCAAACGCACGCCGTTGAGTTCACGCTGAAAGTGTCGCGATGCTTTGCTGCCGACCAGCAACTTGGCCAGCACCGGCCGACCACGCCACACACCGGCACCGACGTAGCGCTGACCTGGCAACACTCGCAACAAGGTCAGCAACTGCAAGTCGGCAGGCCCGGCGGCGTCCGCCAGTGAAATGCTCAGCGGCAGGCTCGGGTTGCGCCCCGCGTTTTTCAGTTCGGATAAACGCATCAACGCACTCCCTTGTAACTGCGCCGTGCGGTCAGTCGCACCAGCCAGGTGTCGATCAGCGAGCTGTCCGGCGATTGAACCAGATAGGCCGCCAGCAACTCGCGCAATTGGGTTTCGTTCCACTGTGGCGCCCGGCGCAGTAACGGTTCCAGGTCCTTGACCCGATCGCGCAGGCCGAACAGCAATGGCCGGGTCTTTTCCAGATCAATGAGCCGGGCTTGATAACCGTCGCCGGTCGCCTGAAGAAAAATGTGTTTGGGGTAAAAGCAGCCGTGAACCTGACGAGCGCCGTGCAGGCGCTGAGCCAATTGCCCACAAGCGCTCATGATCGCCGAGTGCTGCGCCTCGCTCAGCTCCGACCAGCGCTGCAACAGCGAGTCCAGATCGTCCCAACCATCCAGGGCACGGGTCAGCAGAATCGCCCGGACTTCACCCTCGACCTTGCGTTCACCGTAGAACGCGGCTTTCAGTGCGGGAATTCCAAGGATTTCGTAACGACTGATATTGCGAAACTCACGAGAGAAACTTGGCTCGCCAAAGGGCGCATGCAGCGTGCGCATCTGATAGTTGCTCTGGCGCTTGAGGTAGTAGCCATGACCTTCAAGATCCAGGCGAAACACGCTGCTCCAGCCACCGCGCGTGGTGTTGGGTTCATCCACCGCCTCGAGTTGCTTGGCCCAGAGCGCATCAAAGTTGCCGAGCCCGTGACGCTCCAGCAGCGCGCGGTCTTCAGCAGCCAGAAAATCAGTCATTCGCGTCCCTCGAAAAATCTTACAACGTGCCGAATGCGCTTTTTGTCCGCGTCATTCAGACGATCACGTTGGCGATACTGCAGGTAAAAGCGCAGGCGCTGAGTGGCCGACAGTTGATACTTGGCGACTTTGTCGAGGCACGCCAGATCCTTGGTAATACGGTACTTGAGCCAGAAACCGCGCCAGAAATCCCCGTTGGGGCAATCGATCAGGAACAGTCGGGCCTGATCATCGATCAACAGGTTGCGCCATTTCAGATCGTTATGGGTGAACCGGTGGTCGTGCATGATCCTGGTATAGCCAGCCAGTTGCCGGCTCACGGTATCGACCCATGCACGATCTCGCAGCTTCGGATCGTGCCGCTCCGCCAGTACCGACAAATCTTCGGTATGCGGCAATTCACGGGTAATCATCGCCCCGCGATCATAGGCCGCACCGCGCCGTTCCAGACCCCAGGCCACGACTTCGGCCGTCGGGATACCCCATTTGGCGAAGCGTTTGAGGTTCTGCCACTCGGCTTTGACCCGAGGCTTGCCCAGGTACCGACGCAAGCCTTTACCGGCACCGACGTAGCGCTTGACGTAATAGTTGACGCCGTTGCGCTCGACCCGGATGACTTCGGACAACGGGTCGCGGGTCAGGCGCTCGCCCTGAAGCGCAAACACTGCTTCGAGACTGCCGAAATCTTCTGCCAGGTCGCTGTAAGCCGGTTCAAGTCTCCAACCCGACATCAGAGCGCGTCCCCGTATCGCTGCTTACGATCGTAAAGCTTGTTGGCTTTGCCTTCGAGCCAGGCCAGCAACGCCGCTTCTTGCGCGAGGATCTGGCGCAGCGGCTGCTGGAAGTAGCCTTTGAGAAAGCGCAATTTGTCGCGCCGGGTCAGGCCGATATCGAGGGCCGAAAAATACAACGCGGCCAGGTCTTTATTGCGCCAGCGTTGAGTGATCGCCGGGCGAGTCTGGGCGCGATGCAGATCGATGATCGAGAGCTTGAAGTCTCCCGCCGTCACGGGTTTGTCGATGTGCAGCAGGAAGTGGCAGATGTAGCAGTCGCGGTGGTTGACCCCGCCGCGGTGCATCATGCCGGTCATGCGCGCCACTTCGGCAATCAATGCGCGCTTGAGTGCGGGTTCCGGCGGTTGCTTGCGCCAGTTGATGCTGAAATCTTCGAGGCTGACGGTCGGTGCCAGCTCTTCGGTGACGATAAACGAATGCTGGTCTGCGGGATTGCTGCCCTTTTCGCCATAGGCGACAGCCGTCATGGTCGGCACGCCGACTTCTTTGAGGCGCTCGATGGCCTTCCATTCCTGCCCGGCGCCGAGCACTGGCAGCTTGGCCGTGAGCAGGTTCTTGAAGATCTCGCCCCAACCGATGCCACGGTGAATCTTCACGAAGAACCCATTGCCATCAACGACGGTACGCAGGGTCCGGCGCGCTTCGAGTTCGCGATACACCTCGCCCTCAAGGCGTTCGACTTCGGTAAACGGATCGCGTCCAGCCCACAGGCTCTTGAACGGTTCAGCCAGCATCAACTTCATTAAGCGTGCTCCGCCAGAATCACATCGGCCGCGTGCTGCGGCATGCTATAGAGGTCGGCCGTCTCAGCGAAGGCCAGACCGTTGCGGCTCCAGGCCGCGCGGGCATGAGGATCTTTCAACATATCGGTCAGGTAACGGTTCAGTTGGGCCTGATCGAAAGGCTCGTCCAGCACCAGGCCAGCGTCGGCCTCGGCGATGTAATGGGCATAACCACAGACCGCGCTCACCAGCACCGGCAACCCGGCGACCACGGCTTCGAGCAACACGGTTCCGGTGTTTTCGTTGTACGCCGGGTGGATCAACAGATCGGCGCCCAGCAGAAAACGCGGAATATCGCTGCGCCCCTTGAGGAACGTCACGTTATCGCCAAGCCCCAGCGTCGCACTCTGCATCTGGAATAATTTGGGGTCGTCCTGGCCAATTACAAACAGCCGGGTGCGTTTCTTCAGATCAGCGGGCAATGCGGCCAGGGCTTTAAGGCTGCGATCGACACCCTTGGTCTTGAAGCCGGAGCCAATTTGCACCAACAGCAGCTCGTCGTCTTTCAGGTTGAATTCGCGACGAAATTCAGCGCGAATCTCGGCCGCATTCGGCGGCGCGCGACGGTCCTGGGAGATGCCCGGAGGCAGCAAATGGAAACGCTCCAGCGGCGTGTCGTAATGCTTGATGAACAGCGGTTGCTGAACTTCGGAAATCATCAGGACTTCGGTCTTGGCGTCCTTGGCGAACACCGCGCGCTCATACTCGGCGAAATGCCGGTAGCGGCCCCAGCGACGGTAAAGGGAGTTGCGCAGGTTCTGCGCCTTGTCCTCAAAGCAACCGTCGGCGGCGTAGTAGACGTCCAGACCCGGCATCTTGTTGAAACCGATCAATCGGTCCACCGGGCGCCTGGCCAGGTCCGCCTCCATCCACTCGCTGAGCTTTTCGTTGCGGCGATGGTTGAAGAACGCTTTGACCGGCGCCACCAGCACTTCGAAACCGGGTGGAATGTCGCCTTCCCAGATGAGCGTATAGACGCGGATCTGATGACCACGCTGCTGACACTCCAGAGCGATGCGCATGAAGTCACGCTGCAGGCCCCCGAATGGAAAGTACTTGTACAAGACGAATGCCAATTGCATCAGCGCAGCTCCTCAGCCAGTAACAACGTGCTCAGTCGGGTCGCGACACGCTCGGGATTCAAACGCGTGAAGCACAGGGGCCACTCGCGTTTCAGGTCGAACCGACGAGCATCTTCAGCCGTCGGTTGATAAGTGCATTTCTTTTGCAGGCACGGCGCACAGGGGAAATCGCTCGCCATGTGAATCTGCGACTTGCCGTAGGCGCCAGTCAGACCGGGGTTGGTCGGGCCGAACAATGAAAGCGTCGGCACGTCCAGCGCGGCCGCCAGATGGCCCAGACCGGTGTCCACTGCCACACAGGCTTGCGCCCCGGCAAGCACTTTGCCGACACCCGCCAGGTTCAGCTTGGGCAGCACTTCGACGTGTCGCATGTCTTTGGCGATGCGCTCGGCCCTGGCTTTCTCTACCGGGTTGCCCCATGCCAGTTTCACCCCGACGCCCAGATAGCCTACGCGCTCGGCCAGCTCGCGCCAGTACGCCTCCGGCCAGTGCTTGGTGTCCCAGGTGGTTCCGTGTAGGAACAGCACGTAAGGATTCTTGCGTGGCAGCTCCACCAGTCGTTCAACGTTCAGGCCATAGTCGCCCAGGCCCTTGGGCAAGTCATAACCCAGGGCCACGGCGAACAACTGACGCACACGCTCGACCGCGTGCTGTCCTCGGGCGACGGCAAGACGCCGGGAGTAGAAGCGTGAAGCGATCGGTTCACGGGCGGAGTTTTTGTCCAGTCCGGCCACCGGCGCTTTGACGTAACGGGTCAGTAGCGCGCTTTTCAGCAAGCCCTGGGCATCGATGACCAGATCGTATTTCGTGGCGCGAACGCTTTGCTTGAAGCGCTTCCACTCGCCGCTCTTGAAGGTCTGCCAGATGTTCTTGCGCCAGCGACGGATCGCCACCGGAATCACCTTGCCAACGGCCGGATGCCAGGTCGGAATTTCGGCGAACCCTTCTTCCACCACCCAATCGAACTGGATGCCAGGAATTGCCCGTGCCGCATCAGTCAGCGCCGGTAACGCGTGGATCACGTCGCCCAGCGATGAAGTCTTGATCAACAGTACCCGCAAACTAATTGACCTCGACCACAGTGCCCTGCAACCGCTGCAAGGCTTCGTTCACCGCTTGCGGCGTGAGTTGGCGCAAGCAGTTGTAATGACCGAAGCGGCACGTACGGTCGAAGCAAGGGCTGCATTCGATGCCCAGGCGAACGATTTCGACGTGCTCGGCCAAAGGTGGCGTAAAGCCTGGCGACGTCGAGCCGTAGACCGCGACCAGAGGACGGTTCAGTGCTGCGGCGACGTGCATCAGACCCGAGTCGTTAGACACCACCGAGTCGGCGCAGGACAGCAGATCAATGGCTTCAGCCAGGGACGTTCCGCCGCTGAGGTTCACCGACTCCTCGCGTAGCCCGGGGATCAGCCGGGCGCGGATGTCTTCGCCCACCGCGTGATCGTTTTTAGAGCCGAACAACCAGACCTGCCAGCCTTCACGAATCTTTGCTTCGGCGACCTTGGCGTAATGCTCGGACGGCCAGCGCTTGGATTCACCGAACTCGGCGCCTGGGCACAGCGCCAATACCGGGCGGTCGAGGGTCAGACCGAATTTGGCCAGAGCCGCCTCGCGGGTGACCGGATCGATCTGCAGGGTTGGCCGGGGATAGGGTTTTGGCAGCTCGGCGCCGGGCTCGTAAGCCAGCGCCATGAAACGCTCGATCATCAGCGGATAGCGTTCTTTATCCAGCGTGCGCACGTCATTGAGCAGGCCATAGCGAAATTCGCCACGCCAGCCTGTGCGCTTGGGAATACCCGCGAAGAACGGCACCAGCGCCGACTTGAGGGAGTTGGGC
>Ga0247817_10001536_pt1 | contig 12026 bp, 8 predicted proteins | sample UWRJL212509R1_FD_178010 | JGI IMG/M metagenome (GOLD analysis project Ga0247817, IMG submission 178010) | Plant litter microbial communities from Arlington Agricultural Research Station in Wisconsin, United States - UWRJ-L212-509R-1 | ecosystem: Environmental > Terrestrial > Plant litter >... | reverse complement strand
AACGGTCGCTATCATCGGAAAGTCGGGGAGCGGTAAGTCTACCTTGATGCACGCTATGAGCGGACTTGATCGCCCAGAGCGCGGTGAAGTTATCATTGACGGTGAGAATATCCTTACGCTAAAACAGCGTAAAGTCGATGCCTTCCGTGCCTCAAAAATGAGCTTTATCTTCCAGAGTTTCTTTATCCAGCCCAATGAAACTTGTTACGACAACGTCGTCCTTCCACTTGAAATTGCCGAAGTGCCAATGAGCCAACGCAAAGCCAAAGTTGAAGCAGCCCTCGCTGCTGTCGAATTATCTGACAAGATCAAGAACAAAGCTGCCAACCTATCTGGTGGCCAAAAACAGCGCCTGGCGATTGCCCGTGCTATCGTCAACGAGCCAAAGATTCTTTTCGCTGACGAACCCACCGGAAACCTCGATTCTGTCACCGGTGGCGTTGTCGAAGAATTCCTCTTTAACTATTCAAAGAAAAATAACGCGACGTTAATTGTTGTGACCCACGACCGCGAACTGGCCGAAAAGTGTGATGCCCAGATCGAAATAGTTGACGGCAAAATCTTTGCAATGAGCGGCTTCGAAGAAATACCGACCAAGAAAACAAAGGGAGTGACCGTCTAATGAAAATTACTGATACTATCCGCCGCGCCGGACGCAGCCTGCGCCAGGCAAAAGCCCGTACTCTTTTAACCAGTCTCGCCATTGGTGTTGGTGCTTTTACGATTACACTTAGCTTGGCTGGTGGACAGGGTGGTCGTGATTATACTGACGCCATCGTCACTGCCAATACCGACGTGAATGAACTGACTGTTAGTAAAAAATCAGAAGCACCGAGTGGCATACAGGAATTTAATCCTGATGCTGGTGCGACTAGTTCGAGTCCATTTGGTGGCGGCGCAATTGCAACAATTACTAATAAAGATATTGCTGACATCGAAAAAGTCGATGGCGTAGAATCTGTTACGCCAAACTATGCTCCAGCGGTAAATTATATTTCGACCGAAGGGTCTAAAAAATACGACGCTCAGATCAGCACCTTTAGCCCCAGTGTATCACTGGAGTATGCCGCTGGATCTGCGAAGGATGGGTTGGCTGACGACGAGATTGTATTAACCGAAGAATATGCGGATGTGCTTGGGTTCAAGAACCATGCTGATGCCATCGGTAAAACCATCTCAATCAACGCAACAAAGCTTTCAACGAGCTTCGCGCGGGTGCCCTCTACTGAAGACTTCAACTTCACCGTCAAAGCGGTAAGCAGTGCAAACGGCCTAGCATTCCGCTCACAGGGATCAATGTTAATTTCAAATACTGCAGCGAAGCAAATTTACACCTATGTTAATGAGGGTACTGCTGCTTTCGGCCAGTTCATAGTTGCAGCTGTTCGTGTGACTGACGAGAATAGGGCAGACGAGATCGCCAACGTTCTTGATGGTAAGGGGTACGACGCCCAAACTGCCGCTGATGTATTAGGAACGATCAACACGTTCATTAACGTATTACTCGGTATCTTGCTGGGCTTTGGTGCGTTAGCTGTGCTGACATCAGTCTTCGGGATTATCAATACCCAGTACATTTCCGTCTTGGAACGAACGCAACAAATTGGCCTCATGAAAGCCCTCGGTATGAGTGGTCGTGATGTCGGTCGTCTGTTTAAGTTCGAGGCAGCCTGGGTTGGATTCCTCGGTGGCGCTATCGGTGCTGGCCTGGCATTTGTGATCGGAACGGTTGCTAATCCACTGATTTCACAGGCACTCGACTTGGGTGATATTTACCTCCTGAAGTTTGAGCCGCTGCAAGTCGCGATTGTGATTATCGGACTCATCCTCATCTCGGTTGCTGCCGGTATCTTCCCGGCCCGCAAGGCCTCTAAGCTCGATCCTATCGAAGCACTACGTACTGAGTAGGGTATCTGATACAATAATCATATGTTAGATATACGCTTTGTCCGCGAAAACCCCGAACTTGTCCAAGAAAACGCCCGTCAAAAAGGCTATAGCGTCAATATTTCTGAAGTATTAGATTTGTATGCGAAAGCAGTTGAGCTTGGGCAAAAGCAGGATACACTCCGTGCTGAAAAGAATAGCCTCTCCGCAAATCAATCAGCCGGTCGTCCCTCTAACGAAGTAATTGCGCGTGGTCGTGCGATTCGTGACGAGATTGCGCAAAACGACGAAGCGTTTTTGTCAGCAACTAAAGCTTACGAAGACATGCTTTGGCAGATTCCAAACGTAATGCAACCCGGTGTTCCGGTTGGTGGCGAAGAGGATAGTGTCGAAATCAAAACATGGGGCGAAAAGAACACAGGTGCTATTGACCACCTTGATTTCGCCGTAAAACGCGACTGGGTAGATTTTGAACGTGGTGCAAAAGTTGCCGGTGCAAAGTTTTATTATCTCAAAGGTGAATTGGCACTGCTTGAAAACGCTATTACGCAGTTTGCGCTTAACCTCGTCCTTTCAAAGGGATTCACTTACTTAACTGTTCCAGCGCTCGTCAACAGTCGGGTCGCAACCGGAACTGGCTTTGCACCGCGTACCAGTAGCCAGAGCGATGAGTATTACATAGAGGGCGAGGACTTAACACTCATTGGTACCGCTGAAATTCCTATCACGGGTTATCATGCAGATGAAATTATCGACGAGGCAAAGTTGCCGTTATTCTACGTCGGCTATAGTCCATCATTTAGAAAAGAAGCTGGTACCTATGGTAAGCACGCTCGTGGACTCTTTCGCGTTCACCAATTTAACAAGCTTGAAATGTACGCTTTCACCACGCCTGATCAAAGTGTTGAAATTCATGAAAAAATTCTCGCTATCGAAGAAGAAATCTGGCAAGCAATCGGTATCCCGTACCACGTAATAAATATTGCCAGTGGTGACCTTGGTGCCCCAGCCAGCAAAAAGTACGATATCGAGTACTGGTCACCAGTTGATAATATTTACCGCGAGCTGACTAGTGCGTCTAACTGTACTGACTTTCAGGCACGAAATCTTAACATTCGCGTACGTCGAACAGAAACGGCAAAAGTCGAAACTCTTCACACGTTAAACGGTACAGCCGTTTCGCTGGCGCGTTCACTCGTCGCGATCCTTGAGCACTATCAGAACCCGGATGGGACGCTACGAGTTCCAGAAGTCTTGCGACCATATATGAATGGCCGAGAAGTCCTTTAAGTCGATTATAATTTTCATATAAATTGACTCTAGCGTAATTTAGGCCTACATTGGCTAAAAGATTAATTGGATAATCAAATGGTAGAAGTTAAAGTTGAGAGCGTATTACTAACCGATATGAATGCAGCCGATGCGCGCGCATATCTCCTTGAATCCACTAGCTATGTTAATTTTGATTTGCCCATTTATTATAATTTCAATAATTTACTCCAAGCGGTATCGAAGAGAATAAATAGAAAGAATATTAATTCATATTTATCACAAAGAACACCCGGCACTAACGGTAAGCCAGTATACAGATATCCAGGTGATATGCTCGGTGTAAATTATAATTTGGTCGCTAACAAAGATGGAGAATACGCCTGGAGACCCTTTGAAATTATAAACCCAGTACTTTACGTTAAGCTTGTCCATGCAATGACAACAAAAAACAACTGGAGAAAGATACAAAATAGGTTCAAGAGGTTTTCTAGGACAAGAGTAGTTTGCGAGAGTATACCTAGAAAATCACTCACAGACAAGTCGTCAAAGGCCGTTCAAATAAGCAACTGGTGGACGAAGGTCGAGCAGAAGGCTATATCTTATGGATTAGAATATTCATATGTTTTCGACATTGACCTCACAGATTGCTACGGATCTATCTATACTCATTCTCTCGCTTGGGCGGTGCACGGAAAAGATTTTATGAAAAAGTACGAAAATCGCAAACGAGAAGATCTCTTGGGAAATATACTCGACAGTCACATACGATGGATGCGGCATAATCAAACCAATGGGATTCCACAGGGAAGCGTATTGATGGATTTTATAGCTGAGATCCTTTTAGGTTATGCGGATGAGGAAATAACAAAACGCCTAGACACACTCAAAATAAAGGAATATAAAATTATTAGATATCGTGACGACTACCGAATACTGGTAAATGAGCCTGAAACAGGTAAAACGATCATACGTGAAATTACACTTGCTTTGGCCGATCTAGGGTTAAGGCTAAATTCTTCCAAGACGAAACAAAATGGTGACATTGTTCTAGGTAGTATTAAGCCAGAGAAAATGTATGACCTTGGAGTGCCAAGCGATATGACCAGTGTAAGTAAGTGGTTACTTCGAATATATGATATGGCAGTGTTGTACCCAAATTCTGGTGTTGTTACGCGCCGCCTTCAGTCAGTATATATATATTTGCAAAAAGACAAGAAGGAGCGTAAGGATCTTGATGTTTTGGTAAGTATCGTTGTTAACTTGGCATTAAAAAACCCTAAAACTTATCCTGTTTCAATGGCGATACTTAGTTTATTGATAAAAAAGATAAAAACAAAACAAGAAAAAATCGATACGATTATAAAAATACGCAAGAAATTTGAAAAAATTCCAAATACAGGGAATTTAGACATTTGGTTGCAAAGGGTATCGCTAAAAATTGATTTTTCAATTGCCTACAATGAGCCTATGACTAAATATCTACATCAGGTAGGTCATAATACAGGTAATTTAATATGGAACTCATCCTGGTTAGTTGGTGATGTTTCAGATGTTCTCGATACACCAATAATTGATTGGGTTGCTTACGGTAAAATGGACGAAACAATCCAATTAAAAGAGTTTGCACTTTTTCTTCCTAATATTCCTAGCTAGCCTTTTCCTGGTACTGAAACAGAGAAAAGCCCGGAGTGAAGCGTTTGCGAGGGTCATTTTTGATTGATTTCTCACATTACTCTCGGACCCAAGATGCATAAAGAGAGTATAATAAGACCTACACTAACCTAAAGGAAACGGAGGGTAGATGATAGCATCAGTAGATATCGTCGGCGTCAAATATATCGTAGGGGACCAGGCACGAAAGTATGTCATGCGCAAAGTTGCGCGGCTGGACAAATACTTGCCTCGGCATGCTCGCAAGAGTGTTACGGCAGACGTCAAACTTAGACAAGTTAATCGCGATCACGGCAATAAATACGAAGCCGAGATTATTATTAACGTTCCAGACAAACAATTGACGGCCAAAGACTCGACCGTTAACATGTTTGCGGCTATCGACATTGTCGAAGCTAAATTAGTGAATCAACTGCGCAAGTACAAAGAGACGAGCGTTGCACACGTTGGCAATCGTCGACTCCTGAGCCGCCGCAAGCCAGCTCAGTCCGAACTCTAGATAATCCTTGTTTCCCACCCCGTAAACTCGTATAATAGAAGGCAAAGCAATGAGACCGAACTATTTCCTGAAAGGCGGGGGTGCATAATGATTAGTAAGCAAGGTGCGCTCACCAAAATCTTTGGTGACCCACAGGCAAAGACGCTAAAGCGACTACAGAAAAAAGTCGTCGCTATTAACGACCTCGAAGACAAGTACAAGAGTATGTCAAAGGCTGAACTGCAAAAGCAGACAGCAATCTTAAAGAAGCAACTACAAAAGAAGGGTGTGACACTCGATACGATTCTGCCTGATGCGTTTGCATTAGTACGTGAAGCCAGTACTCGTGTACTGAAAATGCGTCACTTCGACGTGCAGCTGGTCGGTGGAATGGTGCTGCACGAAGGTAACGTTGCCGAAATGAAAACAGGTGAAGGTAAGACGCTGGTTGCCACGCTGCCAGTATTCCTCAACGCCCTCGAAGAAAAAGGTGTCCACGTTATCTCCGTTAACGATTACCTCGTCCAACGTGACGCCAGCGAAATGGGTGAGTTGTATGACTTCCTTGGCCTCACAACGGCCGTTATTATTAACGAAGCTTCATTCCAATATGATGCCAAGTATGACAACCAGGCTCACGAAGACCCGCACATGCGCAAACTTCGTCCGGTGACTCGTAAAGAAGCCTACGCTGCTGACGTGACGTATGGAACGAACAACGAGTTCGGTTTCGACTACTTGCGTGACAACATGGTGAACGAAGTGGAATTGCTTCGCCAACGCGACCTGCACTATGCGATCGTCGACGAGGTTGACTCGATTTTGATCGACGAAGCACGTACGCCTTTGATTATCTCAGCACCTGCCGCTGAAAACCCTGAAAGCTACATCCAATTCGCTGGCATCGCATCGAAATTAGCTCCAGCTGACTACGTTCTCGATGAAAAGCGTAAGATGGTTGCCCTGACTGATGACGGCGTCGACAAGATCCAACGAATGTTAGGCGTAAAGAACCTTTACAGTCCTGAATACGTGCGTTCGGTCTACCACCTTGACCAAGCACTCCGTGCGCAGACTCTTTTCAAACGCGATAAAGATTACGTCGTCTCGAACGATGGTGAAGTGATTATCGTTGATGAATTCACTGGTCGTTTGATGCAAGGTCGTCGTTACAACGAAGGGCTTCACCAAGCAATCGAAGCCAAAGAAAAAGTTGCCGTCCTGCAAGAAAGCATGACACTTGCAACCGTCTCATTCCAAAACTACTTCCGTTTGTACAAGAAACTGTCCGGTATGACCGGTACGGCTTTCACTGAAGCTGAAGAATTCCAACAGATTTACAGTATCGATGTCATCCAGATCCCTTCAAACAAGCCAATTCAACGCGAAGACCGCCAGGACTTAATCTTTAAGACCGAAAAAGGTAAGTTAAAGGCTATCGCCGACATCATTGCGGAATACCACGCTGAAGGACGCCCCGTCCTGGTTGGTTCTGCCTCAATCGCGAAAAACGAATTGATCGCTGACTGGTTGAAGAAGGCGAAGGTTCCTTACGAAATCCTCAACGCCAAGAACAACGAGCGCGAAGCTTCGATCATTAAAAATGCCGGCCAAAAGGGTGCGATTACACTCGCGACCAACATTGCCGGTCGTGGTACTGACATCAAGCTCGGCGAAGGTGTCGTTGAACTCGGTGGACTGGTCGTAATCGGGTCTGAACGACACGAATCTCGCCGCATCGACAACCAGCTGCGTGGTCGTGGTGGCCGTCAAGGTGACCCAGGACTGACACAGTTCTACGTCTCAACCGAAGATGACCTGATGCGTATTTTCCAAGGTGAGCGCATCGCTAGCCTTATGGAACGCATCGGTATGGACGACGAAACACCGATCCAGCACCGTATGGTTTCAAACACTCTTGAAGCTGCCCAAAAGCGCGTCGAAGGATTCAACTTTGATATTCGTAAAAACGTTGTCCAGTATGACAACGTTATCAACCGTCACCGCCGCGTGGTCTACACGATTCGTCGCAAGATCCTCGAAGGTGCCGACATCAAGAACAACATCGAAGAGTTGATTCAATCAAAGGTTCACGAACTAACGGCTGTTCCTGCCAAGAACAACAAGAACTTCAACGCTGAATTCGAAGCTTTCTTCCCACTCAACGACAAGCGCCTTAAGGCTATTGGTGTTGAAAAGAACGATAAAGCCCGCTACGAACTTGCTCTCAAGGAAGTCATGAAGCTCTACAAGGCAAAAGAAGACGAACTCGAAGCACCAGTCCTTCGTAAAGTTGAACGTGAAGTCTACCTTCAGGTCCTCGATACACTTTGGATGCAACACCTTGAAAACATGCAACACCTACGCGATGGTATCCACTGGCGTAGTGTTGGGCAACGTGACCCACTCGTTGAGTACCGTAGTGAATCTGCGAAGTTATTCGATAGCCTGCAAGATACACTGCGCGACGAAGTCCTGCGCGCCGTTACACACGTGACTGCTCGTGATGCGGTTGCTCGTGCGCAAGAAGACCACGACACCGAACTGACTCGTCTGGCTGAAAACGCTGTCGAAAAGGGTGTGAACGAAATCACCTCTGGTGAAAAGAGTCGCGATGGTGACTTTAGCGTTAAAAAAGCTGACACAAAAGCGGCCGTAAACCACAAAAAGAACCAAGAGCGCAAGAAGAAAAAGGGCCAACGCCAAAACCGCAAAACCGGCCGTAAATAACCGCGCGATCCCGAAACTGCGCACAATCCAAATACCACATTAAAATTAGTAAATAGTTAAGAGATCCCTGATGAATCATACCGTTGAAGAAGTGAAACTAAAAAATGGCGCAAAAGGCCTATTGATCAACATACCTGGCGCCACCGTCATGAGTATGCAGTTTCAGTTCCGAGCGGGGAGTCGTTATGCGAAAAGCAAAGACATCGAACAAGTCGCGCACATCATGGAGCACATGGCCTTTGGTGCCAACGCCAAGTTCAAGTCTGAGCATGATTTTGAATCAGAGTTTACCAAGAACGGCGCCTACCACAACGCCTACACGAGTGATCTTTCAATGGTCTACGAAGCTGACTGTGCAGACTTTGAATGGGATCGGATCCTCGAGCTTCAGAAAGTCAGTATCTGCCAACCGAAGTTCAACGAAACCGAAATGGAAGCTGAGAAGGGGAACGTTCGCGGCGAACTGACCAACTACCTTAACGATCACCACCGTATTCTGTGGCCACGTGTGCAACAACTCCTTGGTGAAGATGTCCTGACCTATCGTCAGGCGATTGCAACCATCGGTAACGTTACCCTGGCTGACATTCGTGAACACCACCGCCGCACTCACACAACCGCGAACATGCGTTTTGTGATTGCTGGTAAACTGCGCGGTCGTAAGTCTGAAATCCTTCGTCAACTGAATGACTTCAACCTTCCTGGCGGTGAACGCTTCGAAGTGCCGCGTGACGAACTAAGTAGTGCTCGTCCAACGGTTATTCGTCGTAAAGACGCGACCAACTTAACCTTCGGCCTGACACTCAGCGTGCCCCGTGAGTTGGACGACGAAGAGCTTGATGCTATGCACAACTTGAACCACATCCTGACCGGCACAACACACAGTCGTATCTTTGGTAAGGCGCGCTCTAAGGGCTTGGCGTACAGCGTTGGTTCGTATACTGGTGCCGGCTTCTACGATAGCGCCTGGGACATCTCGGGACAGGTTAACCACGATACTGCGCCTGAACTATTCGAAATTATCGCTAAAGAAATCCAAGCCGTCCTCGATGGTAAGATTACTGACGCCGAAATCGACGCTGCCAAATCGTTCGGCCTCGGTCGCTACCAGATGGGCGCTCAAACCGTCTCACAGATTAGTGGTTTCTACACCAACCGTTACTTTGCAGATGATTTCATCAAAGATTACACGAAAGTCCCTGACCTCATCCGCCGGGTTACCCGTGAAAAGATCATGGCGACGACGCAAAGCTTTGTCGACGCGAATACGTGGGTCTTGGCTGCTGTCAGCAGCGGTGACACCGAAGAGATCGTTGGCCTGAGCGAAAAGGTCACCAAACTCTTTAAATCGGAGTAAACTACGAGTATGAAGATTGCAATCGCAGGCTACGGTGTTGAAGGTGAAGCGAATTACAACTACTGGCTCTCGCAGCCAGATACTGATCTAACTATTGTCGACGAGTCTGATACGCCGAAATATCCGCTGCCAGCGGGAGCAAAGACTATTCTTGGGGCTGGTGCCTTTGAAAAACTTGATGGCTTTGACCTCGTTGTGCGTACCGCCGGTCTGGCGCCACGCAAAATTAAAACCGATGGCAAGATCTGGTCGGCGACGAATGAATTCTTTGCCAAGTCACCAGCACCAATTATTGGTGTAACGGGCACAAAGGGTAAGGGGACAACCTCATCGATGATCAAATCGATCCTTGATGCTGCCGGCAAAACCACCTGGCTGGTTGGCAATATCGGCACAGCTGCGATCGAGACGCTTGATCAGATCAAGGCTGACGATGTCGTCGTATACGAGATGTCTAGCTTTCAATTATGGGATATTGAACGCTCACCACGCGTCGCAGTGGTGTTACCGATCGAACCGGACCACTTGAATGTTCATGAGGATATGGAAGATTACGTCAACGCCAAAGGTGGCATCCGGCGCTACCAAACAGAAGGCGATGTCTGTATTTATCACCCAGGTAACGACTACGCTCGGCTAATCGCACTGTCAAATACCGTTGCGCCAATGATCCGTTACGGCATTTCCCTTGACGGCGGAGTTTACGAACGGGACGGTAACTTTTATAACCAAGAACACATTATTTGTTCAGCTGATGTCATGCAGGTTCCTGGTCAGCACAACATCGAGAATGCCTGTGCAGCGATGACGGCAGCACAACAGCTGGGCATTAGTGATGAGGCGATTGCTGAGGGTATGCGTAACTTTAAAGGGTTACCACACCGGATTGAGTTTGTTCGCGAATTGGACGGCGTCGAATACTACAACGACAGCTTTTCATCAGCACCGTCAGCATCCGTTGCCGCGATCAATTCTTTTACTCAGCCAGAAATTGTCATTTTAGGCGGGGTAGATAAGGGAGCGGACTTTAGCGAGCTGGCTGCGACCATCAAAGCGCACGCTAACATCAAGGAAATTATCCTGATCGGTGAGATTCGCGCCAAGCTGCACGCTATCTTAGCTGAAGCGGGGATTGTTGCGACACTGACACAGCTCGATGCCCAAACTATGCCCGAAATAGTCAGCTATGCGCAGTCTCGTGCAGACGCCGGTGACGTTGTGATCCTCAGCCCGGCCTGTGCCAGCTTTGACATGTTTAAGGATTTTTATGACCGCGGTGACCAATTCCGCACGATCGTGAAAGGATTGTAATGAACGAAGAAATAGAAGAAACGCACAACTTTAGTAAAGATTTCATTTTTGAGTCCTACAGCTTTGATGGTAAATCCGGCAAAGCGTCGTTTCGCTATAGTTTCGCCGGAGGACAATCATTCGAAGAGGTGATTCAGTACGAACCCGCCCAGGAAGATTACGACATTGCCGTCCTCGACCGGGCGCTATTTCTCGCATTTTCGATTATCGGTACCTCATACCTCAAAACCTTCCCAACCAGGACAGCAATCTTTAAGTATCATCAGATCGATGCGCAACAAGCCGACTTCCTCAATAAGGTCTACGGCGAAGGCCTGAGCCAATTTGCGTACGAAAACGACCTGACACGCGACGACCTGCCTGTGTTCACCGCCACAACCGATGAAGAACCCGATCCAATTCACTACGACGGTGACGGTATGTTGGTATTACAAAGTGGTGGTAAGGACTCGCTTCTGGTTGCCAGTCTGCTGCAATCGGCTGAACGAAAGTTTACACCTTGGTACCTCAGTTCGAGTGAACATCACCCAGCTGTCCTTGATGAACTGGGCGCACCGTTACAGACAACACTGCGTTATATCGATACGGCAGGGTTGGCCCAAGCCGCTACCGATGGTGGCAAGAATGGTCATGTGCCAGTGACGTACATCGTTCAGAGCTTGGCCCTGATCCAAGCTATTTTGCTCGGTAAGAACAAAGTCCTCGTCTCGATCGCTCACGAAGGCGAAGAGCCGCACGCTATGATCGGCGATATGCCGGTGACACATCAATGGTCAAAGACTTGGGAAGCCGAGCAATTATTTGCACACTACGTTGATACCTACGTCTCACCGAACCTGCGGATCGGTTCACCGCTGCGCGATATGAGTGAACTGCGGGTCGCCGAACTATTTGTTCGTAACGCTTGGGCGAAGTACGGGCACAGCTTTAGCTCGTGCAACCGCGCCAACTATATGCAGGGTGCCGATAATTCACACCTGCAGTGGTGTGGTGACTGCCCGAAATGCGCCAACTCATTTATTCTGTTTGCACCCTTCCTCGCGGCCGAGGACTTGAAAGAAATATTTGCCGGCCAAGACCTCTTCGCTAAGCCTTCGTTACAGGAAACGCTTAAGGGTCTCCTCGGTGTCGACGATGTGATGAAACCATTTGAGTGTGTCGGTGAAATCGACGAGCTGCGCTTTGCCTATCACTTGGCTCAGGAAAAAGGCGGCTACCAGCCAGTCAGCTTTGCAGTCCCAGTAGCAACCTTCGATTACAAAGCCTCATATCCGGCCCAGGACTGGGCCCGTCTGGTTAGCTAGACTGTTACAATAAGAC